>Ga0207952_1000801_pt1 | contig 18632 bp, 14 predicted proteins | sample SubbioR12Aug_8Ca_FD_184831 | JGI IMG/M metagenome (GOLD analysis project Ga0207952, IMG submission 184831) | Serpentinite rock and fluid subsurface biosphere microbial communities from McLaughlin Reserve, California, USA - CR12Aug_8Ca (SPAdes) | ecosystem: Environmental > Terrestrial > Deep...
TTACCAGACAGAATCGTTGCCTATTCCAATGAATTTGAGACTGGCAATACCAAAGATTTCAAAATTTATGGAGCAGCTGGCATAGAAGATTCTTTAAAAATCACTGACCTTAATAAGACCAAAATTTTTGGAAGATTCAGTGGTAATGCGGTTGTGTTTTCTTACAATCAATTACCAGAACATAATGTAATTAAGATTGAGTTCGACCTTTATATGCACGACGATTGGAAGGGCAATTTTATTGCACCGGGAACAACCCTTCCAGATTTATGGCAATTAAAACTAGACAATAACCCTCTTTTGATTACCAACTTTTCAAATGGGGCACAAGATCAATTATTCCCCAACAGTTATACGCCCACTTTAACCAATAACAAACCGTTCAGCAATTCATGGGGAGTATTTCCAGGCATCTGTTCTAAAGCAGGACAAAGCAATGGTACCAGTTTTTATAAAATTGAATACATCACTTCACATAGTGGCCCAATAGAATTGGCTTTTCAAGATGTTTCCTTTTCTTCAACCAGTTTATGCATTAAAAGTTGGTCTATAGACAATCTGAAGTTAACCACTATGCTTAAACAATAGCCCTACAGCATATGAATTCTAAATCATCTGCTGTCTTTAGTTTTTTCAATCTTAGTTCCATACAGGCTGCTAATATTCTTGCTCAATTACTACTCATACCCATCATCAGTAGAATAGTGGGCCTAACGGAATTTGGATTAATCATGTTGGGGGCTTCCTATGCTGCCTTGGTTTCCATCTTCATCAATTTCGGAAGTAATCAATCGGGGGTTAAAGAAGTAGCCCTTGCAAAAGACAGCCCTACTAGTTTATCAAAACTATTTTTCAGTATTTATATCGTGAGGGGTTTACTATTTGTTATTACTTCACTTATATTTTTGTTAGTGAGTCAATGGCTTTTACCTGTAAATACAAGAACGCATTTTTTATTTGCCAACATGATTATTGTGGGGGAATTACTTAATCCTTTTTTCTTTTTTGTGGGTATTCAACAACTATTTTTATACAATATCATTAATCTGATTTCTAAAATTCTTTCTATAGTGCTGATTCTGCTTTTTATAAAATCACCTGCAGACAGCATTTGGGTAAATTTTATTGTAGGTTTTACGCAAATACTTGGTTCGCTATTTTTGTTGGTGGTATTAATTCAAAAACATGGGTTGATTTTTATTAAAGTACCTATTCAAAATTTGGTGCAATATGTAAAACAGAACATGTATTTAACGGGCAATAATTTAAGTGTTCAATTGCAGCAATCCATTTTTTTGTTTTCGGTGTCTGCCATGGGGAATCCGGTATTATTGGGTGCCTACTCGCTGTGTGATAAAGTGGTTTGGTCTTTTAGGATGTTAATCATTTCCTTTTTCAATGCGATATATCCTAGAGCTGCCATTTTACACCAAAATAATCCGGAGGAATGGAAACTGCTGAAACAAAAATTGCAGAAACTGTTGTGGGTTTTACTCTGCCTTGCTGCTTTAATTTTATTATTTTTTGCCAATCCCATTGTCCATATCATTACGGGGAAGTCCGATGAATTGGCTGCTTTCTTTATACAATCTATTTGCTTAATGCCCTTGGTGGCGGGCTTAAATTCATTGAACGTTACCGAACTATTACTTCGCAATCAATACAAATACATTTTTAACATCGCACTCATTTTATTGACCATTTCTATCCTATTTGCAGGCCTATTTATACAATGGGGCAACCCACGCCTATTTGGGTTTTTCCCCATTTTGGTAGAATTATGTAGCATCCCACTTTATCTTTACTTCATTAAAAGTGGACGCAATTAACTATTTTCGCGTCAATGAATTATAAAGCGTTTGAAGATATTTTATCATGCCCCAGTTGTGGATCTAATGTAGTAAGAGAAGGGGATGGATTTACCTGTGTGGGGAATTGCAAAAGCCATTATCCTATTTATCATGATGTACCTGTTTTAATTACGCCCACTAATCCAGTTTTTAATTTTGATCAATTTGCCGATGGCAAACCACCCAAAATCTTCTTTAATTCTTATAAGAACCCCGTTTTACAATTCTTAAAAAAGATTCGGCCAGATATTACGCTGAATCTAGCCAGCAAAAAAAACTACACCGAAATTGGATCAATATTAAAAGACCATCCAAATCCAAGCATACTAATCATTGGAGGCAGTATAGATGGCAATGGAATTCGCGAATTGAAAAATCAATTACCGGCCAATACGGTATTAGTTGAATCAGATGTAGCACACGGCCCCAATACCAATATCATTATTGATGCGCATCAAATACCTTTTAAAGACAATAGTTTCGATTTAGTGATAGCACAAGCAGTATTAGAACATGTGTTGGATCCTTTTTTATGCGTTAAAGAAATTCAACGGGTACTTAAACCTGGTGGCATGATTTATGCGGAAACTCCTTTCATGCAACAGGTACACGGGGGTAAATATGATTTTCATCGTTTTACCCATTTAGGCCATCGCAGATTATTCAGAGAATTTAGGGAAGTAAAAAGTGGAATCATTGCAGGAGCGGGCTCAACGATGGCTTGGTCTTTGATGTATTTTATTACCAGCTTTGCTCCCACTAAAAAAATAGACAAGGCATTGAGTTATATCGGAAGTTTTGCTAGCTTTTGGCTTAAGTATTTCGACTATATACTCAATAATAATAAAGGTTCATACGACGCTGCCTGTGGCTTGTATTTCTTAGGAAAGAAAGAGCCCGGCTATCTTTTACCCGATGATGAATTATTGTCTTCGTACAGAGGACACAAGTCTTAAAGCAAACGAAATGCAAGCATCTGTTGCCATCATTTTGGTTAACTGGAACAGTTATGAATTTACCAATGATTGCATTGGTTCGTTAAAAAATGCAACCTACCCCAACTTTACTACTATTGTAGTAGACAATGGGTCGGTAGATGGATCAGGGCTGCGGCTACAGCAAGAACACCCCGATATTATCACTTTATTTTCTCCAGACAACAAAGGCTTTACAGGAGGAAACAATATAGGTTTTGAGTATGCCATTGCGCATGGTTTTGACTATGCCATGCTTTTGAATAATGATACATTTGTAGCACCCGATTTTTTAGAACACTTGGTCACTTATTTAGATACCCATCCTAATGTTGGCGCAGTGCAACCACGCATTTATTTTAACCATGATCGATCCTTATTATGGAATGGGGGTAATGGTTATTATAAAAGCATTGGTTGGGCCTATACCAGCGGAGAAAATAAATTGACCCAAGCATCCCATTTGAAAGTTAAAAATATGCCCTGGGTTACTGGATGTGCATTTATAGTTAGAACAAGCATTTTAAAGCAAATAGGGTTATTGGCACCCAATATGTTTATATATAGCGAAGATGTAGACTTGTCGTTTAGAATAAGACAACAAGGCCATCAATTAACTTATATACCTGATTCCATTATCTATCATATTGCGGGTGCATCCAACAAAAAAAAGGTAAAAGACAAAGAGGGGACCGTTAATCCGATTGTACATTATTTAAATCAACGCAATCGCATTTGGATATTGAAAAAATATACGCCATGGTATTGTATTCCAACGGTTATTGGGTTTAATTTTTTTTATTATACGCTGATTATGGGGTATTTTGCAATCCGCAGAAGACCAAAAAAATTGATGGCCATCATTAAAAGTATTAAGGATGGAATCAATGGTTCCATTAAATATGACTAAAGGGTAGCAATGAAGCAAATACTAATTACTGGTGTAGCAGGAATGATAGGTTCTAGAATGGCTGAATATATTTTGAAGCAATACCCCGAATTTGAAGTAATTGGCGTAGATAATTTATCTGGAGGCTATATCGAAAATATTCCTGAAAAAGTTCGTTTTCACCAATTAGATGTGACCACAGACAACTTGGATACACTTTTTGAAAATGGCCAAGTGGAATACGTATATCATTTGGCGGCTTATGCTGCTGAAGGATTAAGCCCTTTCATACGTTGTTTTAATTACCAAAATAATTTAGTGGCAACGGCCAATGTAGTGAATGCCTGCATTAAATACAATGTAAAAAGATTGGTATTCACTTCAAGCATGGCAGTATATGGAATAGGCACCCCTCCTTTTAATGAAATACATCAACCTAATCCAGTAGATCCGTATGGCGTAGCAAAATATGCTTGCGAAATGGATATTCAAATTGCAGGAGATCAACATGGTCTAGATTGGTGCATTGTAAGACCACATAATGTATACGGACAACACCAAAATATATGGGACAAATACCGCAACGTATTGGGTATTTGGATGTACCAAAAATTGAATAACGAAGCATTCACGGTAATTGGTCAAGGAAAACAAAAACGGGCTTTCACTTATATTGAAGATTGCTTAGAACCCTTGTTCAAAGCGGCTACCAGCGAAAAAGCATCTAAACAAATTATCAATTTAGGAAGCTCAACTGAAACAAGTGTTATAGAAGCTGCAAAGCTTTTACAAGAGATTGTTGGCGGATCTGCTATTGAACACTTAGAAGAAAGACACGAAGTCATTAATGCTTATTCTACCCATGAAAAAGCAAAATCCATTTTAGGCTATGTAGACCAAACGAACTTGAAAGATGGACTACTAATTATGTGGGAATGGGCAAAGCAACAACCAAAGCGCGAAAGAAAAGAATGGGATACTTATGAATTAGATAAAGGTCTCTATGGTTTTTGGAAAAAATAAAACCTAGCTTATGCTTTATTTAATCCCTTGCGTATATGTATTTTCCTTTTTGTTTGCAGGGTACCAACTGTTTCAGCACAAGCCACAATTTATTTTACGTTTTTTTATTTTTGGATTACCTATTTACATTACCGCTTTATCGTTGTTGAATCAAATGGGTTTGGGGGGATTAATGCCGCTGTTTCAGGGCTTTAAAGAGCTGATAGTGGTAACCGCTTTGGGTTATTTAATTTATAACCAAACGTCTAAAATACAACTCACCTTAATTGACAAATTGGTATTGGCATTTTTTATCTATACCAGTTTATATGTTTTTTTACCCTTGGGAGATCACGGTTTTACACAGAAATTATTGGGATTAAAAAGTTTGAGTTTTTTCCCATTAATTTATTTTACGGGAAGATTCATTCATCCTAAACTGGTCAACCTCAATGCCAATTTCAGTTATATATTAATCGTGTCAATAGTCGCAGGAATGGTATTGTTGTTAGAAACCATTACCAATGTGCATTTACAAACTTATACGGGATATGCAGAATTCTTTATTCGTTTTTTTGACACAGAACCTTCAGGCAATTTTGGATTGAGCTGGACTTTTGAAACCAGTAATGGATTAAAAAGATTTGCCAGCATTTATGGCGGCCCATTAGAATTGGGTGTGAATACATTATTTACACTAGCAGCTTTGTTGGCACTATACACCAAAGACAATTTTAAATTTCAGTTAAACCAACTCGGGGTTATTGCCCTCTTAGTGAGTTTACTCTCCATCGTTTTTGCTATTTCAAGAGCATCATTCGTGAGTTATTTTTTAATGATTTATGTATATGCACTAGTCACCAAAAAATCTCAATTGCTTCAAGTATTTTATTACGGAGGAATTGGTGTGGTCCTATTGGTTTTATTTTTCTTGAGTGGAGATATTTACGATTTAATCATTGGTACCATCAACTTTAGTGATAACTCTAGTGCGTATCACGTATTGCAATGGCTAGATGGTTTAGAAGCCATTGCTGCAAAACCATTGGGAATGGGATTGGGTATGTCGGGCAGGGTTTCCGGGGCTGTTGGAGACAATATCGGAGGAGAAAACCAGTTGATCATTATTGGCGTACAGGCAGGCATTATTGCTGTACTATTGTATGTAGCCATTTATATTGCATTGATCCGATTTAGCATACAACAGTTCAACATAAAAAAAGGAAAGATTAGAAAACTGGCTTTGTGTTTACTATTGATTAAAATAGGAATGATCATCCCTACATTTACGGCCAATGCAGAATCCTATGTATACAATGCTTATATCACTTGGTTTTTAGCAGGATTATTAAATACCATGTCATTTTACAAAACGGAAACCAAACAAATTGTACCGCAACATGGGTGATCAACAAAAAATAGTGATTGGGGTAGATATACTAGATCTCCGTTTTGCGAAAACAGGACAGAAAACTTTTTTGGAAGAACTCTATCACCAGTTCTTACAAAATACCGACCCACAAATTGCATTTGTTTTTTTAGATACAGTACTGCCTTCCTTTTCAAGAAATTCTAAATTAGGAATCATTTTAAATCATTTTATTTATCAATGGTACAAACAAGTATTATTGCCCATTAAAGCATGGAGAAAGGGAGTGAAAGTTTTGTTCTGTTGCGATTATTATGCACCCATTTTTACACCTGGTTTTAAAAATGTGCAAGTATACCACGACGCATTTTTTTACGAATACCCTGAACATTACAACCCCTTGTGGTTGAAATTTTTTCGCTTTTTTGCTATACCTGCGGCAAAAAGTTCTGCCTTTATTATTACACCAACGGAGTATGCCAAAACAACTATTCACCAGCATATTGGGATTGCATTAAATAAGATTGTCGTAGTGCATGAGGGGCCAAAAAACTTTTCGAAGGCTGCCAGCAAGAAAGAGGAAGCCTTGGCAAGAACTGCATCGCCCGCTTTAGGCAATACGCAAGCTGAATGGACCCCATCAAACGCGCCATATTTACTGCATGTTGGCGTATGGGAGAAAAGAAAAAATATTCCCAATTTATTAAAAGCATTCAAGCAATTAATTGATGAGCTGGAGCAGCCATTGCAATTGGTGTTGGTAGGCACGGGTAATCAAAAAAAATATTCAGACGATACGGAACAAATTAAAGCAACCATTGAATCACTTCATTTAAATGATCGAGTAATTTGCACAGGCTATTTATCAGATGCAGAAGTAGCCAAAGCATACAAGCATGCAAGCCTCTATGTTTTCCCTTCTTATAACGAAGGTTTTGGTATACCAATCTTAGAAGCATTTAGTTTTAATATTCCCGTATTGGTGGCTAATAATTCTTGTTTGCCTGAAGTGGGTGGTGATGCGGTGATTACCTTTGATCCATTCTCTCCAGCTGATATGAAAGAAAAAATAAAAGAGGTATTGATCAACCCTGAATTACAAGTAATATTAAAAGAAAAAGGACAAGAACAACTCAGCAAATATTCCTGGCTAAAAGCCAGTAAGGAAATCATCCAAATTTTTAAACAAGCTGCAAGCAATGGAAAATAAAACAGGCTATATCCCTTATTTAGATGGATGCAGGGCATTGGCTATTTCCATTGTGGTATTATCGCATGCAGGCTTGGGTCATATTATACCTGGAAAATTTGGGGTTACATTTTTCTTTTTCTTAAGTGGGTATTTAATCACTCGTTTATTGTTGGCAGAAATTAAAGACCATGGTTCCATTCAATTTATTCCGTTTTATTTAAGAAGATTGTTTCGCTTGTATCCTGCGCTCTTGGTGATGATTGGATGCAGTGCCATTACAGCCTATATCATGAACTGCGCATTGCCTGCCAAAGATTATTTTGCGGCCTTATTTTATTATACCAATTACTATATTGGTTGGTACAGAACACCCGTAGAAGATTGTGCGAGATTGCTCGATATACTTTGGTCCTTATCGGTTGAGGAACATTTTTATTTGGCTTTTCCATTATTGATGCAGTTTTTTTTAAGAGGAAAGCAAGCGGCCTCAGGCGAAAGTAAAGCCACAGCCAACAACATCGCAGCAAGCAAAAACTTTGCATGGCTTTTAGCCGCACTTTGCGTTATCAGCATTGGCATACGTTATTTCACTTATCAATCTTTTTATCCTGTAGTTGAAGAGTCTGCTGGCAGAATCTATTTCTCTACCCATACCCGTTTAGACTCGATTATCTGGGGCTGTTTGGCAGCGGTATTATTATTTCGTGTTGAATCGGCAACCTATATTAAACTGGTACAAAACAAATGGGCCATTGCAATCGCCTTACTTGCATTGCTTTTATCGGTAGCTATTAGAAATGAATTATTCAGACAAACTTTGTTGTATTCCTTTCAGGGATTGGGGCTGTTTATTATTGTACCCGCTATTGGCATGGCCAGCAACCCAATGGTTAAAAATATTTTGAGCAGTAAAGCCTTAATTTTTATTGGCAAAATTAGTTATAGCTTATACCTGTTTCATTGGATAGCGATTAAACTAGGCAACCATTATTTTGAAGAATGGAGTTGGAACTGGCAATTGTTTTTTTGGCCCCTTACATTGGCCTTATCTTTGGGCTCTTATTATTTTGTAGAGAAACCATTTGTACAACTGCGCAAAAAATTTGGATCTACGAGTAATTAAAATAAACAGCCCATTGCGCATGCAGCAAAAACCCTCCATATTGTTAATTCACAATACTTACTTGCAAAAAGGAGGAGAAGACAGTGTAGTAGCGCAAGAACTAGACTGTTTGCAAAAAGAAGGCTATCTAGTGCATTCGCTTTTTTTTAATAATTCGCAAAAAGGAATAGGAAGTTTATTGCGTTATCCCTTTCAGTTGTTTTTTAATTTATCGGCTTTTGTAAAAGTGTATCGCTTGGTAAAGAAAGAGCGCATCAACATTGTACATGTACACAATTATTTTTACACCGCGTCTCCTGCTGTATTTTGGGCGGCCAAAATGGCTAGTGCTAAAACGGTGATGACTTTGCACAATTACCGACTCTTCTGTTTGAATGGATTGTTGTTTTACAATAACCAACCATGTACCCTTTGCCCAGACCAACAAAGTTTTAACCCAGGCATTCAACGAAAATGTTTTAAGGAGTCGGGTATTTTTTCAAGGGCATTGGCTTGGTCGAATCGCTTACACCAACAAATAGAAACATTCACGAATAAAATAGATCGCTTTGTAGTAATCAACCCACTGCAAGAACAGCTGCTTTTAAATAAAGGTATACCCGCCAATAAAATCATGTACAAACCCAATTTCTTTAACGGGTTTAATCATCAAGCCCCACCCCCTTTTGAAAGCAGGGATGATTTTTACCTCTATGTTGGAAGATTGAACCCCGAGAAAGGCATCCAAGAATTGGTGCAAGCATTCAAAGAGAATGGGAAAAAACTGCGCATTGTCGGAGACGGCCCCTTGGCCGATTGGGTCAAATCGCAAATAGGAACCCCAACCAAAAGCCCAACCGACAACACAAACAACTCAACTACAGGCCAAATCACTTATACCCCCGCCCTACCCAGGGAATCATTGGCAGCATTGTACCAACGCTGTAAAGCCTTGATTTTGCCTTCTCGTTGGTACGAGGGGCAGCCCATGACGGTGATAGAAGCCCAAAGCACGGGCGCCATTGTAATAGCAGCCGACTCCCCCAATATGAAAAGAATGGTTAATCATGGCATTAATGGATTTTTATATCCATTAGAACCAAGCCACCAACTAAACGAGGTAATTAGTATATTTGAAGCCCGTTCCGTTGAAGCTAATGATGGCATGTCGAAGGCTGCATATCAACAGTTTTTACGGTCTTATACAGAAGAACAGCATATTAATGCTTTAAAGTTGTTGTATCATTTTGAGTGTAGTAGCAAAGAGCATAGCAATCAACCATGAAAAACCGGTTCCCAAAATTAATATTGGGGGAACAGGTATTAGTGATATTACCCTAATGGAGACCATTAATTTGTTGGATGAGTGGATTGCTCGCCAAGAAAAAAAGCGAGTTTGCGTAACCCCCGTAAACAATGTGGTTTGGGCTAGCAATAATCCCCCCCTAAAAGAAATATATAATAGCTCCGACCTCACATTATGTGATGGAGTACCCTTGATTTGGGCATCTAAATTTTTAGGTAAACAAACACTAAGAGGAAGAGTTACTGGATTAGATTTATTACCTCAATTTATTGAACGCTGTTACCAAAAAAACTATTCCATGTTTTTTTTAGGGGCAGCCGAAGGTGTAGCTGAAGGGTATAAAACCCAATTGGAACAAGAATACCCTGGCATACAAATTAAAGGCGTGTATAGCCCACCTTATGCGGAACAATTTAGTGAAGAAGAAAACCAGAAAATGGTTGCATTGATTAACGCGGCAAAACCCGATATTTTATGGGTAAGTTTAACCGCACCTAAACAAGATTTTTGGATTCACCAACATATTGATCAATTGAATAGCATCATTAATATTGGTGTGGGAGGCGCATTAGATGTAGCTGCAGGAAAATTTAATAGAGCGCCTGTTTGGATGCAAAAAAATGGGTTGGAATGGTTCTATCGGTTTACTAAAGAACCGAAGCGCTTATTCAATCGCTATTTTATTGAAGCACCGGCCATTGTTCCCTTGTTGTTAAAACAAAAATTAGCCAAAAATGTCTAAGAAGAACAATAGGTATGCTGCCATTCGGTACATCACCGATGTACCTATTGTAGGACTGTCCTATTTATTGGCTTCTTCCATTAGTTTGAAAACCAATATTTGGGACAATGGGTGGCAAACTTATTTTTTGGTATTCGTAGCTATTGTGATTTGGTATATCTCTACTTCGTTTTCACATTTATACAAAGACAGAAGATCTAATAAATATTCAGAAGAAATCATATTCATTATTTATACGCTGGGCATTTACATGATTGTGTTGAGTTCGGGTTTTTTCTTCCTGAATAATTTAATTGAAGTAGTACATACTACCCAGTTTTTTGTAGGCTTTGTAGGACTGCTCTTTGTATTCTTAACCCTTACCAAATATATTATCCGGAAATACCTGCACTCAGCTATTTTTCATGGAAAATTACTCGACAATATTTTAATTGTAGGTTATACACCTGCAGCACAAGATTTTTATGAAACCATTAATCGTTATTATTATTACGGGTATAAATGCATTGGCTTTTTAGACAATAAAACTACTAAAATGAATGGTTGCCCTTATAAAGGGCCAATCCAAAATTTAGAAGCAGTCATTAAAGAATTACATGTAGACGAAGTGGTAATTGCCTTACCCACACATCAAAACAAAGCCATTCAGGAATGCATTGAGGTCTGCGACCAATATGCTACGCAAACAAGAATACTTCCCGACTTTGAACAATACACTTCTTCTAATTTACAAGTGAACAATATTGGTTTATTGTCGGTGATTAATATTCGCGAATTGCCCTTAGATAAAGAGGTGAACAGATTGGGGAAGCGGGCTTTTGATATAGCATTTTCTATTTTATTTTTCATATTGATTGCTAGTTGGTTGTTCCCAATTTTAGTACTGATTATTAAACTGAGTTCTAAAGGGCCTGTGTTTTTTAAGCAAGAAAGATGGGGCTTGAACAACGAAAAAATTACTTGCTACAAATTCAGGACAATGGTTGCCGAAAGCCAGGATATTGATGCAGATGGCAATTACCAACAAGCAAGTAAAGACGACCCGAGAATTACTTCTATCGGAGCATTTTTAAGAAGAACCAATTTAGACGAATTGCCGCAGTTCTGGAATGTACTGATTGGGAATATGTCAGTGGTAGGACCAAGACCTCATCCTACCCCACTTAATTTGGCATCTATGCATACGATTGACAATTATATGTTGAGGCATGTGGTAAAACCGGGCATCTCTGGATGGGCACAAGTGAATGGATATAGAGGAGAAACCAAATTGCCGGGCACTATGCAAAAAAGAGTGAATTTTGATTTGTATTATATCCATCGTTGGACTTTTTGGTTCGACTGTCAAATTATTTTACAAACCCTTATCAATATGATTCGGGGAGACCAGAATGCTTATTAAACAAATACGTATGGCTCTTGCACAAAAATATTTTTTATCTTTTTTATTAGTGGGTGGATTAATGCTGTTGAGCATGCAAACCACTAAAGCGCAGGCAGTACCCGAATACTCGCAGAATGAAGTGTACAACTATTTAAGTAGGATGGCACAAAAAGGATTGATCCAATTTAATGATCAAATAAGACCATTGAGCAGGGTGTATTTAGCGAGTTGCTTAGACTCGCTTGCCTTGCATTTAAGTGAATTATCCGAGATTGAAAAGAAAGAGTGGGCATTTTATCAGCAAGACTTAACCGATGCAAAAGCCTTAGCAGCGGGCAATATAGAGCAAGCGAAGTTTTTTACCAAAGACACTTACAATCGCTTTAGATCCATTGTAGTCAATAGCAAGGGATTCTTATTAAGAATAGACCCGATCATTACGGCCACTACCCTTACCAGAAATGGAAAATCGGCTTCTCAAACCAGTTCAGGATTTAACCTATATGGGTATGCAGGAAAGCATTGGGGATTTTATTTGAGTTTGAATGATATCAATGAATCAGGGGCTGGATTAGATACCATCCGAGGATTCACACCAGAACCTGGGATTAATAGCCGCATAGCCATCAATGGAAGAAGTCATAACTATAGCCAACTCAGAGCAGGCATTAGTTATACTTTCAAAAACGGTAGCATAGGCGTTGGCCAAGATCAATTGTTATGGGGATATGGAGAAAACGGACGAATTATTTTATCAGATAAAGCACCCAATTACCCCTATATCCGATTCGATTATCAGCCCTTGCCTTGGTTGCAATTCAATTATACCCATGCTTGGTTGAATTCAGATATTGTTGATTCGGCTAAAACCTATAATACAGGAACTACCACTTATGGAGGCAGAAGAGAATTCTTTGTAAACAAATACATGGCCCAACATAGTTTAACTTTTAGGGTTAAGAAGGGATTGACCGTTTCATTAGGAGAATCCATGGTGTACAACGATCAGCTGAATGTGGGCTATTTAATACCGGTGATGTTTTTTAAAGTGTATGATAACATAATCAATAATGGGAATATTAATGCAGGTTCGAATGGTCAATTGTTCTTGAGTGTGAGCTCTAGAAATAATATCAAGAACACCCATTTATACGGAACCTTATTTATTGATGAAGTGAGACTGGGGACCATTTTTAATAAAGCAAAAAGTAGGAATCAATTGGGCTATACGGTTGGAGCCAACGTGACCGATTTAGGTATCCCTTATTTAACAGCAGGCATTGAATACACTCGTATCAATCCATTTGTGTATCGGAATTTAATACCTGCACAAAACTATACCAGCAGCAGTTATAACCTGGGTGATTGGATGGGCAATAATGCAGACCGATTCATTTTGAATCTTAAGTACACCCCTATTCCTAAATTAAAACTTTGGTTACAATACCAGTATATCCGTAAAGGAGGAGCAGGTACCTTAGACCAACAATATTTTCAGGAACCACAGCCCCCGTTTTTATTCAATTACCAGTTCAGCCAAAAGGAATGGTTTATGCAGGCTTCTTACGAGTGGTTCAATAATTTATATATTACGGGGAATTATAGAACCCAAGGAAACCAACAACAACAAGTTAATTTGGGCATGCGCTATGGATTATAGCCCCATTTTAGGTATTAATAACGATATTTGAGCAATTTCCATAATAACATGAATTCAAGATATAGACACGCTTTTAATAAATGGGCATTAACGGTGTTGATGCTTGGGATGGTTTTGGGTGCAGCTGCACAGATACCGATGCAAGGGAATTTTAAAGTATCGCAGTTATCCGATAAACAAATCATGCAGCTTTGGCAAAAAGCACAGAAAGCCGGCATGTCTGAAACAGAAGCCATAGAGGAATTGGTCAAAAGAGGATTGTCTGCATCGGAAGTAAACCAGTTTAAACAAAGAATTGTACAGGTGCAAAGCCAAAATAAATCTTCGTTCACAAGCCAAAACAGCATTAAAGACACGGCCAGTTTTTTTAGGGATAGTAGTTGGATTATTGCTGTACCACAAATCCGTAAGATTTCTCCTTATTATGGTATGGAATTTTTTAGTAACCCAACCATTAGTTTTGAGCCGAACTTAAGTCAGGCACCACCCAAAAATTATATACTTGGACCAGGTGATGAACTCAATATCAATGTAACAGGTGCCAATGAAACCGATTTTAGCAGTGCCATTACCAAGGAAGGGAATTTGCAAATTCCTTATGTAGGTATCGTGAATATTTCTGGATTAACCATTGACCAAGCTACCCAAAAGATCAAACAAAAAATGAAAGTGGCTTATCCATTAATGAGCACGGGTAGAACACAACTCTTGGTGACGATTGAAAATGTAAAGTCCATTAAAATCACTGTTGTAGGAGAAGCAGAAAAACCTGGAACCTATACGGTATCGGCCTTGTCCGACTTTTTCAATGTATTGTTTTTATCAGGAGGCCCCTCCATCAATGGCTCTCTTCGAAAAATAGAATTAATCCGCAACAACGCTGTTGTTGAAACCGTAGACTTCTATGAATTTTTACAGAAGGGATTGTTTACCAAAAATATTAAGCTGAACAACTTAGACATTATTCGTTTTCCAGTGTACCAAAAAAGGGTATCGGTGAATGGACAAATTAAGCGCCCAGCAATTTATGAATTAGCAGAAAAAGAAACCATGCATGACTTGATTCAACTAGCAGGTGGCATGGGTGATACCGCTTATACTGAGTCTATTAAAGTGGTGCAATTGGGAACCAAAGAGCGACTACTGCGAGATGTTGCTGTGAATGATTGGGCTTATTTTATTCCTCGCAATGCAGACTCGGTGTATATTGAAAAGATTCCCAGTATTTATAATAACAGAGTAGTATTAGCAGGCGCTGTGAAAAGACCGGGCAGTTATGAATTAACGGAGAAACTAAGTGTAGCCAGTTTACTTAAAAAAGCAGATGGCATTTTAGACAAAGCCTATACCAATAGAGCAACCATATTCAGAAGAAACCCCACCACTTATGAAAGAGAATTAATTTCTTTTGAAGTAATTAAACTATTAAATGGAACAGAAAAAGACATTGCTCTTTTAAAGGACGATTCCATTCAAATTTATGCCAAAGATGCATTGATGGATGTGCCTTCTATAACGGTTGGTGGTAATGTAAGAACACCGGGTACTTTTCAATTTAATCCGGGCATATCCCTAGAAGACGCGATTTTATTGGCAGGTGGATTTACCAATGATGCCGCTACACATAAGGTAGAAATTTCTAGATTAGAAAAAAACAAGTCGGACACCTTGGCCAATAAATTGATCGACTTGATTACCGTAGAAGTAGATTCGAGTTTAAGCAGGGCAGGCAAATCAAAAACACTATTAGAACCATTGGATTATATTTTTGTACCTCGTTTATTAAACTACCGCAACTTGGGTAGTATTAAAATTAGGGGCGAAGTATTGTATGCAGGAGATTATGCATTGGAAAGAAGGGATGAGAGTGTGCAGGAATTAATAAAAAGAGCAGGAGGCATCACACCCAATGGATCATTCGGCAATACCCAAGTGTACCGCAATAATTTACGTGTTGCTACCACAGTATTAACCGATGAAGACAATAGTGCAAACGATCGTTTTTTATTGTTACCTGGAGATAGTATTTATATCCCTAGAAACGAAGCTTTTGTAGAAGTAAAGGGTCAGGTATTTAACCAACAGATTTTTAAGTTTGAATCAAAACGTTTCAAGTCTTATATCTCCGATGCGGGTGGTGTAACCGATAAGGGCAACTTAAAGAAAGCCTATATACAATACAGCAATGGGGTAAATAAAAAAATCAATTCTTTTTTATTCTTCCGCATTTACCCAACCGTAAAAGCAGGCAGTAAAATAATTGTACCCGAAGTAAATCCTGCAGAGAAAAAAGGATTGACCATTTTTGAATTATCTGCCTTAACAGGAATACTAACCGCCATAGTAAGTATGGTGAGTTTGTTAAGGAATTAATTATAGTTTATGCAAATACAAGAATTACCAGAAGACGCACCATTTACTACCCAACCCTATCGGGACCAATTCAACCGGTTGTTGCAATTAGTGCTGCGCCAATGGAAAACCTTGGTATTATTTGCCATCTTAGGCATCATTGGGGGATTGGGCTATCATTGGTATAAGCCCATTAAATATATTTCGAGAATCAGTTTTGTAGTAGAAGAATCCAAAGCGGGTGGTGGAAATTTAATGTCGGCATTGGCTGGTCAGTTTGGATTTGATATTGGAAGTTTATCGGGCACCAGTGGAGTATTGGCTGGGGACAATGTGTTGCAATTACTAAAAAGTTCTAGCTTAATAAAACAAACACTTTTAACACCTTATGACCAAAAAAGAACTTTGGCAGATGTTTATGCAGAAGTAAATGGATTAAAGAAAAAATGGGAAGGCAAAGCCAAAGTGGGGAAATGGATTGAATTTACTGCGGAGAAAAAATTTACTCGTTTAGAAGACAGTTTGTTTAAGAGAGTGGTGAAGCAAATTATAGAAGAAGATTTATCGGTGATTAAACCTGATAGAAAATTGGGATTTTTTGAATTGAATGTGGTAATGCAAGACGAACAATTGAGTATGTTGTTTTGCCAACGGTTATTGGCAGTGACCACTGAGTTTTATGTGAACACCAAGACCAACCGATTAAAATTGAATGTGAGCCGACTACAGGCAAAAGCAGATAGTTTGGCATCTACCTTGAATAGAAAAACCTATTCTTCTGCGGAGTCGAATAAATTGTTGTTGAATGCCAACCCTGTTTATGCAGCCCCCGCAGTAACTGCAGAAATATCTTCAAGAGATAAATTTGTACAGTCTACTATTTACGCAGAAATTGTAAAGAATCTAGAGATTAGTAAAACGGCCATGATTCAGGAAACACCTACAGTACAAGTAGTGGATCAACCTGAATTGCCCTTGAATACCAACGAGCAAATTTGGGTAATGGATGTATTAATGGGAATGATTGTTGCCCTTGTAATTGGGCTGGTGGGAGTCGTTTTTCTTACAAACGATACAAGAGCGAAAGCCCTGCGCTGATATTAAGGTATTCGTTCCCTGGTTGAAAATAATTAGTGGGATCGGTTTGAATAATCAACCATTGATAATTATAGGTACGAATCAATTGCAAACGGGCATTTACCCAGAACTTTTTGAAATTGATACTGGCGTTGGCACTGGTAGAGAGGTCTACCCAATGTCTTCTAAAATCGCCAATGCGTTCAAAGGCAAAATAATAAAAATCACTATTGTGTCGGAGGCGCTCAAATTGAATGCCTATTTTATTCTTTCCTTTTACCCAAGCAATTTCAATATTCTGGCTATTACTACCCGGCCCAATACCCGCTCCAATGGTTTTACCAAAATGGGTATAGCCTTGGCGAACATAGGAATCAGTGTACCAGCTATTGGGATTGCGAATGAGTTCGGCGGTACCTGCTTGAAGCTGGGTTAACTCTACGGCCAACTGAATATGCGCATTATTTTTAGTAGGGAATAATTTTCTAAATCCTGCTACATAGGCCCTTCTAAAATTAGGGGCTTTTACTCCGTATTCAATATAGAGTTCGGCTAAGTCGGCAGGCATATTGTATTGGGCATATACCGCACCTAGAGAAGCTTTATTGCCCAATAAATCAGACCCATAAAAATAAGCAGCACCCGAATACCCAATGGTTAAATTGGGCGTCCATTTAGGTGCCCAACTTATGTTAATTGCAGTTATTAATCGGTCTTCTGATTTTTTAGGTTGATATAATAATTGACCATTGTAAGCGCTATTGATGCGAGGGGGTAAAATACCTGATTCATTCAACTTACCACCAATCCATTGGCCTTGCACCTTACCCCATTTGGTTTGAATGGGCTTTGTGGTATTAACCGTAAAATGCAAGAACCCTGGTGCATTATAACTCATAATGAGTGCATTCTTCCAACCCGGCCCCCACCATATATTCTCCGTTGAAATACCCGCTTCTAATTGATGATTGAGTTGGTATTTAATATGAGATTGACCAGCATAAAATTTAGTATAATTGCCATTACCTAATTGGTCAGGTAGGTCTATATTATTTAGAAATCGATAATAGTCAGCCCAGGCTCGGTCGCCTAATGTTTGAGAAAACTGTTCAAAATTAGCATTCTGGGCACTTACGAATTCAGGGTTTAACTTGATGGATATATACTTGCCTAGCTTTGCTTGTAATCCAGCACTAAGCAATATTTGAGAGCCCTTTGCTTTAATGCCCGAGCCAAGATTATATCCAGTTGGTAGTTCTGAATTATGCCACTGATTAAGGACAATGGGTAATAGGTTGATTTTATTTGGTTTGAGGGAGTAAGCGGTATCTAGCTTACCCAATAAACGTTCGGTAATGGCCAACTCCCTGAAGATATCGTTGTGGACAGATTGGGCGTTGCTACTATTTTTCAATAATAGCAGGATCAACATGAATAAAAGGTGGATCTTCTTATTCATTTACTTAAAATTGTATTGAACCATTAAACGACTGTGCAAGTTGAAACTATAATTACCCTTTTCCCAATTGTAATTGTTGGAATGAATCAGTTGAACCTTAGCGCCCAGCAACATATTCTTGTACTTCCATTGGGGCATCCAACCAATGCTGAAATCGGTCCATTTGTTTGCTCGCAACTCAGGATCTCTTTCAATTCGTTGAATTAAAAAACCATTGCGAATTTCCCCATTAATCCAAGTAGCTGCTAAGGTTTGTACATTGGCACCAAAACCT
>Ga0207952_1000802_pt1 | contig 18610 bp, 18 predicted proteins | sample SubbioR12Aug_8Ca_FD_184831 | JGI IMG/M metagenome (GOLD analysis project Ga0207952, IMG submission 184831) | Serpentinite rock and fluid subsurface biosphere microbial communities from McLaughlin Reserve, California, USA - CR12Aug_8Ca (SPAdes) | ecosystem: Environmental > Terrestrial > Deep...
AAACTCCCCCAATCGAAGAAATATTTTTACATATCTTGCGAGCTTCTTCCCATAAATCTCTCCAAAGCACCTGAGATCGGTCTTTTCCACCAAGGTTAGGGGGTCAATATCTACCAGTATAGTTCCGATTCGGGCAAGAGTTTCTTTTGAGGTTAAATTCCAACTCTCTTAAAATGCTCGCTTTTTAGGTGGTAGGGGTATGAAAATTCGTCTTTCTAAACCGCGAGGTTTTTGCGCTGGTGTGGTTCGTGCCATTGAAATTGTGGAAAAGGCGCTGAAGCTTTATGGCGCTCCTATCTATGTCAAACATGAAATTGTTCATAATCGTCATGTCGTAGAAAGTTTGCGCTGCAAGGGGGCCATCTTCATTGAGGATCTCTATGAAGTACCTCCTGGTTGCCGTGTTATTTATTCTGCTCATGGGGTTTCTCCTGCAGTAAGAGAGCAGGCAAAACAATTAGGTCTAATAGAAATCGATGCTACCTGTGGCCTTGTAACAAAGGTGCATTCTGCTGCAAAAAGGTATGCAGAAAAAGGATACCATATACTTTTAATCGGGCACCGCAATCACGTCGAAATCATAGGTACAGCTGGTGAGGCTCCCGAGTCGACGACAATTGTTGAATCTATACGTGACGTTGAAGAGTTGTCGTTTCCTGTAGAACAAAAGCTATTCTATCTTACTCAGACGACGCTGAGTTTGGACGATGTTGCTGATATAGCTGAAGCCCTCAAAGCTAAGTATCCCCATATCGAAACATTGCCGAGCTCTTCTATTTGTTACGCTACTACGAATCGTCAGATGGCTCTGCGAGAAATCACTGCGGACTGTGATTTAGTTCTGGTGATTGGAGATCCTCAGAGCTCAAATTCGAATCGTTTACGTGAAGTGGCTGCAGTGCGGGGAGTGCGAGCTTTTTTAATCAACAGTGAGCATGAAATCGATCCTGCTTGGCTTCAAAATGTTGAGATGATTTCTATGACAGCGGGTGCTTCTACGCCTGAAGACATTGTGCAACGATGTATTCAGAGACTTAAGACTCTGGGAGTTAATGAGGTAGAAGAGGTTGTTTATACTGAAGAGAATGTCGTTTTTCAGCTTCCAAAAAGTCTCATTTCTTAAGAAGCTGAATTTTAATAAGATCTATTTTGTCGATTGATTCGATAGCTCTGTAATGGCTTTTTGTATGAGATCGATATTAGCAAAGTTCTTTCTGCCATAATCTTCAGCTTTATCAGCTGGTTGCTTGTAGATGTTCACCTTCCGCCTTCGGCGCGAGGTGAACATCTACCTCATTAATTATACATGTGTTGGTTATTTTTTTTATTAAAACAATCATTTAACAGACTGTTGATTTTGTTTGTTATTGTTGAATAAAAGCGTTTTATGTATAATTATTACTAATTAATTTATTCTGGATAGATATGTCTTCTCCTGCAGAGAATGCTTCTCGAGCACATGGCCTATATAGTGAAGTTTGCAAATGGACCGCGGATCCTGCTAGATATCATAAACAATTACGAGAGACGGAAGCAAAAATTGAACTGTTCATGCAGCAGATCAAGAGTTCCGGTTCTGTACAGGAAAATGAGCGAGCTCTAAATACTCTAATGCATGCCAGAAATGCTACAGTGATAAATACATCCAGGGGTACTGCTGTTTTTAATACTATCTTCCCTAGAGAAGCTCCTTCTATAATGAATGTCGGGTACCTTGTTCCTCAGGTGCCACTAATCTGTACATATGACCAAAAAGGTGCCCCATCAAGTTTGTCAATGGGTTTGTATAGGTTGTCACCCTCTTGTTTACATTTAATGCCAAAAGAGGTTCTTACGGCTATAGGCGATCTTGGTGGTAAACGGGTTGATATCTTCTGTCAGACTTTGGATACATCTATGGCGCTTACTCCTCCCTACTATCATATAGGCCGTCCTGCCAACCTATATACTCATCCTTGGTCTTATGACACCATCGTTCCAGGAACAGATATTAAAAGGGAGTTTCCTATGGGACTATTCCCTATTTGGGGTATCCGAGATGCAAAAGGGAATACTACCCACTCTAAACCACACCCCCTTGCTTTTGATAAGCTATCTAATATGCTTGTCCATGCACACCCTAGAAGCGGTCGCTTGGTGTACTCTCCAGATGATGCTCATTTTATGATCGATGAAGCGTCTCCTTTTTCCATTACTTGGGCCGTTGTCAAGGATAAAAAAGAACGTGTTCTTATCACTAGGATAATCATGCTGCATGATTTACGTAGAGATCCCATCATGGCTGCATTGGCTCATGCAACACAAGATGGAGGTCATCTTGACGCGCATCTTGGAGTCCTTTCCAGTAACGTAGATAGAGCAATTCAAGATGTGTTACATCTTCCTAAACAAGCCCTAGAACAAGGTAATTTTGTCCCTTTTTTACAACTTCCGGAGTGGCACAAAAAAAACATCTACAAACATGCTTCTACGATCAAAGGATCCTCTGGGGATAGCGTAGCTGATTTCGACAATTTGCAATTGGGGGCAGCTTTAGAAATCCATGCTCAAGAATTGTTGCATATACTAGTCCGACAACCTGTTGAGCTCCTTAGTGATAGCGTTGCTATACGCTCTATGCACGATGAAGGTTCTAAGCAACTCATTGCCTTAGCAGAAAAATTCGACGATCATGATTCTTCAGCCATGGAGGATTTTGCAACACTAGCTGGAGATTTGCAAAAAGAGGTGTTTTTGGCGCTTTGGCGTCTTAATGGCCATCCTCGCACGGACCTAGACTTTGCGCGTAAATATTTTGCAGTGTGCAGCGATGATGAACGTGCAAGAGCGCTCTATTTAGCTGCTAGTTCTAAGCCCCTTGCTAGCTTGGAGGTGCCAAAGAAAAAAAGCGAAGCTACTGCAAGTGAAGAGGTTTTTTTAGGACATGATGATGGATTGATAGAAAAGCTAGGGAGATTGATCCAAAGAATTGAAATTTTAAAGGCAAATCCACGGAGTTTAGAGCGCACCCAGCAGCTGCATAATCTCTTCGATCAACTCCATATCGATAAGCAGGCTAAATATGACATTTACGATAATATCGGCACTAGAGCTGGTAAGGCTCCAGAAGATAGGCGTGCCTACGGTCGAGCTCACCTTGCAGATAGTTTAAGTGGTTTACAAGCAATCCTCCGTGAGTTTATCGAATAGGTTAGAGGTGGCCTAATCTAATCAAACTCTCTTTTAAGGCAGCATTTTCTGGTTTGTCAAAAGCTCCAGAGCCAGCTAGCCATTTAATATAATCTTTGGGGACCTCAGAAAGCGGCTTACCTTGGTGTTTACCAAAGGGCATGCGATCTAAGGCCTTTGCAGGAGCGGCCAGAAGGTCGAGGACTGTTGGAAAGGGGAGGTCATCGATCATCTGTGAAAAAATCTTGTACAGAGTGATGACGTCGTCCAGGGCGCGGTGAGCTTGGTTAGCTGGGACACCATATACTTCTCTTAAATGTTGCAGTGCGTGTCTAGGAAGATCTGGTCGGTATTTACGAGACCATTTTAATGTGTCGACAAATCGCCAAGAAGGAAGAAGAAGAGAGTGGCGAGAGCACTCCTGCTCCAGGAATGGTTTATCAAAAGCGTCGCCATTATGAGCAATCAATATAGCCTCAGAACCGCAGAATGCGATAAAATCCTTTCCCACCTCTTGAAAGGTGGGCATTTCTGAGACCATGTCATCTGTAATACCGTGAATAGCACTGGCTTCTTTAGGAATGGGGATGCCAGGATTGATCAAGTGTACGAAAGTACGCTCATTGACGGGATCGTAAGCAGCGATCTCAATAATGCGATCTTTGTCTGGTCTGGTCCCAGTTGTTTCCGTGTCAAAATAAATTGGGGTCGTCATGAGAACGATCATAAGAAGTTTGCAGGAATTCAGCAAGATGAATACAATCGTCCCTCATTCTCTTAAAAAAGAAGAGGTCATGACTAACCGTTTTGCAATGATGTTCGCAACGCTTTTAGCTGTAACTCCTCTTGTCTGTAATGAGGAGATTGGGGTCCAAGAAGTTCAAGTCTATTTCTCTCCTAGAGATCGTGTTGATGAAAAATTGATTTCTTTAATTGAGAAGGAACCAACCTCAATCAAGGCTGCTGTCTACTGTTTGACGCATCGAGGCGTGATTAAGGCGCTAATGGATGCGCAGAAAAGAGGCGTGAAAGTGGAAATCGTCATTGATCGTTATACAATTAGATCAAGAGCTCCTCTGAAAAGGATGGCTCAAACAGGTATGATGATTCATGTTTGGGATCCTCAAGTGAAGCCTACTTCAGATAAAAATCAACCTTCCCTCATGCATAATAAATTTTGCATTTTATCAGGCCAGGGAGTTACCTGGACGGGTTCTTTTAATTTCACTTCTGAAGGTTCAATGGTTAACCAGGAGAATGTAGTTCTTCTCAGAGATGAAAAAAGTAAAACGATGTTCGAGGAGCAGTTTGCTAAAATTAGGAAAGAAGGGTGTAGATCATGGGCAGACTACCTATCGAACCCCCCTAAAAAACAAAAGAAGAAACAATCATGAAATCGATGATAGCACTATTTTTTCTTCTAGTGAGCGTCGGTTTTGTTTCCGGATGTTACCAAATCCATTCAGATGATGATCTTCGTGCAGTGCCCACTACGAACAACCCCCATGTTTTCCAGAATGGTAATCAGAGTAGTTCACTACCTAAAGTTGGATTTTAATTAACAGAATCGTTGATTTTTGTTTTTAGGTGTTGAGTTTATTTAATTTTATTAACTATTATTAAAATAAATCATAGCAAATCAATGAGTAGAACAAAACCTGTTGAGTACCATTTCTTTCCTTCCAATGTTGACCAGATTTTCCAATCTCTGGGCAAAGAAAGGCTATTAAAGCTTTTTAAAAACATGCTCAGCATTCGTAATTTTGAAATACGGGCGGAATCAGCCTATCAACATGGGAAAATAGGTGGGTTTTTTCATGCTTACATTGGTCAGGAAGCGATTCAGACAGCAGCTGTTGAGGTGATGGGAAAAGATCAATGGTGGAGTACGTCGTATCGTTGCCATGCCTTAGCTTTGCTACTTGGAGCTACCCCTAATGAACTCATGGCTGAGCTCTATGGAAAAGCGACGGGCAATGCCCGCGGTCGCGGGGGATCTATGCATTTCTATACAGATAAGCTCCTTGGAGGGTTTGGTATTGTAGGCGGACAAATTCCGATTGCCGCGGGTGCAGCATTTAGCCTTAAATATTTAGATAAGAAAGGGGTGTCGGTTTGCTTCCTAGGTGATGGAGCCGTTGCACAAGGAACGTTTCACGAAACTCTTAACTTGGCCTCTCTCTGGGATTTACCCTGTATTTTCGTGATTGAGAATAACAGATGGGGCATGGGAACGGCTGTAAATCGAGCAATTTCTGTGGAGCCCATTGCTGAGATCAAAGCGCCCTCTTTTGGTATGAAAGGGTATACATTCGATGGGATGGATATTTTTAACTGTTATGCCGGCTTTAAACATGTATTTGAAGAAGTGCTAGCAACATCTCGTCCGGTCATTGTAGAGGTGGTCACAGAGCGTTTTCGGGGTCACTCTATTTCTGATCCAGCTCTATATCGATCAAAAGAAGCATTACAGCACTGTATAGAAAGGGATCCTATCCAATTAATGCTTAATGTGCTTAAAGACAAAAACGTTCTTACAGATGAGCAGTTTGAGGCTTTGGATAAAGAACAGAAAGAAATCGTTGTACAGGCTATGAAATATGCTGAAGAGAGTCCTTGGCCAGATGCGATCACGCTAGGAGAGGATGTGTTTGCCAAAGAAACAAGTAAGGAAGCGTTTCCATGACTAAGCAACTCATAGAGATTCGTGAAGCGCTAAGACAAGCCATCGATGAAGAGATGACCAGAGACTCACGTGTGTTTATTTTGGGAGAAGAAGTTGCTGAATATAATGGTGCTTATAAGGTTACAAAGGGGATGCTAGAGAAGTGGGGATCTAAACGAGTGATCGATACCCCTATCTCAGAGTTGGGTTTTGCAGGGTTAGCGGTGGGTGCTGCAATGACAGGTCTTCGCCCTATTTGTGAATTTATGAGTTTTAATTTCTCTTTTGTTGCAGCAGATCAAATTATTTCGCATGCAACTAAAATGCACTATATGTCAGGAAATCGGTTTTCTGTTCCGATAGTCTTTCGTGGACCTAATGGAGCTGCCGCTCAAGTATCTTCCCAGCACTCCCATAACGTTGAAGCTATATACTCAAATATTCCTGGATTGATCATTATTAGCCCGAGCAACGCCTACGATGCCAAAGGCTTGCTCAAATCAGCGATCCGTTGCAATAACCCCGTACTATTTTTAGAAAATGAGTTGTCTTACGGCGATAAGATGGAGATCCCGGTAGGGGAGTATTTGGTGCCTATTGGCAAAGCTCGCATTGTCTCGGAAGGAAAGCATCTTACTTTGGTTGCTCATAGCCGTATGGTTAAAGTCTGTCAGCAAGTGGTTGAAATCCTATCAGCACGCGGTATTAAGATTGAACTGATTGACCTAAGAACTATTAAACCCCTAGATATCGCAACGGTCGCAGAATCTGTTCGTAAAACGCACCGCTGTGTACTTGTTGAAGAAGGGCATGTATTTGGTGGCATTGCTGCTGAGGTGGGTTTTGAGATCATAGAACATTGTTTTGATTTTCTGGATACTCCCCTTAAAAGAGTGTGTCAACTTGAGACCCCGATGCCCTATTCGAAAGTGCTTGAGGCTGAAACTATGCCCAATAAAGAACGAGTACTTCGCGCCTGCGAAGAGCTTCTCCATTGACGACTTTATGGAGTAAACGACATACTTACCCCTTACAGGTAGTTGCAAAACTCAGAGCTCGTCGCTTTTCGGAGGATTTTTGGTCACGATTTTTGATTCTTTTTATAAGGTAATGTCAACATTTGTATATTACCCCATAAAAAGAGTCGAAAATTGGCTCAAAAAGCCCAGAAGATCGATTAAACTTGAATTTTGCAACTACCTCCTTAACTGAGGAGTCACTCGTATGCCTTTTACACTCACGATGCCGAAACTTTCCCCTACAATGGAATCGGGAACCATCACGAAATGGTGTAAGAAAGTGGGGGACCATGTGAAAGCGGGTGATGTTCTCTTTGAAGTGGCTACAGATAAGGCTACCGTGGAGCATAATGCTATTGATGCTGGGTTTTTGCGTAAGATTTTAATAGAAGAAGGACAAGATGCTATTGTCAACCAAGCTGTTGCAGTATTCACTGAAAAGGCGGATGAGAGCATTGAAGGATATAAACCAGAAGGAATGGTGCCTGTAGCAGCGTCTGATGAACAGCCTGCCACGGTGAACGCAGCTGTTAAATCTACTGTAGAACCAGCAGTTAGGGCTGTGACTGGAGGATTTCAACAACCCGCATTTGTCGCAGAACCTCCTTTAGAAAGTTATCATTTTCCTGAGTCTGGAGATATGGTGTATGGTCGCATGCCAGCATCGCCTTTGGCTCGTAAATTGGCCAAGGAAAAGGGCATTGACCTAACCACAGTAAAAGGGAGTGGTCCAAACAAAAGGATCATGGCGCGCGATATCGATTTAGGTCAGCCTGATGCTGTTGTTGCTTTTGGTAGAACAGAAACCCCAGAGATTGCTCCAGGAACTTATGAATTGCAGCCGCTTTCTCCAATGCGTAAGCTGATAGCTCAGCGGCTTCAAGAGTCTAAAACATTTATTCCTCATTTCTACGTTAGCCAAGACATTCGTTGTGATGCCCTGCATGCAGTTAGAGAACAGTTAAAGCAGTGTGGTATCAAGGTGAGCTTTAATGATTTAGTGATACGAGCTGTAGCGCTTGCCTTGAGGGAGCACCCAGATGTCAATTCTGGGTTTGATTCGGTGAAGCAGGCCATTATCGCATTCAAAACCATTGATATTTCTGTAGCAGTGAGCGTTCAAGGTGGACTCATTACACCGATTGTGCGCCATGCTGATTTCAAAAATATTGGAGATATCTCCGCTGAGGTCAAAGTCTTAGCTGCAAAGGCAAAGACTGGAAAATTGGAGCGACAAGAATACGTGGGGGGATCGTTTACGATTTCTAATATGGGCATGTACGGGATCAGCGATTTTGCTGCGATCATCAATCCACCTCAAGCAGCTATTTTAGCCGTTGCAGGTATTGAAGAAAGGCCGGTAGTTGATGGCGGCAGTATCGTGATTGGTAAAGTGATGCGCTTGACTCTTTCCGTAGATCACCGTGTCATCGACGGGGCTTTAGGGGCGCAATTCCTTAAAACACTGCAGAAGTTCCTAGAAAATCCTGCAGTGCTCCTTGTGTAGAAAGAGCTCTATTAGATCAAACGAGTTCCCAGGTTTTTCTCATATGCTGAACTGCTTTTAATTTTGAGAGTTCTATAAGGAATGGACCTGAGGATAGAGTTTTTGAAAACTTGGTTGTCTGCCATTGCAGTTCGTCCATCACACTTTTTGTTAGGTCTGGGGTTTTGGTTTTAACTTCACGTTCTCTTAGGGAGATGCGAGCTGACTCAAATGCATGATCTATCATGGTTAACCGGTTCTCTCGGCTCATAGGCGATCGTGTAATGATAAAAGATATGATACGGTTTTCCAGAATTGTTAAAACCGTGCGTACATTGGATGTCACGGTTGCTTTAGCAGTATTTCCATTTGTGGGTGTTTCTTCTGGGAGCTCATAAGTAAATACGGGTATAGATGAGGTGGGAGTGATTGCCAAAGGACTTTCATCAAGTGTAATGTCTGCACTTGCCGGTGATATAGGAGACTCTGTACCTGAGTTTTCTTGGTTACGAGGCAATATCGTTAGAGCTGAGAGTTTATGGGTAGAGAGTGAGGGGAGCTGAGTTTTTTCTTGTATTCGCAAAAAATTGGTAAGAGCTGCGATCGTCGCTTTACGACGAGTTTCGATGGCTGCAAGTTTTTCTTTGGCATTGTTTGTTTTTTCAGGATTGCCCAGTATTCTCTGCTCTATTTCTGACAATCTTGCAATTTCTAATCTTGCACATTCGATATTAGTTCCTAAATATATTGAAGATGACATTTTTTCCTTGTTTTTTAAATTTTTGCATAGATTATACATATAATCCGAAAAAAATCATAGAAAATCTCTTCAAGAAGAAGGAAGCTGATTCTAAAATTAGGTTATTAATAGAGCTCTAATAACTGGAGTAGATAGATCTTATTATTTTATTTTTGGAAACTTGGAGGTTAGTCCGGTTTCTAAAGCCATCCTTTACGGAGGAAGTAAAAAATCGATAAGACAAACAATGCGCCTACCATGCTCATAACATATAAAAAGGCATGAGGCGTTCCTGCAAGAGGTAATGGGACGTTCATTCCGTAGATACTGGCGACGACAGTGGGAATGCTAAAAATGATGGTAAGAGCTGTTAAGAGTTTAATTGTTTTAGTTACATTGTTTGTAAAGATAATCTGAAAAGAGTTTCTAAGGCTTCTAATGCTTTTTAAGTTCACATTGCAGAGGATTTCTGATTGTTTAGATGCATTTAGAAGATCTTCGATGAGCTCTTGGTCTTTTTCGTGGAGTGGTACGTATTTACCAGAAGTGATACTTTCAAGCACTCCTCTCATAGGTATGAGAGTAGATAGATACTGGTTTAGAATGTCTTCGTTCTTGGTTAAAGCGATGATATCTTCACTCGTGACTTGGGCAATTTCACGTTCTTGTTTAAGTACATTATAACGTACACGCTTGACTTGCAGGGTAAAATCTTGCGTGATCTTGAGTAATAGATAGATAAGCAATTTCGCTTTCTGGTGGGTGGAGAGCTTGCTCATTTGCGTTAAATAGTTGCGCACAAGGGGACTTTTTTGTGGAGAAACTGAGATAAAATAATGTGGGCAAATGATCATGGTGAGAGTGCTCGTATAGAGTCCAATTTCTTGGTCACTAGGATGTCGTGTAATGATTAGGACGTTGTGTTTGATGCGTTCAAGACGAGGGACTTCATGCTTATCTAAGCAATCTTGTAAATCTATGGGATCAAGGCTTGTGAATTTCGCTAGGAGCTCTAAATCTTCTTGTGTGGCTTCATCAAAATGAATCCAACACCCTTCGCGCGGTTCGCTTAGAACCTGAAACTCCTTATCGTGTGCAGACTTGTAGTAGATCTGCATCTGATGAGCAACTCCGTTAAGGCAGGCGAAGGCCTCCCGTTAACTCATCCTTAGCAGGTAGGAGAATTCTCTTCGAGCTTCTTTAAACGTTCTTGGAGTTCTTCGATCATTTTGACATATTCGCCGATTTTACGCAGCTGAACCTGTTGTCTGTTATAATCGGCAAGGGGCATAGTGGGCCCGCCTGCATATTTCCCCGCCTTATTGATGGTTTTACTTACACCGCCTCTGGTAGCTATCATAACGCCATCGGCGATTTCGACGTGGCCAACAACACCTGCTTGACCGCCCATGATGACATGGCGACCTGTTTTTGCAGAGCCAGCAATACCTGTTTGAGAGACAATGAGGTTGTCGGCGCCCAACATAACGTTGTGGCCTATTTGCACTAAATTGTCTATTTTTGTCCCTTGTCCGATGCGTGTTTCCTTGAAACGAGCGCGGTCAATGGTCGTATTAGCGCCAATTTCCACATCGTCCTCAATCACGACAATGCCAAGTTGCTCTAATTTGATATGCTTGCCCGTTGGACTAGTAGCATAGCCAAATCCACAAGAGCCGATGACAGCGCCAGATTGTAAAATAACGCGGTGACCTAAGAGACAGCCCTCTCTAATTAGAGAGTGTGGGTAGAGGATACATTCTTCTCCGATGGTGACACCTGGCCCAATCGATACGTGAGCATAGATTTGCGTGCGGTTTCCAATTGTAGTACCCTGATCGATAACGACATAAGGACCGATATTTACATCAGATCCTATAGTGGTATCTGGATGGATAACAGCAGTCGGGTGAATACCTTTGAATCCTGTGTCTCTTTGAGAGGCTTGCAAGAGAATTTTAGCGATGTTTTGGAAGGTAAGAGAAGGGTTGTCAGAGACCAAGAAATTGCGACCAGATGGAAGCTCTATATCTGGTGCAATGCAAACCGCACCAGCAAGAGAATTTTTCATATGCTCTCTATAGCGCGGGTTAGCTAGGAAAGATACGTCCTGGCTGCCCGCATTTTCGAGGGCATCTACACCAGTGATGCAATGTTCTGGATTGCCTACAAGAGTAGCTCCCGTGAGCTCGGCTAGATCTTTTAGCGTAAATTTCTTGGTCATCTGTCTAAAGCATTCTCTATTTTTTTGCAGGTTCTGAAGATTTTTCAGCTTTAGTTTCGAGCTGTTTTGAAGAGTCTTGTACTGAGAAGGTTTTATCCATTTCAGCGATAACGTCAGATGTGACTTCTAGAGTAGGAGCAAAGAAAAAGCAGGCCTCCTTGTTGACGACCATCGTGAGCTTTTTATCTTTTGCTATTTTCTCAGAAGCTTGGGCTATAGAGGAACCAATCGATTGAATAATGCGCATATTCGCTTGGTTGAGTACTTGATAGTACTGATTCTGATAGCGTTGCATATCTTGATTCAGCGCTTCAAACTTGATTTTATGTTCTTGTTCCGCTTCCGGAGAGAGCCCATCTAGATACTCTTGGTCGTTGAATTTAGCGGAAAGATCTTGCAGTTGTTTTTCAGTGTCTTCCAGGAGAGTGGACATCTGTTTTTTTAGACTTTCAAAAGCAGCTTGTTCTTGTTTACCAAGCTTTGAATCAGTCACACAAGAGCCAAAATTGACCACGCCAATATTGCTCTCAGCAGCAAAGGCGCTCGCTGTTAGACCCAATGAAGTCAGAAGCGAAAGGAAAAATCGACGGTTCATGTTCTATAACTCCCAAAGTTGTTATACGTTTATCACAGAGATTGATACTCTCAACTCTCTTAAAATTGACCACCCATAGAAAAGTAAAACTTTTGCACTTCACCACGGCCACCCGGGTTAATGGGGAAGCCAATACCAAGAGTAACCGGCGCCCGATTCATAAGATCTAATCGTGCTCCAAACCCCCAGCTAAGCCTGTAAATTCCAAGGCGAAACCTGTCTAGAGAAAGACTACCTGCATCGAAGAAAAGAAAGCCATCCAAAAGTTTCATGATCTCATGTAAATATTCTATGGAGAGCACCGAGGAGGAGATACCACCCATAGGATCACCATTATCAAAATGTTGACCGAGATCAAATGGCCTATAGCCACGTACAGATCCCTCACCACCTAAATAAAAACGTTCACTTAGAGGAACCCCCCCTGGAGTAGAAGTTTTAAATAGGGGTTCGATAAAGCGGAAGTCAAATCTATATTTTAGGATACCTCTTGGCCACAACAAGGTGTAATAAGTATTTAGGTAACTGGCTTTTGCAAAGTAAAAATCACCAAAGACTCCAGCATACTCTCCTTCAATGTATGAACGAAATCCACGGTGGGGCTTTGTGATGCTATCTGTGGAGTCATAATTCATAGAAACATTTAAGGCGGAAATAATACCATCACGATAGATTTGTCGACGTTGGTAGGGAGGTAAACCATCATTCCCCCCTGTTAATTTGTTATGGGAATTACGAAGGCGGTAACGTGTGCCAAATGTCCATAGGTTAGTCACTGGGTAATTTGCAAAGATGCTACCACCAAAAGTAGATATATGGATGTCATTAGAAACAACGTGGCTGAATGTACGGCTTAAGTCAAATCCAACTCTCCATAGGGTGTCTCGGAAATAGGGGGTCATCCAAGAAAGAGAATAGCTCGATTGCTTGGCCCCAATATTGGCTCGAAGTTGTAGGTATTCTCCACCGCCTCTTAAGGCAGAAAGTCCTTCGCTGAACATCTTAGGGATGCCAGCATAATTAAAATTCGTTTCACTCAGCTCCAACCCGCCAAATACATCATCTGCACTGCTAAAACCCGCAAAAGCACTCACGCTACCTGTGGTAGTCTCTTCGACTTCGATAAAGACATCTCGATAGCTTTCACCAAGACTGTCATCGTCTTGTGTACGCACTGCATAGACATTAACATTTTTGAAGTAGCCAATGCCCTCGAGTTTAGTTTGAGTGGCTTTTAGCTTTGCAGAATCAAAAGTTTCTCCCGGTATGAGCAAAGATTCGCGTAAAATCACAGATGTTTGCGTTTGCGTGTTACCGTAGACGCGGATAATACCTATCTTGTACGGATTGCCTTCTTCAATAGAGAAATGGATATTGTAGATCGGTTCATTTTCGACGAGCTGGGCCTCATGGTCGACGACGGTATCAATGTAGCCCTTACGACCATAGAGGTCTTTAATAGCCTGGGCTGTATCGCGTAGTTTTTCAGGAGAATAGGTGTTTCCAGTGTGTATGAGTAGGCTGGATTCGATCTCTTCATTAGAAAATAGGCGGTTACCCGAAAAAGTAACTTGGCCAAAATGGTAAAGAGGACCTCGATCAGCAGTGAGGACAACAATGATTTTATCTGAAGAGGGAGCATCATCAATCCTCAAGGAGACTTTAGCATCAGCAAACCCACGATTTTGTAGAAAATCAACAATAGTCAATTTGTCTTGTTCAATCGCTTCTTCATTAAACCGTCCATGGCCTGTCAACCAACTGGTGAAGAGGTTATATTTTTTGGTATAGATCATCTCGAGGAGTTCACTTTTCTCTTCTTTTGTGAACCCTTCAAATTGGATCTCATCAATAATCCCAGGGCGCCCTTCATGCACCTCAATTTCCACATCGACTTCATTAGTTTTAGGGTCGCGTTCTAGACGGTACTCGAGTTGAGATTCAAAATACCCTTTCTTAATATAGTATTCTTTGATCTTATTGAAGGCTTTATTGAAGGACTGTCGTTTGAATGTAGAACCAGGTTTAATGCCAAGTTCACCATTTAATGTTTTACTTGTTACGGATAGGTTACCGATCCAGTGGATTGCGCGGATTTTTGGTCTTGGCCAAACTTTGATCGTTAGGTAGATCTCTCCATTTTGCACTTCGATATGTGGCTCGACACGATCGTACTCGCTAGCCAGCATTTTCAAGTCATGGTCAAAGGCTGTTTGCGAGAAAGGGTCGCCTATTTTGGTGTCCATTTTAGTGAGGACTGCGCGTTGATCAAAAGTGGATCCAGGTGGAAGATTTTTTGGTTCAATTTCAATGGAAGCAATGCGTTTCTCTTCAAAAGCCTCGGCTGGAGCGAGTGCAGCCTGTAAAGAAAAGGCGGGCGTGGCGGTAAAAAGAACGACAGAAAGTAGTTGGGCAAGACGCTTATTCATGTAGAATTCGGATTGCTAAAAGGATAGCGAAGTATAGAAAAAGGAAACGAATATTTACAACTTAACTTTGACTGTTAAGGAGATTTGAGGGATGTCATAGGCGCTGTCTACCCGTAAGAGCTTTGCTTAATGTCCCACCGTCAATAAAATCAAAGGAGCTATTCATAGGAAGACCAAAGGCTAGGCGAGACACCTTAAGAAGGGGAAGGGAGTCTAGTTCTTTTTTTATGTAAAGTGCCGTAGCATCCCCTTCAAGAGTGGAGTCTAAGGCTATGATCACTTCCTGAACATGTAGACGCGAGATTCTTTCCTTGAGATGGTCAATGCCAAGGAGGGAGGGATTCCGATTTTGAAGAGGAGACAGCAGAGAGCCAAGGACGTAATAAATTCCTTTAAACGCTCGGGTTTCTTCAAGAGCAAAAAGGTCTTTAGGTGAGGCGATAACGCAAAGCATACTGGGATCGCGTAAAGAAAGATTACAGAAATGACAACCAGATTCTTCCATAAAGGCATGGCAGTCTGGGCAGGAAAGAATTTTTTTCTTGATATCTCGAATGAGATTAGAGAGCTGATCTAGTTCGTGCTCACTCCAGTTGAGGAGGTGGAAAGCGTATCGTTCTGCTGTTTTGTAGCCAACTCCAGGCCATTTCCTTAAAAATCCAAGCAAAGAGGTCAAATGTGCAGGAAATTTGCTCATGAAGTGCCTTGTTGTTGTCATTTGTATTTTGAATGTTTTCTTCAATATACTACTTGAAGCTTTTGTTTTTTATCCTTTTCGGGTACAATCTTTGCGATAGCAATTAATTTTTTAGTCAACTCGATGCTTAAATCTTCTTTGCCCATAAAAGCGAGAATCGTTGCTACTGGCTCCTATGTGCCTGAGCGTATTCTGACCAACGAAGATCTCGAAAAGATGGTCGACACTTCTGCCGAATGGATATGGACGCGTACCGGCATGAAAGAACGGCGAATAGCCGCTGAAGGACAATTCACTTCGGATATGGGATATGAAGCAGCAAAGAGATCATTAGAAAAAGCTAAGATCTCGGCTCAAGAGATTGATCTAATCTTATTTGCAACACTTACTCCAGACTACCTTTTTCCTAGTACAGCATGTTTATTACAGGCTCGTCTTGGTGCAACAGGAAGTGCGGCTCTAGATATTCAGGCTGCTTGTACAGGCTATTTGTATGGGTTGTCTCTCGCTAAGGCCTTGATTGAATCAGGGGCCTATCGAACGGTTCTTCTTGTGGCTGCAGAAAAACTCTCTTCCATTGTCAACTATACAGATCGTAATACATGTGTTCTCTTTGGTGACGGGGCTGCGGCATGTGTCATTCGAGGGGAAGGGCCTGGGTTCCTCATTCACAATGTCACATTAGGAGCTGATGGAGAGCAAGCCGAGTTGCTCGTCCTTCCTGCAGGAGGATCGAAACGACCTGCTTCTCAGGAGACTATAGCCTCTGGATTGCATTACATCAAAATGGAAGGAAAAGAGGTGTTTAAACACGCTGTTCGTCGTATGGAGATGGCTTCTAAAGAAACTCTTGTTCAATCGGGATTTACAGAAAGTAGTTTGGGTTGGATGATTCCTCATCAAGCCAACATCCGTATCATTGAGGCGTTAGCTAAGCGTTTTGAGTTGCCCATGGATAAGGTCTATATGACTCTTCATAAGTATGGGAATACCTCGGCGTCATCGCTTGGGATTGCACTTGATGAATTCTGTTCCGAGATAACACCTATTCCAAAAGCCCCCATCTTGCTCACAGCTTTTGGAGCAGGTTTGACTTGGGGAGCATGTGTTCTTACCCATGGAGAGTAACTGTATGAAACATCCATGTGCATTTCTTTTCCCTGGGCAAGGCGCTCAATATGTTGGTATGGGAAAAGACTTTTACGAGCAGTTTTCTGAAGCAAAAGAGATCTTCCAAGAAGCTGATGATAGATTACATTATCCATTGAGTCGATTGATCTTTGAGGGTCCTTCTGAGGAACTCACGCTGACAAAATATAGTCAGTTAGCCATTTTTGTTCTCAGTATCGCTTTACTCCGCACTCTAAAAAGTCAGCTGCCAAGTATAGCTCCTGACGTGTGTGCAGGGTTAAGTCTTGGAGAATATTCTGCCCTCGTTGCCGCTGAAAAAACGTCATTTCAGGACGCTTTATTCCTCGTAAGGGATAGGGCTTTGTATATGCACCAAGCATGCGAGGCTCATCCAGGGACGATGCGTGTTGTTCTTGGTTTAGATTTGACTGAGGTCGAGCGGGTGATTAGGGATCTTCGCCTTCAAGATAAAGCTTGGATTGCAAACCTTAATTGTCCTGGACAAATAGTGATTGCAGGATCTCTTTGCAGCATTGAAATGCTTAGCAATGAACTCAAAATTAGGGGAGCTAAAAGAATCCTTTCTTTAGAAGTATCAGGTGCATTTCATAGTGGATTGATGCTCGATGCAAAAAGACAACTTTCTCCTAAAATTGAGGAAGTGACTCTTACAGAGAGTGATATTGCTCTTGTCATGAATATACCAGGAGGATATGTTAGCTCCCTTGCTGATTTGCGAGAGAACCTCCTCAGACAGGTAACAGGTACTGTATGCTGGGAGAAGGGGATACGTTCCATGATGGAAAATGGCGTCTCCACATTTCTTGAGATTGGTTGTGGCAAGACACTTAGCGGTATGAATAGGAAGATAGGCGTGGCTCAAGAGGCGATTTTTAGCCTTGAGAAGGTTGCAGACCTTGAAGAACTTGCAAAAGAGAGTGAGATATCATGCAGTTATTGAAAGATAAGAATGCTTTAATTACTGGAGCCACTGCTGGTATCGGTCGTGAAATTGCCTTGCAGTTCGCTCGTCATGGAGCTCACGTAGTTATCATCGGCACGAATGAGGAACGCGCTAATCAGGTGCTTAAGGAACTCGAGGCTTTACGCTCCACTCCTGAGCAGAGATTTTCTAAAGTTTTAATCAATATTGCAGATAAGAAATCCGTCGACCAAACGGTTGAAAAACTTCTAGCGGACTTTGGAAACATTGATATCTTGGTCAATAATGCAGGCGTCACACGCGACGGCCTTTTAATGAAAATGTCAGAAGAAGATTGGGACGCCGTTCTCGATACCAATCTCAAATCCGTTTTTAACTTTTGTCAGGCTTTAGTTCGTCCTATGCTTAAGGCTAGGAGCGGTAAAATCATCAATATCTCCTCGGTTGTAGGTCTTACTGGTAATGCAGGTCAAGTGAACTACGCAGCTTCCAAGGCTGGTATGATTGGGTTCACTAAAGCGTTAGCGCAGGAATTGGCTACTAGAGGCATTTGCGTGAACTGTATTGCTCCTGGATTTATCCAGACGGCGATGACAGACGTCTTAACCGATACGCAAAAAGAATCAATTCTCAAAAAAATCCCGATGGGGCGTTTAGGACAGCCTCATCACATCGCTGATATGGCTCTCTTTTTGGCCAGTCCTTTATCGGACTATGTCACAGGGCAGGTGCTTACAGTCGATGGCGGAATGGTCATGTAAACTTAGAAACAAGGGAAATTCCATATGACGTTACAGAAGGAAGTCATTGATATCGTCGTCGAGCAGCTTGGCGTCGATGCAGTAGATGTTACCCTCGATAAATCTTTCGTAGAGGATCTCAATGCAGATTCGCTAGATCTCACAGAATTAATCATGACATTTGAAGAGCGTTTTGGCTTTGAAATTTCTGAAGTAGAGGCTGAGAAACTCAAAACAGTTGGTGATGTAGTTAATTACATCGAAAAGAAAAAAGCGGCTGCTAAGTAATTTTTTCCATCGTAGGATTCGCGCACGAAAAGTTCATAAAATGTTTATGAGCTTTTCGTGTTTTTCTTTTGATTAAAAAAAAATTTGACAGAGATCATCCTAAAAATCGACGAACCCTTAGATTTTAAACAGGCTCTAAGAAGCTGTACTAAAACCTGGGTTCGTCGCTTTTGTGGATTATTTTGGCTGCTTTTCGACTCCAAAATTGGGGGGCAATATCGATAAAAGAGGCTTCTCAAGGATAAAAAGGAATGCTTGAAGTTGGTTATAGGTAGTAAATCACTGTTGTATAGTTAGATGTGTGGTGTTTTTAATTTTTTTTAATACTTCTGTTTGCAGCGAGAGATTGTTTGTTTTTTCGGGCAATTTATGTACATATTGATCCCCAGACTTAATTGCCGGGAGTTCCATTTTTTGTCTAAACAGAGCGTCGAGATCGTAAACTGGAAAGTTCAAGACCTCCGGTGAGGTATAGGGCCTATCTTC
>Ga0207952_1000803_pt1 | contig 18586 bp, 20 predicted proteins | sample SubbioR12Aug_8Ca_FD_184831 | JGI IMG/M metagenome (GOLD analysis project Ga0207952, IMG submission 184831) | Serpentinite rock and fluid subsurface biosphere microbial communities from McLaughlin Reserve, California, USA - CR12Aug_8Ca (SPAdes) | ecosystem: Environmental > Terrestrial > Deep...
CGAACGTCGGCCCGGACAACCGGTTTGCAGCTCGATTCTGGACAGGTTTCTGGACAGAACTTGTTACATTCAGGCGTCCACAAATAATGCGAGAAGGCCGTGCAAACACGGCATCGAACGGCTTTCCACGCCGTGAAAAACCATGTGGGACTTGGCCGAGGACGCGGGCAGGGAGTTTGCCCGCGCCGCCGGCCGCTGCGCGCGGGCGACGGCAACCGCGGGCCCGCGCGGCGCGTTGTCGGCCGAACCGAGCGGAAAACCCGGAGCATCGCCATGGCCAAATGCGACGCGTGCGGCAACGACTACGACAAGGCGTTCAAGGTCACCAAGGCCGGCAAGGCCTACACCTTCGACAGCTTCGAATGCGCCATTCACATCCTGGCGCCGGCCTGCGCCGCCTGCGGCGTTCGGGTCATCGGGCACGGGCTCGAGCACAACGGCACCATCTACTGCTGCGCCCACTGCGCCGGGAGACAGGGCGTGGAACAGCTCAAGGATCGCGTGTAGCCGTGAAGCTCGCCCTGGCCGCCATGGTCGTCGTCCTGTCGGCCGGCAGCGCCGCCGCCCAGACGACACCGCCGGCGCACCCGCTGGCCGTCAAGCCGATCGCGCCGAACGCGCAGGCAGCGGAGCAGGCCGTCATGCGCACCAAGGTCGAGCAGGCGGGCTACACCGAGGTCTCCGACCTGGCGCGCGACAGTGCCGGCGTCTGGCGCGGCACGGCGCGCAAGGGCGACGCCGCCGTCGACATCATGGTCGACAAGGGCGGACGGATCAGGGCGACGCGTCGCTGAGGCCGCCCATCCAAAGTTTCCGGGCTTCGCCCGCTTGCTTTTGGAGACTACTTGGGCCGCCGCGTGTCGAGCGAGTCGATCCAGCTATCGAGGGCGGCCTGCGTCACGTGATGGCCAGTCTGCACGAAGTCGCGCCAAGCTTCCGTCGCCTCGTCTTCGAACGTTCGCCGCGCTTCCTCGCGCCTCAGCCGATCGGGAGAATGGGAAGCCATTGGACAAAAGATATTGCCAGGGATTGCCGCGAGCAAGCGCGCCGACTTCCTCCGCATCAGCGCCTTCTCGCGGCTTGTAGCCAAGCCGCTTAGGCGCGACGGGGGCAGAGAAGGCTCTGATCTTTTCCTCCCCCATCGCATGGCAGGGCAATCGCATATGATTGAAGGATCCCTCACTTCGTTCGGGATGACACTATTGCTGGGATTTGCGCAGTGCGCCGATGCAGAGAACGGTGTCATCCCGAACGAAGTGAGGGATCCTTCGCTTCTCGTCAGAACGCGAGCTGCTACGGCCTTTTAGACCATATGCGATTGCCCTAGGGCGGAGGGGGAGAGACTGCGTGAGTTATAGAAGAGGTTTCTATCGCTCACGAAAGTGGCGTTGCGTGAGCGATAGAACGGCTTTCTATCGCTCACAAAGTAGCCTTGCGTGAGCGATAGACTGTTCTCAATAGCTCACAGAAGTGGCGCCGTCTTGTAGTGATCCGCCAGCCCGTTCAGCGCCGCCGCGCCGTCGCCCTTGAAGGTCGGGCCATGCATCAGCGCGATGGTCGTGGGCGCGAGCGCCGCCAGCCGCCGCAGCGTCGGCTCGGCCAGCGGCGTCCACGGCATGAAGGGCACCTTGGCCGCGGTGGCGATGGCGGGCGCCACGATGTCGCTTTCGGTCGTGGGCTCGGCCGGGCCCATCATGGTGAAGAGGTCGCTGGAGAACAGCGTGCCGGTCGTCTCCTCGTAGAGCAGGCCCGCGTCCCAGTTGTGCGGGATGTGCGGCGTGTCGAGCCAGCGCACGCGCTTGCCGCCGAGGTCGAGCACCTCGTCGTTCTTGAGGGGCCGGGGCGCGCGGTCGGCCATGTCGGTCAGCCAGATGTTGCAGCCGACCAGGCCATGCGCCGGCGTGGCGTTGGGGGCGGCGGCCAGCCACTGGTTGAGCGCGCCCGCCTCGTCGGATTCGACGTGGCTACAGGTCGTCCAGCGCAGTTTCTCGAGCGGCATCACGCGCTTCGCCGCATCGGAGATCAGCGGGAAGAGGGATCGCTGGCCGTAGTGGAACAGCAGCGGCTGGTCGGCGTCGATCAGGAACTGGTTGAAGGTGAATCCGTTGGGCCCGACCTGGGGGACGAAGGTGGTGAGCCGGTAGATGCCGGCGGCGATCTCGGAAACTTCGGTCTTCATGGCGCTCTCCTCACTGCATCCATTGCTCCTCGATCCGGGGATCGATCGCCTTGGCCGCCTTCCTGTCGGCGGCCGCGCCGGCCTTGTCGCCCAGCTCCTGCTTGCAGACGTGGCGCGACCAGTAGGCATCGGAGTCCTTGGGATCATACTTGATGGCGGCCGTGAAGTCGGGAATGGCGAGCCGGCACCGCCTGGTCTGGGCGTAGGTCAGGCCGCGATAGAAGTGGGCGGTGTTGAGGACGGTGGCATCGGATCCGCCCGCCTTGATGATCTGGGTGCAGGCGCTGATCTGGACGTCGTCCGGCACGTTGCCGCGGCCGTCGCACAATCTCAGCTGCTGGGGATCGGCGGTCTGGGCTTGCGCCGCGCCGCCCCAAAGCGCGGCGGCGACCGAGAGGCCGAGGGCAATCGCCCGAACTGTCGCGAACATTCTTATCTCCTAACGGGACAGTATCCCGATCACCTTTTCATTGAAGGCCTCGGCGGCCTCGTAGGCAACCCAGTGGCCGGCGCCTTCGATGACGTTCATTTCGAAATCCGGTTTCAGCGCCCGGAACAGATCGATGCGCTCCTGAATGTGAGGATATGTCGTGGAATCGAACTCGCCCCAGATCCCGGTGAACGGCGCTTTTACGCGCGGCAGCACTTCGCTCAGTTTGAACGCCTGGCCCATCTGCCGGCTGCGGGTCTTGGCGCGCGTGGTGTTCAGGATCTGCATGTGGATGGCGACGCCGTCGACGTTCCTGGGATCGTGCAGCATCAGGATTTCCAGGTTCCTGCGCGCCTCGGCCGCCAGCGTCTCGGCCGGCATGTCGGCCAGCAGCTTGCGCAGCTTCGGCCCGGGTTTCCGCGTGGCCTTCAGGCCGCCGGCGCCGACGAACACGATTTTCCGCAGGCGGTCCTCGAACAGGGTGGCGATGTGGCCCGCGATCATGCCGCCGAAGGAGAAGCCGGTGATGGCGAATTGTTTGTCCTTCGGGAGGAGCTCTTTCATCGCGTGTTCGACGCAATGGGTCACCGACCAGACGTCGTTCACGTCATCGGGCGGGTCGCTGTCGCCCAGGCCGGGCAGGTCGGCGGCATACACCGCGAAGTGCTGGCTGAGTGGCAGCACGTTCCGGATCCAGTGGATCCACGAACCCGAGCCGCCGTGAAACAGCAGCAGGATGGGCTTGTCCGTGCCGTCGTCCCAGACGTGCCAGGTCATCTTGCCGCCGTTGCCCATCGGCACTCTGACAACTTTGGACGCCGTCTTTTCGATTGTCAGAATGTGTTCGGCGGCGGTGCGGCCGTCCGGCATTTTGGGGACGGCGGAGTAGTCGAGGCTCATGTCTTGATCGCACCCAGCAGGCGTTCGACGAATCCGGGCGCCTTCTTGCGATCGATCCAGCGCAGCACCGTCACGAGATCGTGGTCCGGGTCGATCCAGACGATGTGGCTGCCCCAGCCCAGCGCGAAGTAGCTGCGCTCCGAGGCGGCCGCGAACTGCCGCCGGTCGGCGTTCAGCCACCACATCAGCCCGTAGAACGGCGCCACCGGGCAGGGTTTTACGAGCTCCGCGGTCCAGCCCTTGGGCAGGATCTGCTTGCCCTCCCATACGCCGGCGTTGGCAACCAGCCTTCCCATCAGCGAGAGATCGCGCGCCGAGATCACGATGCCGCCGCCCCAATGTCCGCCGCCCGGCACCGAGAGCATCTCCTTGCCGTCGATGGTGACGGTCGAGGTTTTATAACCGTCCCATTTCCAACCGTTGGACGCGCCGATCGGGTCCATGATGCGGCGCTTCAGCACCGACGGCAGCGGTTCCTTGAAGACCTGCAGCAGCGAGTAGCTGAGCCGGTTCACGCGCACGTCGTTGTACTCGTAGAAAGTGCCGGGCTTCTTCATCGCGCGCCGCGTGCCCTTGGGCGCGTCGGCGACGGCCAGGCCCACCACGCGGTTGTGGTCGATGCGGTCTTCCTTGCCGAACACGCTGCCCGACCATTCGCTGGTCTGGGTCAGCAGGTGGCGCCAGGTGATGTCCTTGTTCTGGTCGGACTTGAACCCATCGTCGGTTACGTAGGGCGCGACCTTGTCGTCGAGGCTCTTGATGAGGCCGTCGCCCAGCGCCAGGCCGGCGAGCAGCGCGAGGTAGCTCTTGGCGACACTAAAGGTCATGTCGGCGTTGTCGACGTCGCCCCATTCGGCGAGCTTCTTGCCGCCTTGGTAGACGATGCCGGCGTGGCCGCCGCGCGGTGTCACCGGGCCCAGCACCTCGTTGTCGGGGGCCTTTTCGCCGGAATCGTAGGTCATGACGAATTGCCCATCGGGCATCCGCATGCTTTTGGGCCAGTGGGATTCGGCGGATTTGGCGAACTCTACGCTGTCGTTCAGTTTGTTCATCGTGTTCATGCCCGCAATCAACATTGGTGCCCGCCCGGGAGCAAGCTAGAAAGCGCCCTATGCCCATGCCGAATACGCTGACCATCCGCCGCCCCGACGACTGGCACGTCCACCTGCGCGACGGGCCCATGCTGGCTGCCTGCGCCGTCCACACCGCCCGCCAGTTCGCCCGCGCCATCGTCATGCCCAACCTGGTCCCGCCCGTGACCAGGGTCGCCGAAGCCGTGGCCTACCGCGACCGCATCCGCGCTGCGGTGCCTTCGGATCTGAAATTCGAGCCGCTGATGACCTGCTACCTCACCGACGGCGCCGATCCCGCCGAACTCACGCGCGGCAAGAAAGAGGGAGTCTGGGTCGCGGCAAAACTCTATCCCGCGCACGCCACCACCAATTCCGCGCACGGCGTCACCTCGATGGACCGCGTCGCGAAAGGCCTGGAAGCGATGGAAAAGGCCGGCATGCCCTTGCTGGTGCACGGCGAAGTCACCGATCCCGAGGTCGACATCTTCGACCGCGAGGCCGTGTTTTTAGACAAGATCCTGGCCCCGCTTCTGAAGCGCCATCAGGGTCTAAAAATCGTGCTCGAACACATCACGACCAAGGAGGGTGTGGCCTTCGTCGAGGCCAATCCGTCCCGTGTCGGCGGCACGATCACGCCGCATCATCTCAGCTACAACCGCAATGCGATCTTCAAGGGCGGCATCCGTCCGCACTTCTATTGCCTGCCGATCGCCAAGCGCGAGGAGCATCGTCTCGCTCTGCGACGCGCGGCAACGTCAGGCAACCCGGCCTTCTTCCTGGGCACCGACACCGCGCCGCACAGCACCGACACCAAGGAATGCGCCTGCGGCTGCGCCGGCATCTTCAACGCTCCGGTGGCGATGCAGGTCTATGCCCAGGTCTTCGCCGAGGAGGGCAAGCTCGACAACCTCGAAGCCTTCGCCTCGCTGAACGGCCCGCGCTTCTATGGCCTGCCTGCCAATGAGGAGAAGGTGACGCTCCGCGCCGCCACCCTCGACGCGCCTGAGACGGTCGAAGTCCCGGGGCTCTCCCCAGGATTGGCCAAGACCATCACCGTGTTCCGCCCCGATACGCCGGTCGGCTGGTCGTTGTAGGGCCACTGGTCTATCGTGCCCGCATGAGCAAACGAGCAATACCGGCCGGCGCCGTCGTGCGCGGCACCGACAAAGGCTACGTCCACGGCGATCTGAAACCCGGTAGCGAACGTCCGGTCGAAAAGATCGAGAAGACCTACCCCTACATGCGGCCGCGCGATGCCGCGACGCTGATCCTCGTGCGCATGAAAGGCAAGACGCCGGAAGTCCTGATGGGCTGCCGTGCCGCCGCGCACGCCTTCATGCCCAACCGCTACGTGTTCCCCGGCGGCCGCGTCGACCGTGCCGACGCGCATGTCCCGATCGCCACGCCGCTCGACCGCTTCGTGAATGCCCGCCTGCAGAAGGCCGCGACCGCGCTGCGCGCCCGGGCGCTGGCCGTCGCCGCCGTGCGCGAGACGTTCGAGGAGACCGGCCTGATGCTGGCCAAGCCGTTCAAGCGCGGCGCGCCCGGCAAGGATTTCGGCGAGCACTGGCAGGGCTTTCTCGACACGGGCATGGGTCCCGCGCTCGATTGCCTCGATCTGATCGCCCGCGCGGTGACGCCGCCCGGTCGGCCACGCCGTTTTAACGCCCGCTTTTTCATGGCCCGCGCCGAGGATGCGACCGGCGAGATCCGCCATTCGAGCGAGATGGGCGACATCCGCTGGGTCCGTCTCGACGAGGCGCGCGAACTCCCGCTGCCGACCATTACCGGCCTGATCCTGGGCGAGATTGGCCGCCTCGTGAAGGAGCCGCCCGATCGCAAGAAGCAGCGCAAGATTCCGCTGTTCACGACGGTCCATCGCAAGCATCTGATGCTCGAGGAGTGATCCCATGACGGTGCGCGCCGAGATCGCCTCGTCGCTTGCCGGTCCCAGCCTGCCGCGGCGCGGCGTCGTTCGCCTGCGCGCCCTGGTGCTGATCCGATGGGCCGCCGTCGCCGGACAGCTCTTCACCGCCGCGGTCGTTCACTGGGGTCTGGGGTTTGGCCTGCCGGTGCTCGCGGTCGGCGGCACCATCGCGCTCTCGGCGCTGCTCAATCTCACCGTCAGCCTCGGCCGGCCGGCGTCGGCGCGCATCGAGGATCGCGAGGCCACGATCTTCCTCGCCTTCGACATTCTGCAGCTCGCCGTCCTGCTCTATCTCACCGGCGGCCTGCTCAATCCCTTCGCGCTGTTGTTGCTGGCACCCGTCGCCATCGGCGCCACCATCCTGTCGCTGGCCAGCAACATCGCGCTGTCGATGCTGACCATCGTCAGCATCGCGGTCCTCGGCGTCTTTCACCAACCACTGCCATGGCGCGGCCCGCCCCTTGAGTTGCCGGACATCTATCAGGCCGGCGCCTGGGCCGGCCTTACCCTCACGACTCTGCTGATCACGCTCTATGGCTGGCGCCTGGCGGAGGAAGCGCGGCAGATGGGCGATGCTTTGGCGGCGGCGCAGGCGGCCCTTGCCCGCGAGCAGCGTCTGTCGGCCCTGGGGGCACTGGCGGCGGCCGCGGCGCACGAGCTCGGCTCTCCGCTCTCGACCATCGCCGTCGTCGCCAAGGAGATGTCGCGTGAAATCGAGCTGGACGACCCGTTGCGCGAGGACGTCGAGCTGTTGTCGGCCGAGTCCGAGCGCTGCCGGTCGATTCTCGCGCGCCTCTCTGTCGATCCGGCGGGCGACGTGTCCGACGCCTATACACTGGTCCCTCTGCCGGCGCTGATCGAAGCGGCGGCGCAGAACTACGATCGCGGCACCGTCGACATCGCCTACGAGTCGGGGCCGGTCGGCGGGGATGTGCCGGCGATGGCGCCGATCCAGGTGCGCAGTCCCGAGATCATGCAGGGCATCGGCAATATCGTTCAGAACGCCGTTTCCTTCGCGCAACGCGAAGTCCGGATCACCACGCGCTGGACGGCCGACTGGTCCGAGGTCGAAGTGATCGACGACGGGCCAGGCTTCTCCGTCGCCATGCTCGACGAACTGGGTACGCCCTTCATTTCGACCCGGCAAGGCCAGGAGGGCCACATGGGCCTCGGCGTCTTCATCGCCAAGACACTTCTGGAGCGCACCGGGGCCACGGTAATCTTCGGAAATCGCACCGCTACGGGGGGTGGCGCGGTCGTCTCCGTGCGCTGGCCAAACCCTGTCTTCAAGGCTACATAGCGGCCGATGTCGAAGGAGTCGCCATGAGCCAGGACGCAGGAGCCGGCCGTCCCATATCGCCCGTGATTGCCGGCACGACGTCAGCCAAGGATCGGACGCTGCTGATCGCGGATGACGATGCCGCGTTCCGCAACCGCATTGCGCGCGCTCTCGAGCTGCGCGGCTTCATCGTGACCGCCGTCGGCTCGGTCGCCGAGGCACTGACCCAGACGGCCCGCCCACCCGCTTTCGCCGTCCTCGACCTGCGTCTGGGTGATGGCAACGGCCTCGAGCTCGTGGGTCCGCTGCGCCAGGCTCGGCCCGATATCCGCATCGTGGTGCTGACCGGCTACGGCAACATCGCGACCGCTGTCGCCGCCGTGAAGGAAGGCGCCGTCGACTATCTCGCCAAGCCGGCCGATGCCGACGCCATCGAGCAGGCGTTGACCGCGCACGGCCGCAAGCTGCCGCCGCCGCCCAGCAATCCGATGTCGGCCGACCGCGTGCGCTGGGAACACATCCAGCGCGTCTTCGAGCAGTGCGATCGCAACGTCTCCGAGACGGCGCGTCGCCTCAACATGCACCGGCGCACCTTGCAGCGGATCCTGGGCAAGCACGCCCCCCGCGAACACTGAAGCGCGAGCACTGATCACCGTCCAGCTCCTGCTCAATGCGCTGGCGCTGGGCATGGCCTATGCGCTGGTGGCCCTTGGCTTCGTCCTCGCCCTGAACGCCGCCGGTGCCGTCAACTTCGCGCACGGCGATCTGGTGGTATTGGGCGGTGCCGTCGCCGTGGTCGTTGGACAGTCGACCGGCCTTGCCGCTCCGCTGCTTTTGCCCTTGGTGGCGTTGGCGCTCGGTGCCGCCGGAATCGTCGCAGCGCGGGTGGCGATCTTGCCGCTCGCTGCACGGCCGCCCGAGGCCACTTTCGTCGCCACCATCGCGCTTGCCGCCATCATCGAGCATGGCCTCACCGTCACCCTGGGGGCGGCACCGCGCACCGCGCCGGCGCTGGCTGGCAGTGGTTCGTTCGATATCGCTGGTCTCGCGCTCGGTCGCCAGCCGCTGGCCATCGTCGTGGCCGGCAGCATCCTCGTGGCGGGCGTGTGGTTCCTGCTCGAGCGCACGCAGACCGGACGGCGCATGCGTGCCGTCTCGTCCGACCGGCACATGGCGCGCGCCGTTGGCATTCCCGTCGGCCGCTACATCATGCTGTCGCTGGCTTTGGCCGGCGCACTGGCAGGAATTGCGGGCTTTCTGCTCGGGCACCAGTTTCTGGTGGCGCCGACGCAGGGCGCCGGCCACATGCTGAAAGCCTATATCGCCGTAGCGCTGGGGGGCTGGGGCAGCGTGCCAGGCGCGCTTCTGGGTGCGCTCGGCATCGGCTTTTTCGAGACCTTCGTATCGGCGGGCTTTGGCGATGCCTGGGCGTCGGCGGCGCTCTACGTCGGCATCCTCGTGGTCCTGGCTGTCCGACCGCAGGGCCTGTTCGGCGAACCCGTAGGCCGGCGCGCCTGACATGCGTCCTCTCGGCGCTTTCTGGCTGGCCGCTCTTCTTGCGCTCCCCATTTTTGCGCTGGCGGTCCTGCCGCCGTTCGGCCAGCGCATGGTCACGCTTGTCGGCATCTATGCGCTGATGGGCCTGGGTTATCAGCTTGTCTTTGGCCAACTCGGCGCGTTGAACCTGGCGCAAGGTGCCTTGTTTGGCGTCGGTGCCTATGCCGCCGCCCTCGCCGCGCCGACGCTCGGCATGCTCGCCCTGCCAGTGGCGATTCTTGGGGCGGCTTTGCCCGCCGCTCTCGCCGCCGGACCGGTCCTGCGCCTCCAATCGCATTACTTTGCCCTCGCCACGCTGGCGCTGGCATCGATCGTCAACCTCGTCGCGGTTCACGCCGAGGGCCTGACCGGCGGCGCCAACGGCCTCTCGGGGTTCGCGCTCGCGTTGCCGCGAGGTCCTGTTTTGCTGGTGACGGTCTGGTTCTGCGTGATCGCCGCCGTGCTGATCTACGCACAACTCTTCTGCAGTCGGCTGGGCGACGAGGCGCGCCTGTTGCGCGAGGCACCCCTGGTCGCTGCCACGCTCGGCATCGATGGCGGCCGGTGGCGGCTTGCCGCCTTTGTCGTCGGTGGCGCCTTGGCCGGGTTGGCGGGTGCCTTCTCCGCGGCGATCAGTGGCGTGGTCTCGCCCGACGTGACGGGCTTCTCGGTCATGGTGCTTTGTCTCACCTTCGTCGTCATCGGCGGTTCGCGGCATCCGATGGGTGCTGTCATAGGCGCGCTGCTGGCCGTCTGTCTGCCCGAGATACTGCGCGATTTTCAGGGCGCTTGGCTGCTGGTCTATGCCGTGGCGACGCTGGCGATCGTGCGGTGGGTGCCCGGCGGCCTCGCCGAGTTGATCGACCGCCTGCGTGGCGTGCGATCGCCCGTGCCGCATACTCCTGCGGTGCCGGAACGCTTGCTGGCGACGTCGGGAGCGCAACGACTGGTGCTCGACACTGTCGTCAAACGGTTCGGGGGCGTCGACGCCTTGGCCGGCGTGTCATTCTCGGTGGGGCGCGGCGAGATCGTCGGACTGATCGGCCCCAACGGCTCGGGCAAGACGACGCTGCTCAATGTGATCGGCGGCCTCGACCGTGCGGACGGCGGGGCGATCACCCTGGACGACATGCATCTCGAACATCTGCCGCCGCATGCCATCGCCCGGAAGGGCTTGGGCCGCACGTTTCAAACCCTCATGCTGGAGGGCGACACGCGTTCTGCCGACCTGGCGCGCGCCGTCTCGACGGGCGCGGCCTTCCTGCTGCTCGACGAGCCGGCGGCGGGCGCCACCGATCGCGAGCGCGGGCAACTCGTGTCGTTGCTGCATCGATTGCGCGATGCCGGACGGGGCGTGGTGATCGTCGATCACGACATCGAGCTGTTGACGCGCGCCTGCGACCGATTGGTCTGCCTCGACCGCGGCAAGGTGATCGCCATCGGCAGGCCGGCCGAGGTGCGCGCCGATCCCCAGGTGCGTGCAAGCTTCCTCGGCCTTGCAGAGGTCGCCGCGTGAGCGGGAATTTCCTCGATGTCGGCGACTTCGTCGTCAAGGCCGGCGAAGTGGTTGCGTTGCTGGGCGGCAACGGTGCGGGAAAGACAGCGCTGCTCGAAGGCGTGCTTGGCTTCCGGCCGATGGCGCGCACGGTCAAGCTTTTCGGACAGGACGTTTCGTCCTTGGCCGTCGAGCAGCGCGTGGCGTTGGGTGTGGGCTACGTGCCCGAAGGCCGCCGGGTGTTTGCCGGCCTCACGGTGCGCGAGAATCTCGCGGCGTGTTCGACGGCATCCGGTGCCCAGCGACGCCATCGGGTCGACGAGATGCTGGTGCTGTTCCCGATGCTGGGCGAGCGGCCCGATGCGCGCGCCTGGCTGCTGTCGGGCGGCCAGCAGCAGATGCTGGCGCTCGCCCGCGCGCTCATGAACAAGCCGCGCCTGTTGCTGATGGACGAGCCGACCCTGGGTCTCGCGCCGCTCGTCGTTGCCGATCTCCTGCGTCGGCTGCCGCAGATGGCAGCTGAGGGCACGGCGATCCTGTTGGCCGAGCAGCGCGCCGCGCTGGCGCTGGGCGCGGCAAGTCGCGGCGTCGTGCTGAGCCGCGGACAGATCGTTCGCACGGGTCCGGCGGCAGAGCTTGCAGCCGACCCAGCACTCGCCGATCTGATGGCAGGCGGCTGAGATGGTGTCTGGCTTTAGGCTCGCCGGCTCTGGGCGTTCCAGTAGTGCTCGAGGTTGGCGATCAAGGCCGGGCTGAAATGGCAGTAGGCCTGCTCGCGGGCATAGAGCGCGGCATAGCGGCGGAACAGGTCGAGCGGCTCGGCGGCAAGGCGCAGCGCGCGGCGATTGCCGATTGCCCCAACGACGCCCGAGCCGGTCAGTCGCTCGACGACGTGGTCGATGGTGCGATCGATCGCATCCGGTTCTACGACCTCGTCGCAGATCAGCCGTCCTTCCGGCGAATCGCACTCGAAGCGGCGCTCGTACATGATCGCCTGCCGCGCCATGCGATCGCCGATGAAGCGCGCCAGCCGCAGGTTGGCCATTGCCGGGATGATGCCTTCCTTGCGCGCCGGCAGGGTCATGTAGGCGTCGCGGGCGGCGATGTTGAAGTCGGTGGCGAGCAGGATCTGGCAGCCGCCGCCGATGGCGAAGGTATCGACCGCGGAGATCCAGATCTTTTCGATCGAATCGCCCGCGACCTCGTCGGGTGCCACGTCGGGCCGTGCCAGGCCCCTGGTCATCTTGTTCACGAACCCGGTGTCGCGGATCAAGAACCACAGGAAGGGGATCTTGCCGTAGTAGAGATGCGTCAGGTTGATGCCGGCATTGAACACGCGCCGGCCGGCGTACTTGCCTTCGGGCACGAAGTCGCCGCGCAGGACGGCCACCTGGCTGTGCGGATCGAGGATGCAGACGTCGGCGCCGATCTCGGTCGCCGACTGGGTCGAAAGATCCTCCGAGTTGAGGAAGCGCGGGTTGGACAGCAGCAGCACCACGGCCTTGCCCTGGCGCTCGATCTTGGCCGTGCCGAGATCGAGGCGGCCGTCGCGCAGGAACTTGGCGAGCGCGTCGGCGGACTCTTCGCGCGGAAGCAGCATGGTGTGGCAGAGATGCAGCCCGCACGCGGGATCGGCGAGGAACTGGTTGCACAGGATGCCCTGGTCGATCTCCACGCCTTCCTTCTCCGACTGGCGCAGCTCCGATTCGGCCGCGACCTGGGCCCGTGTTGGCACCAGGCCGGGCACGATGTCGGCAGCGTCGTAGACGAGACGTTCGATGCGCACGAACTTCCGCCGCCCGTCGGTCAGCCGGTCGTAGAGTGTGCGGGCGTGGGTGCGCAGGAACAGGAACCGCGCTTCGCGGGCGGCCAGTTTGAGCGTTTCGGTCGGCTGCTTGTCCAGTTGCTCCCGGACAGTGCGCCAATAGGTGGAGAAGGCGGCCACATCGGCCGCAAAGTCGCCGTTGGCCGCGACCGGCGCCGAAATCACCGCATCCATGTCGACGTTCCTGCCTAAAGCGTATTTTGGAGCGGGCGACGGGATTTGAACCCGCGACCTACGGCTTGGGAAGCCGACGCTCTACCCCTGAGCTACACCCGCGTCGGAGGCATACTAGCCCGCGGTTGCGCCGCAGGTCCAATCGTGTATCTGAAGCCGATGCTGGATGAAGTTCTGACCGCCGAGGAACGCGCCGTCGTGGCGCGCGCCAAGGCCTTCGCCGAGACGCATGTCGCGCCCAACGCCGCGCGCTGGGAATGGGAACGGCGCTATCCGCTGGAGACGATCAAGGCAGCCTGTGCAGCCGGTTTGAATACGATCGAGCTGGCCAAGCAGCATGGCGGGCAGGGGCTCTCCTTCTCCTGCAAGCTGCGCGCCTTCGAGGAGATCGCGCGGCACGATTTCGCCTTCGCCTTCGCGCTGATCAACCATCATAACGCCTGCACGCGCTTTGCCCGTGACGGCAAGCCGAGCCAGGTCGCGCGACTGCTACCGCGGATGATCACGGGCGAGGTGATCGGCTGCGCCGGCTTGAGCGAGCCCGGCGTCGGCAGCGACTTCGGCGGTCTGGAAATGGCGGCAGTGCGCGTCGAGGGCGGCTGGAAGCTGAACGGCGCCAAGGCCTGGATCACCAATGCCGCTGTGGCGGGGCTTTCAGTAGCCTATGCTCAGACCGACAAGAGCCAGGGCTATCGCGGCATCGCCTGCTTCGCGCTCGAGGCGGACCGGCCGGGCTTTGAGCGCGACAAACCGTTCGAACTGCACGGCGGTCACGCCATCGGTGTCGGTGGCTTCCGCCTGGTCGACTATTTCGCGCCTGACGAGGCGGTGCTGCATGAGCCGGGCAAGGCTTTCAAGGCGGCACTGGCCGGCATCAACGGCGCCCGTGCCTATGTCGCCGCCATGTGCTGCGGCATGCTGCAGGCCTCGCTCGAAACCGCGGTGCGCTACACCCAGCAGCGAAAGACTTTCGGCCAGCCGGTGCTCGCCCATCAGGGCGTGCGCTGGAAGCTGGTCGATGCCGCGACCGATCTGGAGGCCGCGCGTCTCCTCACCTATCGCGCGGCGCGCCTGATCGACGAGGGCGTCGACGCTGTGCTGCCGGCGGCCTACGCCAAGAAGTTCGCCACCGACAGGGCGGTCAACCGCATCGCCGACTGCATCCAGGCGATGGGCGCCAATGGACTCCGCGCCGAATATCCGCTGGCGCGCCATCTCGCCGGCGCCAAGATCGCGGCCTACACCGACGGCTCGATCGAGATGATGAACGAGCGCATCGGCGCCGGGCTGCCCGCAGTGTTCGGCCTGCCGAAGTAACCTCTAGGCGTTGTGGGCGCGCTTCAGCGCCTGGTCGAGATCGTCGAACAGATCACCGCCGTCCTCGACACCCACCGACAGGCGCAGGAGATCGGGCGGGCAGGGCGTGCCCGGGCCTTCGATGCTGGCGCGATGCTCGATCAGGCTTTCGACGCCGCCAAGCGACGTCGCACGCTTCCACAACGCCACGCGTGCCGCCGTTGCGATGGCCGCACGTTCGCCGCCCTTGATGCGTACCGACAGCATGCCGCCGAAGCCGCCCGCCATCTGCTTGCGCGAGACCGCATGGCCGGCAAACGACGGCAGGCCGGGATAGAGCACTTCGCTCACCATCGGATGGGCGGCCAGGCGTTCGGCCAGCGATTGCGCCGAGCGGCAGGCCCAGTCGACACGGGGGAACAGCGTGCGCATGCCGCGCATCAGCAGCCACGCCTCGGTCTGGCCGAGAATGGTACCGAGCTGGGCGCGGATGGTGCGGAGCTTCGCCCAGTGATCATCGTCGCGGGCGCCAACCAGGGCGCCGGCGATGATGTCGGAATGACCGTTGAGGTACTTGGTCGCCGAATGCATCACGATGTCGGCGCCGAATTCGATCGGTCGTGTCAGCACCGGCGTCGCCACCGTGGAGTCGACGCCGAGCAGCGCGCCGGCGCGATGGGCGATGTCGGCGGCGGCCGCGATGTCGGTGACGCTCCAGGTCGGGTTGGCCGGCGTCTCGATCCACACCAGCTTGGTGGCGCCCGGCCGAACGGCGGCGGCGATGGCGTCGGTCCGGTCGGCGTCGATGAACTCGACCTTCAGGCCCCAGTGGGTCGCGAAGGTCGCCAGCCAGTTGCGTAGCGACCAGTACATGACCTTGGGCACGACGACGTGGTCGCCGGGGGTGAGCGCCAGGAAGCAGGCGGTCGCGGCACTCATGCCCGAGGAGAAGACCAGCGCCTTGGGCCCGCCTTCCAGCGCCGCCAGGGTCGCCTCGGCCTGGTCGAAGGTCGGATTGTCGGCGCGGGCGTAGATCCTGCCCGAGCTGTAGCCGTTGTCCTCGTCGCGCAGATAGGTGCTCGCCATGTGGATCGGCGGCACCACGGCCCGGGTCACCGGATCGATCCAGCCCATGGCCTGGGCGGCGAGGGAAGCAGCGGAGAAATTCTTGTCTGTCATCGGCACACCGGGACCTTACGAATGGCTTACACTGGCGATTATTTAATTGCGAATCAGCGGGTTGTCTTCGCAAGCCCCATGGTATCCGCTGCCTGCAACACCGTTGATACATCAAAGCGTGCTGCTGGTCCCTGCCCAAGGAGAGCGGCGGTGCATCCGTGGCGACACCGCAGGGGGCTCGAATGGAAGTCGAAGTTCTGAATCGGCAAGCGCTGCCGCATCCGGTCGTGAACGGCAATCGTGTCGCGCGGACCCGCGAGGCCATCGTCGCGTCGGCATTGGCATTGGTCGAGACCGGCGAAGCCGCGCCGATCGTGCGCGATATCGCCAAGCTGGCTGGCGTTTCGGCGCGCACCGTGTTCCAGCACTTCGCCGACACGGCCGAACTCTATGTTGCCGTTCTTGATCGCGTGCTCGCCGCCGAGTTCGGCGACATGTCCGAGCCGGGCGCGGCATTGTCGTCGGACGGTCGCCTCCAGCTCGCCGTCGATCGAGCGGCCGACCGCCACGAGCGGCTGTTGCCGATGTGGACATTCATTGAGGCCCTGCAGCGCCGTTCGCCGCCGGCCGCCGACATGATCGCGCAGGTCTATGCGACCAGCCAGGCCAACCTTGCCCGCTGGTTCGACCGCGAGCTGGCGTCGCTTCCCGCCGAGCAGCGCGGGCGGGTGCTCAATGCACTCGCCCTGGCACTTGCGCCGGAGAGCTGGGTCGTCTTGCGCCAGCGGCTGGGTCTCAGCGTCGAGCGGGCGCGCGACGAACTGCGCTTCGTCGCCGGAGCGGCTATCGCCGGCGGTGCGAGCCGCCGCTAACTTCAGTCCGTCGTACCAGCTCTTCAAGGGCAGGGTCGCGCAGCCCGAGGTCGCGCAGATGCGCCACTGTGTTGCGCAGATAGGCGACGTTGGTGCCGGTGGTGCCGCGGCCGCCCCGCACCAGCGCGGCAGTCTTTGCGGCCGGCAGCTTGCCGGCGAACTGCCGGTGCTGGCGGTCGGCGAGATAGACCAGCGCCTCGACCACGCGCCCGTCGTGCAGGTGGATCGGCCGGCTCTCTTCCTTGTAGACGCCGTCGTTGTCGATCTCGCGCGTCCACAGGTAGCGGCGCACGGCGTCGTAGCCGGCGCGCGGCAGGCGATGAGCAAGGCCGCGACAGGCGCCGCCCGGCAGAAGCCCCAGGATCAGGCCGGGCTTCCTGGGCGTGCCGCGATAATGCTCGGAGTAGATGCAGAAGGCGCGATGCCAGCCGTGCAGGCGGGCGGCTTGAGTCTCGGGCGTGGCGAAGCCCGGGTTCCACATCAGCGAGCCGTAGGCGAAAACCCACAAGGGCTTTGCCGTACTCACTCCTGGTGAAGGTGGATCAGGGCGCGACGGATCTCGCGCGTGCGCGTGAACAGGTCGAACAGCTTGTCGCCCTCGCCCCAGCGGATGGCGCGCTGCAGGTAGAAAAGATCCTCCTGGAAGCGCTGCAGGACTTCGAGCACGGCCTCGCGGTTGTTCATGAACACGTCGCGCCACATCGTGGGATCCGAGGCGGCGATGCGGGTGAAGTCGCGGAAGCCGCCGGCGGCGAACCGCAACACCTCGCTGTTGAGATGGCCGGCCAGGTCGTCGGCCGTGCCGACGATGGTGTAGGCGATGAGATGCGGCAGATGGGACGTGATCGCGAGGATGCGGTCGTGGTCGGCGGGATCAGCCTTCTCGACCGAGCTGCCCAGCGCCCGCCAGAACGCCTCGAGCTTGGCCACGGCCTTGGCATCGCTGCCGGGCAGCGGCGTCAGGATGGTCCAGCGGCCTTCGAACAGGTCCAGCAAGGCGGCCTCAGGGCCGGAATTCTCGGTGCCGGCGACCGGATGGGCCGGCACGAAATGTACGTCGGCCGGAAGGTGCGGCTGCATGGCGCTCACCACCGCCTGCTTGACCGAGCCGACATCGGAAACGATGCAGCCGGGCTTCAGGCTGGGGGCGATCAGGCGGGCGGCCTCGCCGCAGGCGCCGACCGGCGTGCAGACGATCACCAGGTCGGCGCCTTCGCAAGCGGCCGCCAGGTCGGTGCCGCAATGGTCGGCGAGCTTCAGCCTGTTGGCCGTCGCCGCCGTTTCGGCGCTGCGCGTTGCCGCGACAATGGACCTGGCGAGGCCGCGCTTGCGCGCCTCCAAGGCGATCGAGCCGCCGATCAGGCCGATGCCGATCAGCGCGATCTTGTCGAACATCGGCTTGGTGCGCTCGTTCATTTCGACGCCACGAAACTGGCCAGCGAGGCAGCGACTGCCTTCACCTCGGTCTCGGTGCCAATGGTGATGCGCAGATGCTCGGGCAGGCCATAGCCCGCGATCATGCGCGGGATCAGGCCGTCGTTCATCATCCAGTCGTTGGCAGCGGCTGCGCGCTCCTTCGAGCCAAAGCCCACCGTGAGGAAATTGCCGACGCTGGGCAGCGGCGCCAGGCCGAGCTTGGCGAGCTCGGCGCTGAGCCAGGGCAGCCAGATGTCATTGTTGGTGCGGCTGGCGTCGGTGTGGGCGATGTCCTCCATCGCCGCGATGCCGGCGATCTGCGCCGGCAGGTTGACGTTGAACGGCTGGCGCAGCCGGCTCATGACGTCGACGATGCCGGCCGGGCCGTACATCCAACCCAGGCGCAGGCCGCCCAGCCCGTAGATCTTGGAGAAGGTGCGGGTCATCACGACGTTCTCGGCCTGGTCGACCAGCTCGACGCCCGACTCGTAGTCGTTGCGGCTCACGTATTCGGCATAGGCCGCGTCGATCACCAGCAGGACGTTCCTGGGCAGGCCGGCATGGAGGCGGCGCACGTCGTCCTTGGTGACGTAGCTGCCGGTCGGATTGTTGGGATTGGCGAGGCACACGACCTTGGTTTTGTTCGTGACCTTGGACAGGAGCGCGTCGACGTCGGCGCAGTAGTCCTTTTCCGGCGCCGCCACCGGCGTGGCACCGACACCGAGCGCGTTGATCGGGTACATCAGGAAGCCGAACTGGCTGTAGAGCAGCTCGTCGCCAGGTCCGCAGTAGGCGCGGATCAGCAGGTTGAGCAGCTCGTCGGAGCCCGCGCCGCAGACGATGCGAGCCGGATCGAGGCCGTAGTGGCGACCGATCGCGCCGCGCAGCCTCTCGGCGTTGCCGTCGGGGTAGCGGTGCAGCTCGGCTGCCGCCTTGGCGTAGGCCGCCATCGCCTTCGGCGACGGCCCCAGCGCGCCCTCGTTGGACGAGAGCTTGGCGATGGTCTCCTTGCCGTCGACCGAGTCCTTGCCCGGCACATAGGGCGCGATCTTCATGATGCCTGGA
>Ga0207952_1000804_pt1 | contig 18544 bp, 21 predicted proteins | sample SubbioR12Aug_8Ca_FD_184831 | JGI IMG/M metagenome (GOLD analysis project Ga0207952, IMG submission 184831) | Serpentinite rock and fluid subsurface biosphere microbial communities from McLaughlin Reserve, California, USA - CR12Aug_8Ca (SPAdes) | ecosystem: Environmental > Terrestrial > Deep...
CGGAGCGGGTGCGGGTGCCGCAGCGGGGGGCGGGAGTGTGAAGGTCGGCGTCGGCGGTGGCGGGTGCTTGACCACGACCCGCGACACACGCTGCTCGAACTCCTTCGAGCCAGCTGCCGCAGAGGCCATGTCCACCACATAGGTCCTGCCTTTCGAAGTGACCACGAGCATGGTGGTGCGCTTTCCCTCAACCAGCGGTCGGACGAAGACGCGGCTCCCATCCTTCTGAACTTCCCAGGTCCCGAGCACGCCCTTTTGAATGTCTTCGCCGGACGCCAGGCCGCCACCTGCAATCCCTGTCACGGTGTCGCCGTCGCCGATGTCGATCACGAAGGGGTGATCCTTGAAGCCGAGGATCTTCAGCACCAGGCTGTCGTTGAACGGCACGTGCTGGACTCGAATGCCGCTGCCGTTGAGAGCCTCAAAGGCCCCTGAGCGCACAGCGGGTGATGCCCCGGCTGTCATCGCCACGCAGAACAGCAGGGGGCCGATTGAACGAATGGACATCACTTGGCTGCTCCTTCGTCGATCAGTTCGGGGTCTGTCTGGTACCCGAGAACCGTGAACCCCAGCGGGTTCTCAATGGCCTCGGCCTCCTTCAGGATGCGGCGGCCGTATGCGTAGCGAAGGGTCGCCACATGCCTCGTCACCACTGGGGGTGTCACCAGGCGGCGGTCCGTGCGGGTCATCTCGTAGCGCACGGTGGCCAGGTTGTCACCGTTGAGCGTGACGCTCAGCACGCGGGGGAGGATCTCGACCGTCGCGCCCAGGGTCTTGTCCAGGCTTTCATCGCCGATGAAGAGCTTGGAGTACGTGGCCCACGCAGCGTCTCCCGCGAGACGCCTCACCGTCGAGTAGTCAGTCTGAACGATGGGGTAGCTGTACCGCTCGCGCGCGACCACGAACGACTTGACGAAGTGCTTGTCCAGCATCTGGTTCTGCTGAGCGACTTCGTCGGTCTGTACTACCGTGTGCTCGCCGGTGAGCTTGTCCACCGCGACCACCATTGGCACAACCCGATGAAGCGGGACGAGCATCATGAGGGCGGCCGCCTGGACTCCGATCACCACCACGGCCGAAACGAACATCCGCCAAGCCAGGCGCTCGGACTGGCGGGTGCGCGCTGTGGCGTCAATCTCCCAGTCCAGGTTCCTTGCCTTCTCCGCAAGACTTGCGTTGCCTCTGCTGAGCATCATTCGTTCTCCCCTGTGGTCGTGGTTGAGGTGGTGACCTCGCTGGCGGCAGCAGCTGCCGCCTTCACGTTGACGGGAACTCGGTTCTCACCGGTTGGGAACTTGAGCTCCGGTGGGGAGCTGCAGGCGGCCAGCAGTGCGGCCGCAAAGGAGGCGAGGAGGAAAGATTTCATGGGTGATCTCATCGTGATCAATCAGGCTGAAAGGCTCATCCGCTCGGCGGCGCGGGACGAGGTCTGGCTGACCGGTGGCAAGCTACGGCTGCCTGCGGGCTGCGGCATGGGGCGCGCAGAGGCGCCGCTCCCGCCGCCGGCGGCGATGGAGCCGCCTCGGCCGGCGGCGAATGCCCCACCCATCGAGCCGGTTAAGGTGTTTGCCGCTGCGGCTACAGCGTTGACCGCACTGCCGACAGCTTGTGCGGGTGCTGAGGAGGCGAGCGCTTGTCCTGCTGGTGTGCTCATGGCGGCGCCGGCTCCATAGGCCGCAAGATTCGCTGCGCCCCCTGCCATCGAACGACCGGCCGCGCCAGCGGCGCTCATTGCCGCGCCAATCGGTCCAGAGGCTTGCGACAGTCGCATGGCTGCGGCGTTGATGCCGCCCGCAAGGGAAGCCACAAGTGAGGGGGCCTTGGCGGCGAAGGCGATGAGGATCCCGCTTGCGCCCAAGGCCGCGAAGGTCGAGGTCAAGAAATCGAGTTCGCCAACGCCAGCCGCAAGATTGGTTGCGTAGCCGGCCATGATCCCGATGGCCATTCCGGCGACTGCTGCAATGAGCACTGCCAGCATGCAGCAGCTCAGTACGCTCCCCAACCAGGAGTCGAAGAAGCGCGACGTTGACTGGAAGGCGAAGCAGGCAACAAACAGCGGGCCGATCGCGAACAGAAATGCCAGCGACAGATCTGCGAACAGCATGTTCACGCTCGCGACGATCCCGAAGATGGCCATGAAGGTGCACATGGCCAGTCCGGCGAGCATGCCCAGGAACGCCGGAATCATGTCAGCGTCATCGGCCCAAAGGAAGATGCTGCCCAGCGCCGTGATGGCGTTGTCCATCATCTGGTCTATGGCAATGTAGCCATCCCCTGCGCCAGGGACGAAGAGAGCGGTCAGCCCGCTGCGCAGGTCCAGAAAGAAGCCCATCACATTGGTGGAGTAGGACCCCGCCGTCAGGGCTGCCCACCAAACCAATGTGACTCTCAGACTGGCGAAGATGGCCTCTGGGAAGACCATCCGTCCTCCCACCCCGCGGACGGCCGACAAGCCTTGCCACATCAGCTTGATCGTCAGCGCCGCAAGGATTGGCCCTTTGAGGGCGCCAATGAGGGTGTCAGCGATCGAGGACCAGCTCGTGAGGCCAGTCAGGATGGTGGTTGCCAGGGGCTTGAAAACTTCGAAGGCCATTTGGACCGTCCGTTCTGATGGGGCGCTGGACTACTGGCCGCGGTGGTACTCGCGTTCTTGGAACACAAGAACGCCGTCGGCGCGCAAGAAGGTCGTGAAGCCCTGCGACACCAACTTCCCGTCGACCAGGTTGGCGTCGTACGACTTGGTGGAGACATGCTTACCCGCGCTGTCCATCTTGCGGGTGCGCGTGATGGTGAAGCTCCCATCCTCTCGATGCGTGATGTCCAGCTCTGACTCTGGGTGGTTCTTCTGAATCCAGCGGCCAATAAAGGCGGTGCCGGCATCGGAGGAGCCTTGACCACAGGCGGTAAGAAGGGCTGCGAGAAAGAGGGAGAGGAGGAGCTTCACTTTGAACTTTCCTTTAGGTTCCGAAGGGATTGACGCCGCCGCTCACGATGCGTTTGCGGCTGGCCTCGCGTGCGGCCTGGGTGTTTAACTCGGCCTGCGCCTTCAGCTGCGCGGTGGCGAGATCCACCATGTGCTTCTCGTTCGCAAGCAGGGCCACTTCCGACTGGATGCGGTTCTGCAGATCGAAGGCCGCCTTTGCGTCCGGAGCGTTGTCCACCTGAGCGACCAGCTTTTCAAGCTCGGTCGCTCTGGCTTGGCTGCGCTGAACCGACTCGTTGAGAAAGGCCACCGTGGTTGGCACGGTCATCGCACGCGCCTCGCAGCGCTTACGAAGTTCCGCAGCACTGGGGAACTGACTTGCACAGTCGAAGCTCTTGATCGCGTCATAGACGGCCTTCGCTTGAGCACTTGCCCCTGCCGCCCCCAGCGCGCGCATCTTGTCGACGGTCGTGAGGAAGTCGGGAGGGAGTTGGTGGCGCACAGATGGGTCGTTGAGCAGCAGGCCCATGCCCCGCCCGCCTTTCACGGCGTCCACTGCTTCCTTGGTTTTGTCGTAGGTCTGCTTGAGCTGTTGGTATTGCTGCTGGGCCTCCTGAATCTGCTTGGCGACCTCCGCGAACTGGGTGCCCCAAGCCAGCGCGTCGGCAATGAGCTTCGCGATGTCGACGGTGGGAATGCCGGAGGCGTGCGCCCCCGGGGTGGTGAGGGAACAGGCGACCAGAACGGCCGCCGACAGCTTCTTAAGCTTTTTCATTGCTCGCCTTTCAAGAAAGGTTGGATCCAAGATTCCGGGGCATCCCCCAGCCGTGCGCGCAGCTTGTCCAGCCTGGCCACGTTGGCCTTGGTGCCGGACAACAACTGCAACTCTTCGTCGAACCCGTTCAGGTCCAGACGTGCAACGCTCACCCGATCGCCCTGCTTGAGCACGAACATGCGCGACTTTTCGGGAAGACTGCGAATCAGCTCGTAGACCGTCGAACTGACCTTGAAGCCATTGACGTACTCGTCGTAGTCGGCCTCGGGGTTGGGCAGGAAGATGAAGGTGGCGGTTTGCTCGATGAGGGCCTTGGCAATTGGCGAGGCCAAGGTGTCCGAGGGGCTCTGGGTCATGTAGATGCCCATGCCATTCATCTTTCCGATGGTCTTCTGCTTGTCCTTGGCGAATCGCTCGAAGACCTCGTTCTCCAGGGCCTTCCAGTACTCGTCCATCGCGAACGCGATGCGGCGACCGTCAATGCACTGCTCGATGCGGTGCATCAAATACATCATGACGGCCGGGCAGGCTGTCGCGTCTTCGAGCAGTTCGGTGTAGTCCAACCCGACGACCTGAGACTCCTCGAAATTCAGGGTGTCTGCAGGGGATTCCAGGGCCCACGCGTAGGCGCCGCCTTCGGCCCACTTGCGCAAGCGATTGGCCACGCTGTTCGGATCGGTGTTGGGCAGGTTCTGAATGACGGCCGCGAAGCTGCGCATTTGCGCCGGCAGCCTGGCCAGCGTCTTCACTGCGTTCTCGATCTCTTGCTCTTCGCGCGGCGTGTGGTGTTGGCCGGCCAGGCGGCTGCAGTGTTTGATGAGGTCGATCCAGAAGAGCCGGTTGGCCGGTGTGGGCTCCATCTTGAAAGGAGCCAGACCACTTGGCTCGCCGCGGCGGATGACGAAGTACCGTCCACCCATGGCGCGCAAGCCGATCTCTGCGCCGCGGTCCTTGTCGAAGTAGACGACCTGAGTCCCGTACTTGAGGAGGTTGGCCAGCAAGAACAGGATCAGCACCGTCTTGCCGCTGCGTGACTTGCCGATGCACTGCGTATTGGCCAGGTCCGGCTTGCCGAAGGCGTCCTCGCCGAGCTCGGAGGAGTGGAAGTTGAAATAGACAGGCTGGTGCGCGGGGCTCTTGAGGATGGCGACTGCCTCACCCCATGGATTGCCCATGCGCTTTCCGGCGCCAAAGTTGTGCATGCTGGCCAGGCCGCAAAAGTTGCGGGAACTGATGCGGGCCGGCCGCGGCCGCATCTTCCAGTTCCCCGGCAGCTGGGCGCCATAGGCGTGCGCTGTCACCAGGTCCAACGCGATGCCGAGAAAGCCGGCGGACTGCAGCCGCTCAATGGCCAATGAACGCCCGGCTTTTGCCTCCTCCGGAGTGGCGCCCTTCACTTGGAGGGTGTAGTGGTATTCGCCAAAGGAGAAGTTGTCGCTGACGAGCGCGTCCAGCGCCCTGTCGATCGCTTGGATTTGGCTGGTGGCAACGTCAGCTGCACCAATGAGCTGGCCCTTCTGGCGCTGCAAGGCCTTTTGGGCATCCGGCTTTGAGAATGGCGAGAAGCTATGGGTCTCAACGTACTCACACTGCAGGCCAATGAGCGTGTTCAGAATGCCGGCCTCGGTGAACTCGGCATAGTCCTTGATGTCTACGAAGGCTGAGAAGCTGCTGCCGTAGGTGTCGCGCGTCTCGATAAGTTCGTTGCCGAACAGCACCCGGGACACGCCGATGTAGGCGTGCACCGGGATTTCCTTGGCAGGCACACGCCACCAGTGCCCGTTGACCAGGAAGGCAAACAGTTCTAGCTGCTCGCTGTAGTGCACGCCCTCCTGCTCGTAGTTTTTCAAGCGGCGCGGACCGTAGCGGTCGAGCGAAGCCCGGATTTGGCGATCGAGGTCCGCAACGACTTCGAGGGCCTCCATGAACTCGCGGCGGACGTCCTCTTGAGTCCGTGCGCGCTTGGTCAGAAAGTTGCCGCGACCCTCCGGGAAGGGGCGGTAGACCACGCTGAGGAATAGCTCGGTTGCGACCAACCCTCCCGAGCGGAGTCCTTGTTGGTAGCGATCCACCAGCTGCCTGGCAAAGCCGTCCTCTGGGAGGCTCAAGCTGTCGGTGACGCGGCGCCTGATTCGGTGCGTCCAGAACGCGAATTTGCCGTTGGACAACGACCGCACCAGCAGGTTCAGCGCGTCCAGTGCGGAGGCCGACTCGGCGCGGCTTAGTCCTTCGAAGGGGATTCCGGCGACTTGCCAGCTCGCGACGAAGTCCCCGGTTCGGGTGAGGAGTACCCCGTCCGCAACTTGACTGGAGAACGGAATGAGACGCGCCAGTTCGTCTTCCGCGTTGGCCAAGGACTGGACATGCTGGTCGATGTATTCATTCTTCACCGTGGTCTCCTTAGCGCTTCTTGAGCTGCTGAGGGCCCATCGAATGGGTGCCCCAGTTGGCCTTGTTGCGACGGTGGTAGTTCCACGCAAAGGCCATAAGCGTCTGGTTGAGCCGATGGGGGTCGTGCAGGCTGAGCAGCCGGAGGAAGATGAGTTCGACCAAGCACGCCGCTAGGACGACGAAGGACGCGAACGCCCCGAAAAGTGGCAGCAGCCACATGGCCACGATCAGGTGGCTGCCAGCCACCGCAACAAACGGGACCATGGGCACGCCAAACAGCATCGCGGGGCGCGTAGCGCCCTTGAACACTGGGTCACGCCAGGTGGGTTCCACCCCTTAGGCCCCCATCAGGCCGCCGGCCAGGGCTGCGGCGCCACCAATCAGCAACCCGCCCCAGAAAACCGGAGCAAGATCGGCCCACTGGCCCGCCCGGAAGATCATCTTGTAGCCCACGAACATCACGGCGATGGTTACCGTGGCGAGGCCAAGCCCCAGCATGCCTGCCGACGCTGCGGCCATGATCGTGTTGGCCTTGGTCATCGCGGACGTCACGCCACCGGCGCCACCGCCGCCGGCGAGCGCGGGGCTGGACATGAGCATGGCACCCGCTGTGAGCAGGCCCGTTTGAATGGGGTTCAAGGTGAACGCGCGGCGGTGGAATTGCAGTTGCTTCATTGGGTTACTCACTCATGAAAAGCATCATTTGGGGGAGTCGCCGAGCGGCGACCTTCGTGGGCGCTGATGCTGTTGCGCCGAGAACCTTGTCGACGTATCCGAGTCGGGCGCCTGCCACCAAGTCGCCCGAGTAGTAGCAAGACAGGGCGGCATGGGTGGCGCTGTAGGCGCCGTCTGCCGCGCTCGCCGGGTAGCCGCGCGCTATCGCGCGTGCGTAGCAGGTGTTGAAGATCTCCGCGCCGGCACTGACGTTTGCGCACCGGTCAAAGCCTTTGCGCAGATCTGCTGTCCAGCCAAGCCGTTTGAAGTGCACTTGGTTCACTTGTGCGAGCCCGATGGAGAAATTCAGGCCTGCGGACCGAAGCGAAAGCGCAGTGGCCACGGCCTCCTCCGGTTCCTTCGGTTGCCTCTCCAGTGAGGTGCCGACGACACCAATGGCGTGGGGGTTTCCGGCCGACTCGACCTGAACGATCCGCTGCATGAGCGGATGGGCGAGGGCCAGATCGCAGTCCATGGGCAACATGACGTCGTTGCGGCGCTGGCTTAGCCGAAGGGCGGCGGCAGCGGCTTCGCGGCGGCCTGGGCGGCGTCTGAGGTTGCTTTGGCTTGCTGCGCGAGCGAGCGCTTGTCGTTGGCAACTGCTTGTGCGGCGGCTGCGACTTCGGCCAGTTGCTGCGCCTTTGCGTGCATTGCGGGCAGCTTGGCCTGTGTGGCGAGCAAACCATTTAGCTTGGTGTCGGCCGCTGACTTGAAGCTGAGGATTTGGTAAACCTGGGCTCGCACCTGATCAAGGTGGGCCAGAGCTGCCGGCGAGGCGCCAGGTTGCTTCGCAGCCTCCTCGGCGGCCACCAGCAGTGGGTAGGCGGCCTGCAGGTCAGCCTCCGCTTGGGCGATCTGGTCGACGGCGTTCTGAATCTTGCCGGGAAGCTCCGCCTCAATCTGGGCTACCTTCTGGGCGTAGTCGTTCGCCTCGTCCCAGGCCTTGGCTGCCTTCTTCTCAGCTGTGACCGCAGTGCTTTCGGCTGCAGTCCATGCTGTGTAGGTGACGGCGGCCAGGTCGGCTTTCGCCTCGATGTCCGCCTTCAGCGGCGCCCAGATTCCGGGGAATTTTTCGGGCGGACGCGGATCGGCCGGATCGTTGTGCAGCATCTCGATGAACGGCTCGCCACCTGGGCCGCCATACCAAATCCGCCCCCATAGCTGCCCGTTCACGTATTGGTTGGTGACACCCGTGAATGCGCAGTACTTGGTCTTTTGGCGCGTCGCGTAGTAGGTATAGGGGCAGTTGCTCATCGGGTCAGCTGCCTGCTGATCGATGTGGCCTTCTTGCTTGGTCAGGGCACCCTGGTCTTCGCCTTCGGCGCTCTTCTTCTTGCACGGCGGCACGTGCTTGCCCTTGGCCCAGGCCTTCCACGCTTTCTCAATCGCTGGCTTGCATTCAGCCAAAGCTGCGGGCCCCTTCGGGTTGGCCATGCACAGGGCCACCTCGCAGGGCCACATGTCGTCGCCGGCATGGGCATTGGGACTGAGCGCCCACAACGCCGAGATGAAAGCGCCCATCCAGCGACGTGCGCGTAAGGGCCGGGTGATTGGCTTGTGCATCCATTGCTCCTTGGTGCTAGGTCGCGACGCGGCTGCGTCGCAGTGCCTGATGGGATGGCGTGCAAATGTCACGCAAAAACACTGTAACTGCCTCAAGACGGCATTGCAACTGCAAAGCAACTGCATCGCGTTCGCTGGTTGCAGTTGGTCTGCGATGCTCGTCATCGCGAAAGGAAGGGTTTGGCGGGGCATTTCGTGCGCCTACCGCCGTCAAAATGCACCTATTCAGCTATTCAAGTGGCTGATCGGCGCATTGGTTTTGCGGCGTGATGGATGTCGCGTTCAGGTGGCCGAGACCCCGTGGTCTGGGGGGTGTTCTTCCATGACCGGCCTTCGACAATTGGCGCTTCTGGGCGGCTCTTGTCGCGGACATCTATTCGCGAGGTATTTATGTCGCCATCCTGCACTTCCGGTGCGGCTTTGTTGCCGGCTGCAGTGAAGTCGAACCGCTCTGGTCTAAGCGCCGAAGGCAAGAAGGCGCTTGCGGATCTCACGGGCCCGCGCCCATGGGCCTTCACAGGTCAACTGTTCATGGCCTGGCTGGTGATCGCCGGGGCGATCGCGGCTGCCGTCGTGATGGCGCACCCCTTGGTCACGGTGCTGGCCATCCTGTTGGTGGCCACTCGCATGAACGTGTTGGGTCTGCTGGTGCATGACCAGGCGCACTTGCTTGGCTATAGGCATCGCCATGGCGACACGCTGGTGAATCTCTTTGCGGGCTACCCGCTCATGGTCTTGAGCGTGGAGGGCTACGCCGCCGTCCACTTGGCGCACCACCGCGACTACTTCCAGTCGACGGATCCGGATTTCGTCAGGAAGAGCGGACCCGAGTGGACTTTCCCGATGCCCGTGCACCGGCTGCTACGGCTGTTCCTGACGGACATCTTGGGAATCAACACGATCAAGCTGTTCAAGGGCAAGCGCGCCGCGGCGCCGAATGTCGCCTTCGCGCGTCGCCACCCGACTCCGAAGTGGGTGCGTGCAGTGTTCTTGCTCGGCCTGATTGCTGTCCTGACCTTCACGCACAACTGGTTGAACTTTTTGCTCTTCTGGATGCTGCCCCTGGTGACGGTGTTGCCTGCCATCGTTCGGTGGGGAGCCATCTGCGAGCACCGGTACAACTTGCCAGGAGCTTCGGTTGAGGACTCGACGCCGGTGATCATTCCCGGCTTGTTGGGGCGCGTGTTACTGCCGAACCTCAACTTCTCTCTGCACGTCTATCACCACTTTCACCCCGGTGTGTCCTTCGCGAACCTACCGCGGGTCCATGCCATATATGAGAGAGAGGGGCTGGTCGATGAGGGCAATCTGTTTCGTGGCTACTTGACCTATTGGCGCAGCCTGACCGCGATGCCTCCTGGCGATCCTGCCGAATCGGGCGACTCGCGAGTCGCTCCTGTTTCTCAATTCGAGTAGTTGCCTTCAGGCGGTTTGGGATTTGCGATGAGCCCCGTGCGTGTGTTGATAGCCGACGACCAGATCATGATGCGTAAGGGTCTGGCGCTGCTACTCGACTCGCACGGCTGTTCCGTCGTCGAACAGGTCGGCTCGACTAAAGATGTGCTCGATGCGTACCTGGCGCAGCGTCCGGATGTTGTGGTCCTAGACGTCAACTTCGCTGAAGTAAGAAGCGGCATCGAAGTGGCAGTGCAATTGCTCCAGCTTGACCCCGACGCAAAAATAGTATTTTTGAGCAATCACGATCAAGGCAGCATCGTGAAACGGGCCTACAGGCTGGGCGCAATGGCTTATCTGAGCAAACAGCTCGACGACCTTGAATTAATCACGGCTGTGAAATCTGCGGCGGGTGCGAAGGTCTATATGGGGTCGCCTCAGAAAACGGAAAATAAAGCACGCTAAGCCGGTTGCAGCGGTCGTAGCGGCCTGAACTTGCCCGCGCCGATCTTGGCGCTGCTGCGCCAGAGGTAATCGCCGGTGAGGTTGATGTGCTCCCAACCGAGCGGCGACAGGTACTGCAACAGCGCGTCATCAACGGCATGGCCGTTGCCACGCAGCGCGTGCGCAGCCCGTTCCAGATAGACCGTGTTCCACAACACGACGGCAGCCGTTACCAGATTGAGGCCGCTAGCCCGGTAGCGCTGCTGCTCGAAACTGCGGTCGCGGATTTCACCCAGGCGGTTGAAAAACACTGCCCTGGCCAGCGCATTGCGCGCCTCGCCCTTGTTCAGGCCGGCATGCACGCGGCGGCGCAGTTCCACGCTTTGCAGCCAGTCCAGGATGAACAGCGTGCGCTCGATGCGGCCCAGCTCGCGGAGCGCCACGGCCAGGCCGTTCTGGCGTGGGTAGCTGCCGAGCTTTCGGAGCATCAGGGAGGCCGTCACCGTGCCCTGCTTGATCGAGGTGGCCAGCCGCAGGATTTCGTCCCAATGGGCGCGGACGTGCTTGATGTTGAGCGTGCCGCCGATCATGGGTTTCAGCGCGTCATAGGCGGCGTCGCCCTTCGGGATGTAGAGCTTGGTGTCGCCCAGGTCGCGGATGCGCGGCGCGAAGCGGAAGCCCAGGAGGTGCATCAGGGCGAAGACGTGATCGGTGAAGCCCGCCGTGTCGGTGTAATGCTCCTCGATCCGCAAGTCGGACTCGTGGTACAGCAGGCCGTCGAGCACGTAGGTCGAATCGCGCACGCCGACGTTCACGACCTTGGTGTGAAATGGCGCGTACTGGTCAGAAATGTGGGTGTAGAACGTCCGCCCTGGGCTGCTCCCGTATTTCGGGTTGATGTGGCCGGTGCTCTCGGCCTTGCTGCCGGTGCGGAAGTTCTGGCCGTCCGACGATGAGGTGGTGCCGTCGCCCCAGTGCTCGGCGAAGGGATGGCGGAACTGTGCGTTGACCAGATCGGCCAGCGCCGCCCCGTAGGTTTCGTCGCGGATGTGCCAGGCTTGCAGCCAAGCCAGCTTGGCGTAGGTCGTGCCGGGGCAAGACTCCGCCATCTTGGTCAGGCCCAGGTTGATCGCGTCGGCGAGGATCGTGGTCAGCAACAGGTTCTTGTCTTTGGCCGGGTCGCCCGATTTCAGATGCGCGAAATGCCGAGTGAAGCCCGTCCATTCGTCCACCTCCAGCAGCAGTTCGGTGATCTTGACGTGCGGCAGGATCATTGCCGTCTGGTCGATCAGCGCTTGGGCGGTGTCGGGTACCGCCGCGTCGAGCGGCGTGATCTTCAAGCCTGACTCGGTGATGATGGCGTCCGGCAGCTCGTTGGCCGTCGCCATACGGTTGACGGTGGCAAGCTGTGTTTCCAGCAGCGTCAGCCGGTCGTTCAGGTACCGGTTGCAGTCGGTGGCCACGGCCAGCGGCAATTCGCTGGCCTGCTTGAGGCTGGCGAATTTCGCGGGCGGCACCAGGTAGTCCTCGAAGTCCTTGAACTGGCGCGACCCCTGCACCCAGATGTCGCCGGAACGCAACGCGTTCTTCATCTCCGACAGCGCGCACAGTTCGTAGTAGCGCCGGTCGATGCCGGTGTCGGTCATGACCAGCTTCTGCCAGCGCGGCTTGATGAACTCGGTCGGCGCGTCGGCGGGCACCTTGCGGGCGTTGTCGCTGTTCATGCCGCGCAGCACCTCGATGGCGTCGAGCACGTCCTTCGCGGCGGGAGCGGCCCGCAGCTTGAGCACGGCAAGGAATTCCGGCGCGTAGCGGCGCAGCGTGGCGTAGCTTTCGCCGATGCGGTGCAGGAAATCGAAGTCCTCGGGCTGCGCAAGCTTCTGCGCTTCGGTGACGCTCTCGGCGAAGGCATCCCAGGACATGACGGCCTCGATGGCGGCGAACGGATCGCGGCCCGCCTGCTTGGCCTCGATCAGCGCCTGGCCGATGCGGCCGAACAACCGCACCTTGGCGTTGATCGCCTTGCCGGACGCCTGGAATTGCTGCTGATGCTTGTTCTTGGCGGCGTTGAACAGCTTGCCCAGGATGCGGTCGTGCAGGTCGATGATTTCGTCGGTGACGGTGGCCATGCCCTCGATGGCAAGCGCCACCAGGGTGGCATAGCGTCGCTGCGCCTCGAACTTGGCCAGGTCGGCGGGCGTCATCTGGCCACCCTCACGGGCGATCTTGAGCAGGCGGTTCTGGTGCACCGACCGCTCGATGCCAGAAGGCAGGTCGAGCGCCTGCCACGCTTTGAGGCGTTCGATGTGTTCCAGCATGTGCCGCGAATTCGGTTTGACGGGCGATTGGCGCAGCCAGGCCAGCCAGGTCGTTTTGCCGTTGTCCCGACGCTTGAGCAGATCGTCGAGGCGGCGGCGATGCGCGTCCGACAGCGGTTCGGCCAAGGCATCGTAGATGCGCCGGTTGGCGCGGGTGATTGCTTCGGCGCTCGCCCGCTCGACGGCGTTGAGGGCAGGCAGAATGACCGACTGCTGCCGCAGGTGCTCGATCAAGGTGCTGGCCAGCACGATGCCCTTGTCGGTCTGCAAGGCCATCTCGGTCAGCAACTGGACGGCCTGCCGGTAGTGGCCCATGGTAAAGGGCTGGAAGCCGAACACCGTTTGCAGTTCGACCAGGTGCTCGCGCCGGGTCTGCTCCCGCTGCCCGTATTCGTCCCAGCTTTCGACGCTGACCTTGAGCTGGTCGGCGACCAGTTTCAACAAGGGCGGAAACGGCGGCTCATCGACGCCCAGGATGACACCAGGAAAGCGCAGGTAACAGAGCTGCACGGCGAAGCCCAGCCGGTTGGCCGGGCCGCGCCGCTGCCGGATGATGGAGAGGTCGGTTTCGCTGAACGTGTAGTGACGGATCAACTCATCCTTGGTGTCCGGCAACGCCAGCAGGCTTTCGCGCTCGGCGGCGGACAGGATTGAACGACGTGGCATATTTACTGATCCGTTCTCAAGTATTGATACAGGGTTTCGCGACTGATTCCGAATTCACGAGCCAGCTTGGTCTTTTGCTCGCCAGCCTCGACACGTTGGCGCAGTTCGGCAATACGCTCAGACGACAGGGATTTCTTCCTGCCACGGTAGGCCCCGCGCTGCTTGGCGAGCGCGATGCCCTCGCGCTGCCGCTCGCGGATCAAGGCGCGTTCGAACTCGGCGAACGCGCCCATTACCGACAGCATCAGGTTCGCCATCGGCGAGTCCTCGCCGGTGAAGGTCAAATGCTCCTTAAGGAACTCGATGCGTACGCCGCGCTGGGTGAGGCCCTGCACCAGGCGGCGCAGGTCGTCGAGGTTGCGCGCCAGACGATCCATGCTGTGCACCACGACCGTGTCGCCTTCGCGCACGAAGGCGAGCAGCCGTTCCAGTTCGGGCCGCCGTGTGTCCTTGCCCGACGCCTTGTCGGTGAACACTTTATCCACCTGGATCTGTTCGAGCTGCCGTTCTGGGTTCTGGTCGAAGCTGCTGACGCGGACGTAACCGATGCGCTGACCGTGCAAGGTATCCTCCTGAGGGAAATGTGTCAGGAAGAAATCTATGACCCTTGACGGCGTATGTCAATCAATTCGGAAGGCAACTCTATTCTGACGATTTAGCGCCGGATGGTCTGACGCCAAGTTAGGGTATGCCTCAATCTGACGGTAGCGAGTCGCAGGCGTTCGGATCGGCATCGGTTTCGTTCCCTGTCTTGGCACGCGCTTCGAAGCGTTGATAACACTCCAACCCGCAGAAGTGCTCGACGTATTCCGCGCCTTCCGGGGTGAAGGCGGCATCGAGCGGGATTTCCTTGCAGCACACGCAGCAACTGGTGGTGGTCGAGTCACTTGCATTCATGGTGGCACCCCTCCATTGACTGACGAAGACGGCGAATGCCGCCGCCGGCATTGGCTTCGCGAACAGGAAGCCTTGTCCTGTGTCGCAGTCCGCTTGTCGCAATAGATCAAGACTCGCCGATGTTTCCACGCCTTCAGCCACCACATCCATGCCCAGCCCGTGCGCAAGCTGAATCACGGTGTGCACGATGGTTTGGTCGCGGCGGTCGTTGGCGAGCCCGGCGACAAACGATTGGTCGATCTTGAGCGTGCTGATTGGGCAGCACTTCAGATGTTGCAGACAGGAATACCCCGTCCCGAAGTCATCGGCGGCGAAGCGCACACCGATCTGCCGCAAGGCGTCCAGGGCGGGGAAGATCGCCGGATCACCAAACGCGACCGATTCGGTCAGCTCGATTTCGAGATACTCGGCGGGCAACTCGGCATCAGCCAGCACGCCCTTTACCCACCCGTCGAAGTCCGGTCCCACTTGGCTCGCCGAAACATTGACGGCCAGCCGGAACGGTCGCCATGCCAGCATTCGCCAGTCACGCATCTGGCGGCAGGCTTCGCCCAGCACCCAAGCGCCGATTTCAGGCATCAGGCCGGACGATTCGACCACGGGCAGGAACTGGCCCGGTGGCAATAGTCCAAGCGTCGGATGACGCCAGCGCAACAGGGCTTCCGCGCCGACAATCCCACCACTGCGCAGATCGACGACGGGCTGGTAGTGCAGTTCAAGCTGCCCGCGCTCGACCGCTTGGGCCAGTTCCGGCGTCGTCCATCCATCCGGCCGGAAAGCGCTCATTCTCTTTCCCTGAATGCCCGCAACGCCCGCGACAGGGACAGAAGGAACAGGCCGGTCAAACCGAGCGCCGCGATGACCCAATGCTCGCCGAGGAAAGCACCGGCGGTTGTGCCGGCCAGCACGACAGCGAGGATGGGCAGGTGGCAGGGGCAAGTCAGCACAGCCAGTCTGCCCCACAGGTAGCCGGTGATCGGTTTGTGCGTCTCGGACGGCAAGCGCTCGGGGTTGTTCATGGCAGACTCTCCGCGTGCTGTGCCGGCTCGGTCGGCAGGGTGGCCAACTGCACTTCCAGATCGGCCAACGCTTCGCGCCGACGCTCGACGAACTGACGCAGCAGGGCAATCTGCGCGGCCGCTTCGTCGCCGTCCGCCGCATCCAGCGCCCGGCACAGCCGCGCCAGCGCGTCGAGGCCGATGCCCGCCTCGAAGGCCGCCCGCACGAAGCACAGCCGTTGCAAGGCGGCGTCATCGAACAAGCCGTAGCCGCCTGGTGTGCACGCCACCGGGCGCAGCAATCCGCGCAGCAGGTAGTCGCGCACGATATGCACGCTCACCCCGGCATCAAGAGCCAGCCGGGACACCGTGTAGGCGTTCATTGAACACCTCCTTTTTCTCACCCGGCGCAGCAGGAAAGCTGCTTCACATCCTTGTTGAAGGTCTGCGCCGCGAGCTTCAACCCCTCGACCATCGTCAGGTAGGGGAACAACTGGTCGGCCAGTTCCTGCACCGTCATGCGGTTGCGAATGGCCAGAGCCGCCGTCTGGATCAGTTCACCCGCTTCCGGCGCGACCGCCTGTACGCCGATCAGCCGATGGCTGCCTTCCTCGATAACCAACTTGATGAAGCCGCGTGTGTCGAAGTTGGCGAGCGCACGCGGCACGTTGTCCAAGGTCAAGGTGCGGCTGTCGGTCTCGATCCCGTCGTGGTGGGCTTCCGCCTCGCTGTAGCCCACGGTCGCCACTTGCGGATCGGTGAACACCACGGCCGGCATTGCGGTCAGGTCGAGCGCCGCATCGCCGCCGGTCATGTTGATCGCGGCACGGGTGCCGGCCGCTGCCGCCACATAGACGAACTGCGGCTGGTCGGTGCAGTCGCCGGCCGCGTAGATGTTCGGGTTGCTCGTGCGCATGCCTTGGTCGATGGCGATGGCACCTTGCGCATTGACAGTGACCCCCGCTGCGTCCAGCGCGAGGCTGCGCGTGTTCGGTGTCCGACCGGTGGCAACCAGCAGTTTGTCGGCGCGCAATTCACCGTGCGTGGTGGTCAGCACGAATTCACCGTCCATATGGGCGACCTGGCTGGCTTGCGTGTGCTCCAGCACCTCGATGCCCTCGGCACGGAAAGCGGCTGTCACCGCCTCGCCGATGGCCGGGTCTTCACGGAAGAACAAGGTATTGCGCGCCAGGACCGTGACCTTGCTGCCCAGCCGGGCAAAGGCTTGCGCCAGCTCCAGCGCCACCACCGACGAGCCGATTACGGCAAGGCGTTCGGGAATGGTGTCGCTCGCCAGGGCCTCGGTGGAAGTCCAGTAGGGTGACTCTTTCAAGCCCGGAATCGGCGGGACCGCCGGGCTGGCACCCGTGGCGACCAGGCAGCGGTCGAACATCACGACGCGCTCGCCACCCTCGTTCAAACGGACGGTAAGGCTCTGGTCGTCCTTGAAGCGCGCCTCACCGTGCACAACGGTGATGGCCGGATTACCGCCCAGGATGCCTTCGTACTTGGCGTGCCGCAGTTCGTCGACGCGGGCCTGCTGCTGGGCCAGCAGCTTACTGCGGTCAATCGTAGGCACAGTTGCCGCAATACCGCCATCGAACGGGCTTTCCCGGCGCAGATGGGCGATGTGGGCGGCGCGGATCATGATCTTGGACGGCACACAGCCGACATTGACGCAGGTGCCGCCGATGGTGCCGCGCTCGATCAGCGTGACCTGCGCGCCTTGCTCGACGGCTTTCAGCGCCGCCGCCATCGCGGCTCCACCGCTGCCAATGACCGCTACCTGCACCGGGGGCTCGTTGCCACTGTGCTTTTCGGCGGCGGCCATCCATCCCCGCACCTTGTCGAGCAGTCCGACGCGGTTGTCCGCCAGTGGCGCATCGGCTAGCGTTGCCTTGTAGCCCAGTCCGGCCACGGCGGCAGTCAGCGCGTCCGGCGATGTGCCCGGCACGATGGCGAGTTGCGCTGTGCCCTTCGGATAGGACACCAGCGCCGACTGCACGCCTGGCACTTTTTCCAGCGCTTCCTTGACGTGCGCCGCGCACGAGTCGCAAGTCATGCCGGTGATTTTTAGATGGGTCATGCAACAGATCCTTTATCGTTTGTGGCGCCAGACAATGACGTCCGTTGTGCTGCGGTGCCGTTTTCAGTGACTCACTGCTTGACGCTGGACGGATAGCCCGCGTCTGCGGTTGCCTTGGTCAGCTTCTGCACGCTGGTCTTGGCATCGTCGAAGGTGACGACCGCTTGGCGTGTCTCGAAAGTCACGTCAACTTTGCTGACGCCTTCGACCTTGGAAATCGCCTTCTTGACAGTGATCGGGCAGGCGGAGCAGGTCATGCCCGGTACGGACAGCGTGACGGTCTGGGTGGCGGCCCAGACGGGGGCAACAACGGCGGCGAGGGCGAGGGAGGCAAACAGTTTCTTCATGGTGAACTCCGATCAGTAGAAAAATGGCATGACGTAGGGAAATCCGAGCGCGACCAGAACCAGCGCGGCCACGATCCAGAAAATGAGCTTGTAAGTAGCTCGCACTTGGGGAATCGCGCAGACCTCACCCGGTTTGCAGGCCGCTGCCTGCCGGTAGATGCGCCGCCAGGCGAAGAACAACGCCACCAGCGCCACGCCGATAAAGATGGGGCGATAGGGTTCCAACACCGCCAAGTTGCCGATCCAAGCGCCGCTGAACCCCAAGGCGATCAGAACCAACGGCCCGAGGCAGCAAGCCGAGGCGAGGATGGCGGCAAGCCCTCCAGTGAAGAGCGCGCCGCGCCCGGTTTTTGGTTCAGACATGCGCTTGTCCTTTCGAATTGAAATTGGATAGCGTAACCTTACTTCCGTACTCATGTACGGAGTCAAGCGATATGGAAAACAATTTGGAGAACCTGACCATTGGCGTTTTCGCCAAGGCGGCCGGGGTCAATGTGGAGACCATCCGTTTCTATCAGCGCAAGGGCTTGTTGCTGGAGCCTGACAAGCCCTATGGCAGCATCCGCCGCTATGGCGAGGCGGATGTAACGCGGGTGCGCTTCGTGAAATCAGCCCAGCGGCTGGGCTTCAGCCTGGATGAGATCGCCGAGCTGCTGCGGCTGGAGGATGGCACCCATTGCGAGGAAGCCAGCAGTCTGGCCGAGCACAAGCTCAAGGACGTGCGCGAGAAAATGGCTGACCTGGCGCGCATGGAGGCCGTGCTGTCTGAGTTGGTGTGCGCCTGCCATGCGCGAAGGGGGAACGTTTCCTGCCCGCTGATCGCGTCACTACAGGGTGGAGCAAGCTTGGCAGGTTCGGCTATGCCTTAGCGTGCTTTATTTTCCGTTTTCTGAGACGACCCCTATATGAGCGAATCGCTGTGCGCGCGGCTGGAGCTGTCCGATGTCCTGAACGCCGCCCAAAAATCGGCTTGAACCTATGAGAAGCGCGCGAGACGTCAGGGCACAGGTCGAGGATGACCTTAGAG
>Ga0207952_1000805_pt1 | contig 18530 bp, 17 predicted proteins | sample SubbioR12Aug_8Ca_FD_184831 | JGI IMG/M metagenome (GOLD analysis project Ga0207952, IMG submission 184831) | Serpentinite rock and fluid subsurface biosphere microbial communities from McLaughlin Reserve, California, USA - CR12Aug_8Ca (SPAdes) | ecosystem: Environmental > Terrestrial > Deep...
CCTGGGGTCCGCCAATCCAGCAGCCGATCACCGGCACGACCTTGGCGCCGGCCGCCCCCGCGATCGCTCGCGCCGCGTCCTCGGAAGACGTGAGCGCGGTCGGCACGTTCATCGCCAGCACCGCGCCGACACCGCGATCGTCGGCCAGCGCGTCGAGCGCCGCGGCATAGCGCGGCCCGTCGGCATCGCCCACGATGTCGACCGGATTGCCGCGCGACCAGGTCCGCGGCATGTGCTTGTCGAGCTGGCCCAGGGTCTTGGGCAGCAATGTCGCCAGTTCGCCGCCCTCGTCGATCAGCAGATCCGTGGCGATGATGCCGACGCCGCCGCCGTTGGTCAGGATCGCCAGCCGCTCGGTGCGCGGCGAGATGCCGTAGCCCAGCGTCTCGGCGGCATCGAACAATTCGCCCAGCCCCGTCACCCGCACCAGACCGGCGCGGGCGAAGGCGGCATCGTAGACGGCCGCCGATCCCGCCATCGAACCGGTGTGCGAGGCGGCGGCCTTGGCGGCGGCGGCATGGCGGCCGGCCTTGAGCACGATCACCGGTTTTATGCGGGCCACGCCGCGCGCTGCCGACATGAACTTGCGCGCCTGCGTCAGGCCCTCGATGTACATCAGGATGGCGCGCGTGTCGGAGTCGCGCGCCAGCATGTCGAGCACGTCGCCGAAATCGACGTCGCTCATGTCGCCCATCGAGATCAGGTGCGAGAAGCCGATGCCCTGTGCCGCGCCCCAGTCGGCGAGCCCGGCCAGCACCGCGCCCGACTGCGCGACCGCGGCCACGCGCCCGGCCTTGAGGTTGCCCGGCCCGAAACTGGCGTTGAGCCCGAGCCGCGGCATGGCGTAGCCGATGGTGTTCGGCCCGACGACGCGCAGCAGGTGCGGTCGCGCCGCGCGCAGGATGCGCCGCCGCCAGCGCGCATTCACCGCGGCGCCGTCGGCGCCGTTGCCGGGACCGGCGCTGATCACCACCGCGACCCGTGTGCCGCGCTCGCCGAGTTCCAGGATCAGGCGCGGGATCGTTTCCGCCGGAGTCATGATAACTGCGAGGTCGGGTACCTCCGGCAATTCACCAAGGCTGCGATAGACGCGCCGACCGTCGATCTCGCCGCCCTTGATGTTGACCAGGGAGATGTCGCCCTGGAAGCCGCCGGCCAGCAGGTTGCGCGTCACCGCCGCGCCGACCGAGCCGGGCCGCGTGCTGGCGCCGATCGCCACCACGGACTTGGGCGCCATGAGCTTGTCGAGGTTGCGGGTGGACATCGCGTCGTCCTATCGCCGGCAAATGTGTTACAGCCATGACAGCGAACCTTGACGCAAACAAGATCGACGGAAGTCCGGATGCTGTTGATTGGTGTGAACCGCTCGCCCTACACGCGCCGTGTCGCGATCACGCTGAAAGCCTATGGCGTGTCCTTTGAGCAACGCCCGCTGTCGGCATTCGCGGACCGTGCACAAGTGCGTGCCAGCAATCCTTTGGGCCGCATCCCGGCGCTGGTGCTCGACAGCGGCGAGACGTTGGTCGACAGCGGCGCCATCATCGACCATCTCGACGAGACCTATGGCCGTGACCGCGCGCTCACGCCGGCAGCGGGCGCCGACCGGCGCGCCGTGCTGAAAGTGGCCGCCCTCATGATGGGCGCCTGCGACAAGGCCCTTCAGGCCGCCTACACGCGCAACCACGCGCCGGCGGAAAAAGTTCATCAGCCCTGGATCGACGACTGCAATACCCAGGTGATCAACGCGCTGGCCGCGGTCGATGCTATGGTCGACCCGGCTCAGCCATACTTGCTGCTCGGACGCCTCACCCAGGCGGACGTGACGGCTTTCGTGGCCGAGCGACTCGCGCGCGGCATCGGCCTCGATACGGAAGCACGGGCGCCGCGCCTGCGCGCGCTCACGAAGAAATTGCTGGAGGAGCTTCCCTTCCGCTCGACCGAGCCGCCAGCGACCTAGAACACGCTCGGGCCGTTCATCAGCACGAGCCCCGCGACAATCACGACGGCCGCGGCAACCCGCCGGCCGCCGAAGGGCTCGCCCAGCAGCAAGGTGCCGATCAGCGCACCGAACAGCACCGAGGTCTCGCGCAAGGCCGCGACATGCGCCATCGGCCCCAGCACCAGCGCGTAGATCGCGATGCCGTAGCCCACATTGGCAATGACGCCGCCCATCACGCCGCGATACCAGGTGCGCTTGAGATGGCCCCAGACCGTGTCGGGACGCAGGATGAAGGCCAGCACCAGCAGCCAGGGCCCTTCCAGCACGCAGAGCCAGGCGATGTAGGAGATGCGGTGCTCGAACGTCGGCCCGGCAGAGCGGACGCCCATGCCGTCGGCAATGATGTAGGCCGCGATGGTGACGCCCGTGAGCACCGCGAACAGCGTTGCGAGGCCATGTCGGGCGCCCGGCCGCGGCACGACATTGCGCAGAGGCATGGCGAGCGCCACCAGCCCGAAACTCAGCAGGAAGACACCGACGATGTCCTGGGTGCGCAGCTCCTCGCCGATGAAGCGGCCCGACACCAGCGCCACCAGCAGCGGCCCCAGCCCGCGCGCGATCGGATAAGTATGGCTGAGATCGCCATACGAATAAGCCTTCAGGAGGAACGTGTAATAGAGGACGTGGATCAGGACCGAGGCGATTAGGAACTTCCACGCCCCCGGCTCGATCATCGGCACGAACGGCACGACGCAGACGCCCATCACCGTGCCGGTCGTCATGATGACGCCGAACGTCGCCAGCCGGTCCGAGCTGTCGGACTTCAGGATGGCATTCCAGGTGGCGTGCATGAGGGCTGCCGCCAGCAGCAGCCCGACGATGAGGGGTTCGACGACCAAGGCGGCTTTCTTTTCTTGTTACGGTTACATTACCCCCAAGCGCGTGCGCTGACCACTTGACCCGGCCCCTGGGGCCGCCCCGATAAGGAGAGCGGTCAGCAACCAGCGAGGTGATGCGTGAGCTCTTCCGCCCAATTTCTGAACGCTTCCGAAGCCGCCAAGCGGCTCGGCGTCTCCACCAAGGCGTTGCGGCTCTACGAAGAGCGCGGCTTGGTCTCCCCGGTCCGCACCGCCGCCGGATGGCGCGCTTATGGACCCGGCGAGATGGTCCGCGCCGCAGAGGTCGTGTCGCTCCGTGCGTTCGGCCTCAGTCTCGCTCAGGTGGCACGGGTGCTGTGCGGCGATGCGGACGACCTGGAGCCGGCCTTGGCCGCGCACCAGGCGACGCTCGAAGATCGGGTCCGCCAACTCGCCGGCACCGTTGAAAGGGTCCGCGGGCTGCGGACCGATCTCGCTCAGGGCCGGATGCCGGCCGCCGGAGAATTGTCGCGCCTGCTGGGACCGACCGCCGATCTCAGGGTCGCCTTCGACCTTCCCTGGCCGTGGGGCGGCGAGCGCTTCGAGCTGCGCGACATCAGGGCGCTGAACTACATCATCGGCCCGCTGGGCAGCGGCAAGACGCGGCTGGCCCAACGCTTGGCCGAGACCTTGCCCGACGCCGCCTTTCTGGGTTTGGACCGATTGGCGGACGGTGGCGCTGCGGCACGGGCGCGGTTGGACGCCGACCCGACCCTTAAATCACGGGTCGATGAGAGCCTGGCCTGGCTCGTCGAGGACGGCGCCGTGGTGTCGAAGCCTCTGGTCGCCCTGCTTGTCGGACTGGACTCCGAAGGCCCGGCCATATTGGTCGTCGACGTGGTGGAGCAGGGTCTGGATCAAGCCACGCAGGAGGCCCTGATCGCCCATCTGCGCCGCCGCGGGCCCGGCGCTCGCCCGCTCTTCCTGCTCACACGCTCCAGCGCGTTCCTGGATCTGGCCGCCGTCGGGCCCGACGAGGCGATCATTCTTTGCCCCGCCAATCACAGCCCGCCGACCCGCGTCGCCCCCTATCCCGGCGCCCCCGGCTATGAATCCGTCGCCACGTGCCTCGCCTCGCCCGACGTGCGGGCGCGGACCGAAGGCGTTATCGCGTGGCGGCCGCAGGTGGCGTAGTCCCCATGAGGTCGGCTACTATCGCCGCATGATTCTCCTGATCGATAACTACGACAGCTTCACCTACAACCTCGTCCACTTCCTGGGCGATCTCGGCGCGCGCTGCGTCGTGCACCGCAACGACCAGATCACGGTCGACGAGGCGATGGCGCTGAAGCCCGCCGGCATCGTGCTCTCGCCCGGGCCGTGTACGCCGAACGAGGCCGGCATCTGCATGGACCTGATCAAGGCCGCCGCCAGGGAGCAGGTGCCGCTGCTGGGTGTCTGCCTCGGCCATCAGGCGATCGGCCAGGTATTCGGTGGCCACGTCGTGCGCGCACCGACGCCGATGCACGGCAAGCTGTCGGGCGTCGCGCACAAGAACCAGAGCGTGTTCGAGGACGTGCCCTCGCCTTTCCAGGCGACGCGCTACCATTCGCTGATCGTCGACCGGAAGGGTTTTCCCAAGGACCTCGACGTCACGGCCGAGACCGGCGACATCATCATGGGGCTGCGCCACAAGTCGCTGCCGATCCATGGCGTGCAGTTCCATCCCGAGAGCATCGCCTCGGAGCACGGCCACAAGATCCTTGAAAACTTCCTAAAAATCGCCGGCGAACATCCCTCGCAACAGAAGAAGCGCGCGGCATAGAATGACGCTTACTCGCCGGCTGCTGCTCGGGGCCACAGCCGCAACGGCCGTCACGCCGCCAGCCTTCGCCCAGGCCTGGCCCACCAAACCCATCCGAATCATCGTGCCCTTCCCGGCCGGCCAGGCGACCGACATCCTGGCGCGCGTCATGGCCGACCAGTTCACCAAGGCGCTGGGCCAGCAGGTGATCGTAGAGAATCGCCCCGGCGCCGGCGGCCAGATCGGTGCCGACGTGGCGGCCAAGGCGGCGCCCGACGGCTATACGTTGCTGATGGTCACGATCTCGACCCACGGCATCAGCCCGGCGCTGTACCCGAAGCTGCCCTACGATCCGCAGAAGGATTTCGCGCCGATCGCCAACATCGGCCTCACGCCGCAGGTCCTGATGACCAGCCTCAAGAGCGGCATCACGTCGGTGCCGGAGCTGATCGCCAAGGCCAAGACCGGCGATCTCAACTACGGCTCCTCGGGCAACGGCTCGGCCAGCCATCTCGCGGTCGAGATGCTGAAGAGCGCGGCCGGCATCAAGCTCACGCAAGTGCCCTTCAAGGGCAATGCCGACGCCCAGCTGGCGCTGCAGAGCGGCGACATCCAGCTCCTGTCGGATGCCATCCCCGGCGCCGTCGGCCCGGTGAAGGCCGGCAAGGTGAAGGCGATCGGCATCGCCGACGAACGCCGCTCACCCTTCCTGCCTGACCTGCCGACCGTCGCCGAGCAGGGAATCTACGGCGTCGTCGCCGTCGGCTGGATCGGCCTCTCGGCGCCCGGCCGCACGCCCGAGCCCATCCTCGACAAGCTCAGCGCCGAGGTGATGCGGATCCTGAAGGATCCCGCGGTGCTGGAGAAACTCAGGAGCCTGTCCTTCGTCCCGGCCAAGGAATCGCGCCAGGAGTTCGAGGCCTTCATCGCCATCGAGAACATCAAGTGGCGCAAGATCGTCCAGGATGCCGGCGTGAAGATCGAGTAGCGACGGATTGAGGAACCGGCGATGACGGATACAGAGAAATGGCGGACAGGCGTAAGGGTGGTGCGAGCCGACGCGCAACAGACGGCACGGCTGGGGCCCGGCGGCACCGGACGAGCAACCGTCGTCGACTATCTCGGCAGTGGCGGCAACCAAACCTGGATCGGAACGGTCACCGTCCAGCCTGGCGCGAAGACGGGAACGCACCACCACGGCCGTCACGAGGTCACGATCTATGTCGTGAAGGGCCGCAGCGAGATCCGGTGGGGCGAGCGCCTGGAATATGCCGCCGACGTAGGCCCGGGCGATTTCGTCTATTTCGCGCCCTTCGTGCCACACCAGGAACGGAATCTAGACGGCAAGCAGACGGTGGATTTCGTGGTGGTACGCAGCGATGGCGAGAAAATCGCGGTGCCGCTCGACGACAAGCCGGTCGACCATCCCGAAGTGGTCGCTTAACCGATCATGTCTTTGATATTTGCCGGCGAGTAGAATCCGACATATCCGATAATATTATTATTTATCAATTTCTTACAAAGATTATCTCACTTTAAGAATTAGCTCTAGCCGGAAGCAATTCCAAACCCCGCCCGCGTGACCGCCTTGCTGATCGCGGCGACGTCGGCGTCGGCCGGGAGACGCATCTCCCCGCTCTTGAGATCGACGGAGATCGGCGCCGTGCCGGCGCCGGTGGCGGCACGGGTGACGGCCTTTACGCAGCCGTCGCAATCCATGCCGGTGACCTTGAGGATGAGTTCTTGAGCCATGTGATATAGCTAGCCGCCCGCCGGCCCGGCCGGCAAGAGGCAAAATCTGGAGTTTTGGTGAGCGGCGATATCGACGATTTTCGGGCCCTTCTGGCCAAGGTGGGCAACGGCGATTCCCTGGGGATCGACGAGGCGGAGCGCGCCTTCGACATCATGACCTCGGGCGATGCCACCCCGGCCCAGATGGGCGCCTTCCTGATGGGGCTGAAGGTGCGCGGCGAGACCGCCCAGGAGCTGGCCGGTGGTGCCCGGGCGCTGCGCGCCAAGGTCCTGCGCGTAAAAGCCCCCGCGGGCGCGATCGATATCGTGGGCACCGGCGGCGACCACCACGGCACCTACAACGTCTCCTCCTGCTCGGCCTTCGTCGTGGCGGGCGCCGGTGTCCCCGTCGCCAAGCACGGCAACCGTGCCTTCACCTCCAAATCCGGCGCAGCAGACGTGCTGTCGGCGCTGGGCATCAAGCTGGACCTGCCGGTCGAGCTGCTGGAGAAGGCGCTGCTCGAGGCCAACATATGCTTCCTGATGGCCCCCCATCATCACGGCGCCATGCGCAACGTGGCGGGCCCCCGGGTCGAGCTCGCGCCCAACCGCACCATCTTCAATCTGCTCGGTCCGATGTCGAACCCGGCGCTGGTCAAGTGCCAGCTCGTGGGCGTCTTCGACCGCCGCTGGCTGCGCCCGGTCGCCGAGGCGCTGGGCCAATTGGGCCTCGACCGCGCGCTGGTCGTGCACGGCCAGGACGGTATGGACGAGCTCACCACCACGACCACGAGCTGGGCGGCTTCGCTGGAGAGCGGCAAGGTGAGCGAGATCGTGATTGCGCCCGAGGACGTGGGCGTGAAGCGCGCCACCATGGCCGAGCTCAAGGGCGGCGATGCCGCGCATAACGCCGAAGCGATCAACAAGGTGCTGGCGGGCGAAAAGAACGCCTTCCGCGACATCGTGATATTGAACAGCGCCGCGGCCCTCATGGTCGCGGGCAAGGCAAAGGACCTGAAGCAGGGCGCCGTGCTCGCGGCAACCTCGATCGACACCGGCAAGGCGGCCACAGCACTCGCCACACTGAAAAGGATCTGCGCATGAGCGGCGATACCCTGGACAAGATCGTCGCTGACAAGCGCCGCCACGTCGCCGGTCGCATCTCGCAGCGGCCGTTGCGCGCGGTCGAGAATCTGGCGCGCGACACCGACTCGCCGCGCGGCTTCGCCAAGGCGCTGAAAGCCACGATCGCGGCCGGCCGCTACGGCCTGATCGCCGAGATCAAGAAGGCCTCGCCCAGCAAGGGGCTGATCCGCGAGGACTTCGATCCGCCGGCGTTGGCGAAGGCCTACGAGCGCGGCGGCGCCACCTGTCTCTCGATCCTGACCGACGGCCCCTACTTCCAGGGCAAGGACGAGTTCCTGACCCAGGCGCGCGCGGCGGTGAATCTCCCCGTGCTGCGCAAGGATTTCATGATCGATCCCTACCAGGTGCCGGAGGCGCGTGCGCTGGGCGCCGACTGCATCCTGCTGATCATGGCCTGCCTCGACGATGCGCTGGCGGCCGACCTGGCCGGCCTCGCGCGCAAATGGGGCATGGACGTGCTGGTCGAGGTCCACGATGCACCGGAACTCGAGCGCGCGCTAAAACTCGACGCCGACCTGATCGGCGTCAACAACCGCAACCTCAAGACGCTGAAGGTCGACCTCGCCACGACCGAACAGCTTGCACCAATGGTGCCGAAGGATCGCGTGCTGGTGGCCGAGAGCGGCCTCGGTTCGCCGGCCGACCTCGCGCGCATGGCAAAGGTCGGCGCGCAGGCGTTCCTGATCGGCGAAAGCTTCATGCGCCAGCCCGACGTCGAGGCCGCGGTGCGCCACATGCTGGTCCGCGAGGCAGCGGCGGCATGAAGCAAAAGACGCTCACTCACTTCGACGGCACCGGCAACGCCCGCATGGTCGATGTCGGCGACAAGGACGTGACCGAGCGTGTCGCCGTGGCGCGCGCCAGCGTCACCATGCAGGCCGCGACCCTGAAACTGATCGCCACCAAGAAAGCCAAGAAGGGCGACGTGCTGGCCGTGGCGCAGCTCGCCGGCATCATGGCCGCCAAGCGCACGCCGGACCTGATCCCGCTCTGCCATCCGCTGGCGCTGTCGTCGGTCGACGTGAAACTCTCGCTCGATCCCAAGCGCCGCGCCGTCGACATCGAGGCGACCTGCAAATTGAAGGGCCGCACCGGCGTCGAGATGGAAGCCCTCACCGCCGCCTCCGTCGCGGCCCTCACCGTCTACGACATGTGCAAATCCGTCGACCGCGGCATGGTCATCTCCGGTGTGAAGCTCGTGCACAAGTCCGGCGGCAAGTCGGGGACCTACGACATTACATCTCCTCCCCCGTCTTCGGGGGAGGTGCCGCGTCATACGCGGCGGAGGGGGTCATGAGTTCCTTCGCGTCCGCCCCCTCCGCCCTCGTAAGACGAGGGCACCTCCACCGTATGACGGAGGAGGGAAGGACTCTGCGATGAGCCCGCTCCTCTCCGTCCGCGACGCCCATGCCCGCGTGGTCGCGGCGTTCGAGGCGCTGCCGGCCGAGACGATCTCGGTGGCCGACGCGACCGGCCGCGTGCTGGCGACGGCGCCCGCCGCGCGCCTCACACAGCCGCCGTCAGACCTGTCGGCCATGGACGGCTATGCCATGCGCGCCGAGGACGTTCCGGCGGCCCCGACCACCCTCACGCTCGTCGGCCAGGCCCCGGCCGGCGGCTCCTACGACCATGCGCTGAAACCCGGCGAGACGGTGCGCATCTTCACCGGCGGTCCGCTGCCGATGGGCGCCGATGCCATCGTGATCCAGGAAGACACCAAAGCCGACGGCACGAAGATCACCATCCTGGAAGCCCTGCGGCCGGGTCGGCATATCCGCAAGGCCGGCCTCGACTTCGCCGCGGGTGACCGGCCGCTGGCGGCGGGCCGCATCCTCACCACGCGCGACGTGGCACTGGCGGCGGCGATGAACCTGCCGTGGCTGTCCGTGCGCCGAAAGCCGCGCGTCGCCATCCTCTCGACCGGCGACGAGCTGGTGATGCCGGGCGAGCCGGTGGGCCGCAACCAGATCGTCTCCTCCTCCGGCATCGCCGTGGCCGCCCTGGTACGTGGCTGGGGCGGCGAGCCGACGCTGTTCGATATCGCCCGAGACGACGCCAAGCTGATCGAGAACTGTATCGCCGCCGGTACCCAGCATGACCTGCTGATCACCCTGGGCGGCGCCTCGGTCGGCGACCACGATCTGGTCCAGGGCGCGCTGAAAGCCCAGGGCTTCGCCATGGACTTCTGGCGGATCGCCATGCGCCCGGGCAAGCCGCTGATGTTCGCCGCCAAGGATCGCGCCCGCGTCCTCGGCCTGCCCGGCAACCCGGTCTCGACCATGGTCTGCGCGCTCCTGTTCCTGAAGCCCGCGATCGACCGCATGCTGGGCCAGCCCGGCGACTTGGTCGGCACGGTGCCGGCGCGCCTGGCTGTCGACGTCAAGACGAACGACACGCGCGAAGACTACGTCCGCTCGACCCTCGCCCGCGCCGCCGACGGCAGCCTCACCGTGACGCCGCATCCGGTGCAGGACAGTTCCATGCTTTCGGTTCTGGCCGAGTCGAGCGCCTTCCTCGTGCGACCGGCGCACGATCCCGCCCGCAAGGCTGGCGACACCGTACAGGTGGTCGATCTCGGGGCAATTCATACCTTCTGATGGCGCGATCGCTCATCCCGAATGCGGCGTGGGCTCGGCGCTTCATCTATGAACTGATCTACCTGTCGTTCGGCTTCAAGCGGACGGGGATGTTCAACGTCGGTTTTGCGCCGGCCCAGCCGACCATCCGCGCCAATCCGGCATTCGCGGAACGGCCCAACCAGATCCAGCTCTATGCCGAGATGTTCAATCGGATTCCGTGGGAAGCGGACCGCTGGCGCCGCAGCGAATGCCTCGAGTTGGCGGCCGGCTGCGGCGGAGGCCTGCTGTACTTGAACACCCATCATGCACCGCGGACGTCGATCGGGGTCGAGCAATCCAATGTCGCGGCATGGCGGGCGCGGCGGCTCGGCGTCGACGTCCGCCAAGGCGACGCGGCGCAACTCGCCTTCGACGACGGCCGATTCGATGGCGTCTTTTGCGTCGACGCCCTGGGCTACTTTCCCGTGGCAGCGGCGCTGAAAGAAGCGTTCCGCGTCATGAGACCCGGCGCCTACTTTCTGTTGGCCGAGACGTTTCATGGATCTCGGGATGCCGCCCGGGATCACTTTCGCCGGATTGGCGAGGCCGCCGGATTTGACTTCCTCGACTGTCACGACGCCACGGACGGTGTTCGACGTTCACTTCTGGAGGGAAGCAAAAGCCCGGCTTTCGTGCTGAAGTTGCCAGCCCCCCTCAGGGACAGCCTCAGGGAAACACTGTTCCTGGAGGGAAGCGAAAGACTCCGCCTTTGGCAAACCGGTACTTTCAGCTTCGTCATCGTGACCTTCAGACGCCCACTTCCTCGGACAGCCTTGCCGCTGCCCAGCACAGAGCGCGTAATACCGGCAGGGAGCTAATGCCTGGGGATCGTCCAATGAAGATGTTTGTTGCTCTCATCGCCACCTATGCGGCCGGTCTGGTTTGGACGGCAGCCCACGCCCAAACGACGGTAAAGCCGATCGCCGGCACGGAAGTCGGCCTTGAACATGACCCCAGCAACGAGATGGTCGCCAAAGGCACGACGGATTCTGAAGGCAACGTTACCTTCAGCAACCTGAAGCCCGGTCGCTATCGGGTGGCGCTCACCGACAAGTCGAAGCTGAAGGTTCCGGCTCGCGTCACCATCAGTGGAACGGCAGCAGCACCGCTCGTCTCCGAGCCAATCGCGGAGGGCCAGTACGGCAGCAAGGCTTACGCCCTTGGGCGGGACGGCAAATGGATTTTGACCGAGGTCGGTGCGCCAGGCGCCCCATCTGGCGGGGCGACCAATGCTGTCCCGGGGACGATCAAGGTCAAAGTCGAGAGCGCTCGCTAAGAGGCTGCCGCCCGAAAGGCCGGAAACCGTGCAACTGGTTGATCTCACAGCCCTTACCGGCGGCTACTGATCCCCAGCTTCCCCGGGAAAACTTGACCTGGAAGCAGAACTAAACTAGAACATGTGCCGGGTTTCAGGATTTGTTCCTAAATCCGGTAGACGTTCTGGGGAGAAGACGGTGTTAACCCGCAAGCAAAACGAACTGCTGATGTTCATCAATAAGCGCCTCAACGACGACGGCGTTTCGCCCTCGTTCGACGAGATGAAAGAGGCGCTCCGGCTCAAATCCAAGTCCGGCATCCACCGCCTGATCACGGGCTTGGAGGAGCGCGGCTTCCTGCGCCGCCTGCCGCATCGTGCGCGGGCCCTGCAGGTTCTCAAACTGCCCGACACGGCGGCGATGCCCGCCCCCAATGTCATGCCCATGCTCTCCCGGGCCGGCATGGCCGAGGGCCGCGAAGGCTTCGTGCCCCAGGTCATCCGCGGCGACCGGCTGCCGCTGGCCGGCGCCGTCTTGGTCGCCGCCGAGGCCCAAGCGCTCAGCCTGCCGCTTTACGGCCGGATCGCCGCCGGCACGCCGATCGAGGCGCTGCGCGACAATTCCACGACCGTCGACGTTCCCGTCACCCTGCTCGGCTCGGGCGCCCACTACTGCCTCGAAGTCCAGGGCGACTCGATGGTCGAGGCCGGCATCCAGAACGGCGACATCGCCATCATCAAGAGCGCCGACACCGCCGAGACCGGCGAGATCGTCGTGGCGCTGATCGACGATACCGAGGCGACGCTCAAGCGCCTGCGCAAGAAAGGCGCCTCGATCGCGCTCGAGCCCGCCAACGCCGCCTACGAGACGCGGATCTTCGGCCCCGACCGGGTCAAGATCCAGGGCCGGCTGGCGGGGCTCTATCGTCGGTATAATTAGGCCGTCCGACGGATTTGCAGGTTCAGCAGGTTTTAGGCTATATTTCTGCTAGGCTGGTGCTTGGAACGTGCCGGCCTTTTCCATTTCCGGCACGACCGCCCGCGGCACGCCCGCGGGTTGCTCAATTGCGCGGGTGCAGCCGCCACGGCTCCTGAGCCGTGGACAGTCCCAACAACGACCCCGTCTCCACCACACGGCGAATAACGACGTGGGAACAGACACTTAACGACGCCTGAGCAACACGGCGCGCCGGGGCCTGTATTCTTGAAGAAGATGCGAGACGCGCAAAAGCCAGCAAAAATAGGCTTTTCTCGCAATAGTGGACATCTTTCTGGACACGAAATGTTACATTCAGGCGTCCACAAATAACGGGCGAAAAGCCCGCCGTTATTGGCTTTCCGGCGTGCGGAGAGCTGAATTACGCACCTGGCGCCTTCACCGGCGCGGTCTGGCGCATCGAGCTGTTGGGTACCCACGGCCGGTCGCCGCGGCGCGCGTTGGCGGTCTCGCGACGGACGCCGAGATCGTCAAGCCACAGCGCCTGCGCGCCCTCGCGCCAGGCGTCGCGGCGGTCGATGACGAGCCGTGGGCCGCGGCAGCGGCCCTGGGCGTCCACCGTCGAGAGCACGATGTCGGCCGAGCCACACGCTTCGGCGAGGCGACGGTCGTCGCTCACCAGGGCGACCCGCCACGGCCCCTTGCGCCAGCGGCAGAGGCCGGTGGCGCAGCCGAGGCCCGCCGCCTGCTGGTCGGCGCTCACGGTCCAGCGTTTGGCTCCCTCCTGGCCCTGGCGTCGCGCCCAGGCATCGCTCACGAAACGGTCGGTGCGGGCCGAGGCGACGTGGACCTGGCCGCGCTCGTCGCGCAGGCCCAGCACGCGGCCGTCCTCGCTCATCAGCAGGTCGGGTGCCGGCGGCGGCCCGAGCAGCAGGCCGATCGCCACCACGGGGAGGCCGGCCAGCCGCCAGCGGCGGCGCCACAGACAGAGCCAGAGGCCACCCACCGAGAGCAACCACAGGCTGGCGCCCGGCAGCGACGGCACCAAGGTCGCGGCATCGGGCCACGAGGCGACATAGCGGGCGATTGCGTTCAGGCCATCGACGCCCCACCCCATCGGCACCAGGGCGAAGGCTTCGAGGCCGGACGGCATCAGCAGCATGGCGAGCAGGCCCCACGGCATGATCCAGAAGCCGGTGAGCGGCACGCCTAAAAGGTTGGCGGCGACGCCGAGCAGGCTCACGCGGTTGAAGTGGTAGGCGGCGAAGGCGCCGGTCGCGGCCGAAGCGATCAGGGTCGTGGCGAGGCTGGCGCCGAAGGCCGCCGTAAGCCGCCAGGCCCAGCGGTGGCGCATGCCTTCGGCGCGCTCGTGCAGGCGGCGGCGCCAACCCGAAGCCGCTTCCCAGCCGGCAATGAGGGCGACGACGGCGGCGAACGACATCTGGAACGAGGCGCCGGTCAGCGACTCAGGTGCTGCCGCCAGCACGATGATCGCCGACCAGGCGACCAGGCGCAGCGACAGCGCCGTGCGGTCGAGCAGGATGGCGAGCAGCGCGAAGCCTGCCATGGCGCACGCCCGCTGGGCCGGCACCGGGGCGCCAGCAAGCGCCGTGTAGAAGAGCGCCGCCAGCAGCGCGAGCACGGCCGCCACCTTCTTGGCGTCGATCCGGAGCGCCAGCGGCGGGATGAGCGCGATGCCGTAGCGCACGAAGCCCATCACCAGGCCGACCACGAAGACGATGTGCAAGCCGGAGATCGAGAGGATGTGGGCCAGGCCCGAATCGCGCATCGCCTGGGCGACGTCCTTGTCGACCGCGGTCTGCTCGCCGGCCAGCAGCGCCGCCGCCACACCGCCCGCCGGCCCGGGCAGCGCCTTCATGATCCGCTCGGTGACGTCGGCGCGCAGCGCATCGAGCGTGCGCAGGAAGCCGTTGGGCTTGCCGTGCTCGATGATCGCGGCCGGCGCCAGCGCGTAGCCGACCGCGCCCAGCTGCTGGTACCAGGCGAGGCGCTGGAAATCGAAGGCGCCGGGCGCCGCGGGACCGGCCGGCGGCGACAGGTTGGCAAGCACCAGAAGCCGATCGCCGACGGTCAGTCGTGGCGCGCCCTTGCCGAGCGACACGCGCACCTTGAGCGGCATCATCTCCGCCGGCGGCACGCCGTTGCCTTTGAGGCGCACTGCCTCGAGCACGACCCGCACGCCGTCCGGCAGGCGCTGGATGTCGGCGATCCGGCCCTCGACGTTGATGCTGAACAGCGGCCGGCTGAGTGTCGGCGCGGCCAGGCTCGCCGTGCGCCAGGCGACGAGGCCGAGACCGACGGCGCTCGCGGCGACCCCAATCGCCAAGGCTCGCGCGAAACTTCCGGAGGGGGCAAACAAGGCGGCGACGAGGGCCGCGATCGCAACGGCCGGACCGACCCACAGGGCGGGCTCGCTCGGGAGCTCGAAGTAGACCGCGATGCCGAGACCCATCGCCACCGGCAGCCACAGCATCCAGCGGCCGCGCTCGGCATCGAGCTGTCTCACGATCCAGGAGCGCAGGTTTGACACTACAGGGACGCTCCCCTACCTACGGCGCGCTTTTCCGGCCGAAATACGGCAGAACCTGCGCATATCGAGCAATGACACCACGGCAATGACAGTCGTTACCCGCTTCGCCCCCTCGCCCACCGGCTACCTGCACATCGGCGGCGCCCGCACGGCGCTGTTCAACTGGCTGTTCGCCCGCCATCACGGCGGCAAGTACCTGCTGCGCATCGAGGACACCGACCGCGCGCGCTCGACCGAGCCCGCGATCGCGGCAATCCTGGACGGCCTCTCGTGGCTCGGCCTGCCGTGGGACGGCGAGGTCACCTACCAGTTCGCTGGCGCCGCCCGGCACGCCGAGGTCGCGCACCAGATGCTGGCCGCCGGCAACGCCTATCACTGCTACGCCTCGCCCCAGGAACTGGACGAGATGCGTGCCGCCCAGAAGGCCGCCGGCAAGCCGATGCGCTACGACGGCCGCTGGCGCGACCGCGATCCCAGGGAGGCGCCTCCGGGCATCAAGCCGGTCGTTCGCCTGAAAGCGCCGCAGACCGGGCAGACCGTCATCAACGATGCGGTGCAGGGCGAGGTCACGGTCGAGAACGCCCAGCTCGACGACATGATCCTGCTCCGCGCCGACGGCACGCCCACCTACATGCTGGCCGTCGTGGTCGACGATCACGACATGGAAGTGACGCACGTGATCCGCGGCGACGATCATTTGAACAACGCCTTCCGCCAGCTCCAGATCATCCGCGCCATGGGCTGGCCGGAGCCGGTCTATGCCCACATCCCACTGATCCACGGCCCCGACGGCGCCAAGCTCAGCAAGCGCCATGGCGCGCTGGGCGTCGACGCCTACCGCGACATGGGTTTCCTGCCGGCTGCACTGCGCAATTACCTGCTGCGCCTCGGTTGGGGCCACGGCGACGACGAGATCATCTCGACCGAGCAGGCGATCGAATGGTTCGATCTCGCCGGCGTCGGCCGCTCGGCCTCGCGCTTCGACGTGGCCAAGCTCACCAACCTCAACGCGCACTACCTGCGCGAGACGCCGGATACCGAACTGCTGCCGCTGGTGCTGCCACGCATCGAGGAGAAGATCGGCGGCAAGATCGACCCGATCGGCCTGGAGCGCATCACGCGCGGCCTGAACGGCGTGAAGCCGCGCGCGCGCACGCTGGTCGAACTCGCGGACAGTCTTGCCTTCTACGCACGCGCCGGCGCGCCGTCGATCTCCGACGACAAGGCGCGCGGCGTGCTTACGCCCGACGCCCGTTCCGTCATGGCCAAGCTCGCGCCGGCGCTGGAGGCGCAGGCGAGCGACTGGAGCGAAAAGGCGATCGAAGAAGCCGTGCGCAAGTTCGCCGAGGCGAATGGGCTGAAGCTCGGCCAGGTCGCCCAGCCGCTCCGCGTCGCGCTGACCGGCTCGACTGCGTCGCCCGGCATCTTCGAAGTGCTGGCCGTGCTGGGGCCCGCCGAGAGCAAGGTGCGATTGCTGGCGGCTGCTGGATAGCTGGCAATGTTACAATTGGCTTGCTCGTGCACGCGCGCGCGTGGAGGTTGACAGGTAAATGGATGACAAGAAGCCGATGCTGGAGGCCACTGGGAACGAAGAGGCCAGGGATTTCATTCGTGACCTGGTCCAATCCGATCTCGCCCGCGGACAAGTGCAGAGCATCGTTACTCGCTTTCCACCGGAGCCGAACGGCTATCTGCATCTCGGCCACGCAAAGTCCATCTGCTTGAATTTCGGACTTGCGACCGAATATGGCGGCCGCTGCCACCTTCGCTTCGACGATACCAACCCCGTGAAGGAGGAGCAGGAATATATCGACGCCATCAAGCGGGACGTACATTGGCTCGGCTTCGACTGGGGCGAGCATCTGCACCATGCGTCGGACTATTTCCAGACGTTGTACGACTGGGCCGAGCATCTCATTCGCGCCGGCCTCGCCTATGTCGACGACACCCCGCCCGACGAGATGCGGGCAATGCGCGGCACGCTGACCGAACCGGGCCGCGCTTCGCCGCACCGCGACCGCTCGGTGGAAACCAATCTCGGCCTATTTCGCGACATGCGCGCCGGCAAGTTTCCCAACGGTGCCTGCGTGCTGCGAGCGAAGATCGACCTTGCTTCCGGCAACATGAACCTGCGCGACCCTGTCCTGTATCGCATCCTGCACGCGTCTCACCCGCGCACCGGCACGCGATGGTGCATATACCCGACCTATGATTTCGCGCATGGCCAGTCCGACGCCATCGAACACGTCACGCATTCACTCTGCACCCTGGAGTTCGAGGACCATCGTCCGCTCTACGACTGGTTCCTCGACCACCTGCCGGTGCCGGCGCGCCCGCGCCAGACCGAATTCGCCCGACTCAACCTCGGGTACACGGTCCTTTCCAAGCGCTACCTGACGGATTTGGTGCGGCGCGGCATTGTGAGTGGCTGGGACGATCCGCGCATGCCGACGCTGGCAGGCCTGCGCCGTCGCGGCGTGCCGCCGGAGGCGATCCGCGACTTCGTTCGGCGCATCGGCATGTCCAAGGCCAACAGCGTCGTCGATCTTGCCATGTTCGATCACTCGATCCGCGACCATCTCAACCAGGCAGCGCAGCGGCGTATGGCGGTCCTGCGGCCACTCAAGCTCGTGATCGAGAACTTTCCCGAAGACCACGTCGAAGAGCTGGAGGCCGTCAATCACCCGGGGGATCCGGGCGCCGGCACGCGTACCCTTCGCTTCCGCAGGGAAGTCTTCGTCGAGCGCGACGACTTCATGGAGAACCCGTCGAACAAATTCTTCCGACTGGCGGTGGGGCGAGAAGTCAGGCTGCGCTACGCCTATCTCGTCACCTGCCGCGAGGTGGTCAAGGACGCCGACGGCAACGTGGTCGAACTGCGCTGCACCTACGATCCAGCGAGCCGCGGCGGCAACGCGCCGGACGGTCGAAAGGTAAAGGCCACCCTGCACTGGGTGTCCGCCCGGGATGCACTTCCCGCCGAAGTCCGATTGTACAGCACGCTCTTCAACCGCCCTCACCCGGGCGCCGGTGGCGATCTCGACGCCGACCTGAATCCAGGCTCGCTCGAAGTCCTGTCGGGCGCGCTGCTGGAGCCCTCATTGGCGGAGACATCTGAAGGGGAAGCCGTGCAGTTCGAGCGGCTGGGCTATTTCTGCCCGGACCTCGCGAGCCGGTCGAAGGCTTTGGTGTTCAACCGCACGATCGAACTGCGGGACACCTGGGCAAAGGTGCAGGTCCAGAGTTAAGAGCAGTGGTGCCCCGAGACGAGGCACGATTGCTGGCGGCCAGCGGATAGACCGGCTTTGGCGGACGTGTGACCAGCGGGCGTGCGCGCCCGCGAATGGTCTCTCCTCGTCCTGCTGTCGATCCTGTGGGGCGGCTCGTTCTTCTTCGCCAAGGTGGCCATCGGCGAGTTGCAGCCGCTCACCGTGGTATTCTTCCGCGTGGCGCTGGCGGCGCTCGCCCTCAACCTGGTGCTTTCGTTGGCCGGGCGGAGCCTGTTTCGGCGCGGCGTTCCCTGGCCCTCCTTCATCGTCATGGGACTGCTGAACAACATGATCCCCTTCAGCCTGATCTTCTGGGGGCAAACGCAGATCGCCTCGGGGCTGGCGTCCATTCTGAATGCCACCACGCCGCTGTTCACCCTCGTCGTCGCGCACCTTCTGACACGCGACGAGAGGATCAGCGCA
>Ga0207952_1000806_pt1 | contig 18494 bp, 20 predicted proteins | sample SubbioR12Aug_8Ca_FD_184831 | JGI IMG/M metagenome (GOLD analysis project Ga0207952, IMG submission 184831) | Serpentinite rock and fluid subsurface biosphere microbial communities from McLaughlin Reserve, California, USA - CR12Aug_8Ca (SPAdes) | ecosystem: Environmental > Terrestrial > Deep...
TCAAAGCGCCGAAAATCGGCGATCGTAAACGGCATTGTATTGCATTAATACTATGCTGTTTATGATCGTCAATTTGTCGACAGCTTTCACGCAGCTCAAATATGAAATTATTTATTGCGTTTGGTATAACCCATCGATCAACTAATCAGGTCACCGGCGACCGCATGGGGAATGTTTAAGGGCTCTAGTCCTTTAGCCGTGGAAACAGCTAGAAGCATCCCCTGACTTTCTATTCCCATGAGCTTTGCTGGTTTAAGATTCGCTACCACAGCAACATGTCTACCAATGAGTGACTCGAGATCCTCTATAGAGTGGCCAATGCCTGCAACTATTGTGCGCTCTTCACCACCCAAGTCGACTCTGAGCTTCAAAAGTTTATTGCTTTTTGGCACTCGTTCAACATGCAAAATCCTAGCTACTTTGAGTTCAAGTTTACGCACTTCATCAATCGTCACTAGTGTTTTGGGAGTTTCTACTTGCGTGGTTTTCTTTTTACTCAGTGTTTGGAGCAGCTCAATTTCTTCTTGAATCCAGGCGTCCTCAACCCTTTGAAAAAGTAATGATGGGACTGGTAACTTTTGAGAGACTGGGACTGTAGAGCTCATAACTAGATTCCACTGCTGGTCTTGTAGCTCGGAAGAAAAGCCTAGAAGCTTCCAAAGTTTTGCAGCAGTTTCTGGAATAATGGGAAACGAAATCAAAGACAAAGTTTTCAGCGCTTCTAAACAAAGAGCCACTGTTGTTTGCATAATGGGACGAGTCTCTTGAGTCTTAGCGCTAACCCAAGGTTTTTTTGCATCGAAATAGACATTGCCCGCTTGAGCTAATTCCATAATAGTTTGGGAAGCTTTTCGCAATTGAAAATGCTTATAACAATCTGCAGCAAGCTGACTCAACTCTATAATACGTGTCTGGAAAACCATATCTGCTTCATCGAGTTGTCCCAGAGCTGGGACAGCAGCTCCACAATGTTGTTGAGCAAAAATCAGTGTTCGGTTTGCAAAATTACCGTATTTCCCTAGTAATTCACTATTGCAACGCATCTGGAAATCTTTCCAGGTAAATTCCGCATCTTGAGATTCTGGCGCATTTGCAGCAATCGTATAACGAATCTGATCAGTAGTGTAACGCTGGAAAAACCGTTCGAGATCAATCGTCCAGCCTTCTGACTTACTGAATTGTTTGCCCTCTAAATTAAGGAATTCATTAGCAGGCAACTCATCAACGAGCTTGTAAGGAATATTTTGTCCCATCTCCATTGCAGGAAAAAACACCGCATGAAATGGGATGTTGTCTTTGCCTATGAATTGCACATATTTAGTCGCAGGATCGAGCCAAAAAGCCTCCCAAGCTTTGGGAGTTCCCTTCTGCTCAGCCCATTCTTGCGTAGCAGAAATATACCCAATAGGAGCATCAAACCAGACATAGAAAACTTTACCTTTTGCCTCTGAAAGTGGAACGGGAATTCCCCAATCAGAATCTCTGGTAATAGCTCGAGGCTTTAGCTCATCGACATAATGTTTAGCAAAATTTAATACATTAGGCTTCCAATCACGCGTTTTTAGCCATGCTTGAAGTTTGTCCTTAAAGAGGTCAAAACGAAGGAACCAATGGTTTGTTGGTTTTCTAACAAGAGGCGCTCCTGTGATTTTGGACCGTGGGTCTTTAAGATCGGTAGCTTCATAGCTAGCGCCACATTTTTGGCATTCATCACCCCTTGCTTGATCAAATCCACAATGAGGACAACTTCCTACTACATAGCGATCTGCTAAAAACTTGGCATCTTGTTCAGAATACAGCTGCTCGGTCACTTTTTCTTCGATATAGCCGTTGGCAAGAAGATCTCTAAAGAACTGTTGCGTCGTTGCAACATGTCCTGGCCATGTTGTACGAGAATAATGATCAAAGGAGAACCCTAATCGCTGAAAAAAGGCTTCATTGATAGCATGAAAATGGTCGACATGTGCCTTGGGGGTCCGTCCAGCTAATTCGGCACTTAGTGTAATCGCAACACCATGTTCATCAGAGCCGCAAATATACAAAACATCACACCCTTGAAGGCGCTCAAACCTAGCGTAACAATCGCCTGGTAGATAGGCCCCAGCTATATGTCCAAAATGTAGTGGACCATTAGCATAAGGTAAAGCCGATGTGATAAGAATTTTGCTCTGTTTCATTGAAAACTACTTGCGTTCGTGCCCACGTTCATGAGCTGCTTGTTCTTGATATTTTTTCTTTGCTTCTTCTGTGAGTTGTGCAAGCTCAAGGGCAGTATAGTGATGCGATTGTGTTAAAACTTCTTCAAGCAGATCATCTACATTGACTTCGTGCCCAGCCATGACTTTATAACGAGCAAGGCTCATGGTGTAGTTGGCCAGTTCAAAGTTGCTTTTAAAAAGAGACTTTAGCTTTTCATTTGTTAGAAAATCTCGTTGCATAATGCTTACCCCTTTTTTGTAAAAAACTGCTGAAAATGACATGTTTTATGTTCCTCTGCGATGATAATACTTCTAAGTATCAGATAAGCGACGTCTAGATTATCATTGACGACTTGATAATCGTACTGGTCCGCGATAGTGAGTTCATGAGCTGCCCAAGCAACCCTTTTTTCTATAGCCTCGGAAGTTTCTGTCTGCCGTTTAACAAGACGAACACGCAACTCTTCTAAAGAGGGAGGACGCAAAAAAATAAAGACTGCATCTAGTTGGTTTTTCAGTTGCATGGCTCCTTGTGTATCAATCACAAGAATGACATGTTTTCCTTGTAAGCGCATTGTCTCAACAAAGCTGCGCGATGTGCCATATTGATCACCAAACACTTCTGCATGCTCAAGAAAATCTTTTTTTAATACCCTATCGTTAAACTCCTGTTTGGAAATAAAAAAGTAATCTTTTCCATCCACCTCTCCAGAACGCACAGCTCGCGTCGTACAAGAAACGCTTTCTGTAATACAAGAAAACTCTTCCATTAACTTGCGAACAAGTGTCGTTTTGCCTGTACCAGCAGGAGCGCTAATGACAAAAAGTAAACCCTTTTTAAGATTTCCCAACAGACACTGCTTCATATCATTCGATGTTTTGCACTTGTTCGCGAATTTTCTCGAGTTCTCCTTTCATGTCCAGAGCAAGACGAATCATTTCAAGATCACTTGACTTTGCCCCCAGGGTATTGATTTCTCGATGAAGCTCTTGGATAAGAAAATCTATCGTTCTACCTATACCAGACTTTGTTTCGCTAAAAATCGTCTTTAGTTGCTCTAGATGCGAGTGAATACGCGTAATTTCTTCGCTGACATCCCACTTTTCTGCTAAAATGACAACTTCTCGCATGATGCGTTCTTCATTAGATGCAACATCCCGACTCACCTCTTCAATTCGTGCCTTAAGTTTCGCGCGATGCTCTTCGGTAGCACGTGGATACAATCCTCTTACTTTTTCTAGGTTTTCTTGGATAGCATTCAGGTGTTTGACTAGGTCCTCTTTTAAAACAGTTCCCTCTTTAATACGCATAGCTTGCCATTCTTCAACAGCATGCATAGCCACTTCCTTAAGAGTTGTTTCTAAAAGAGATTCCTGTTCCTCGTCCACCTCGAGTATTTGTTCTATGAGAAACTTAAAATCAATAGCGGCTTTTGGATCATACCCAAGTTCTCTGGCTAACTCATCCCATGTTTTCTTGGCCTTCTTGAGACGAGAAAGATCAGCATCAAGAACCATATTGACTGGCTTCTGTAAATTAGCGCGCACAGTGAGCTGGCCTCTCTGTACAAAAGCAGAGAGCCATTTACGTAAATGAAACTCCAGGCGCAGCAAATGCCTAGGTATCGAGATCTGTATGTCGGCCGTCTTACGATTGACAGAAGAGATCTCTACCGTCCACCGCCCAAGTGCGGTATCGAGAGAAGCCCGACCGTATGCTGTCATGCTCTTCATCAAAATCCTGAGAAATAACCTAGTAGTTATACCTGAGTAACTAGCTCACAGTCAAGGATCTTCCCCTACTAAGGTTTTTCTACATCATTCAAGAACTCTTGCTCTACTCCCCATAAAGCAAATGCAAAAACCTTTCTTTAGGGTCTAGGGGAATGTGCATCAGATCTATCAAAGAACCAGGAGAATCACTAGAGAATTTCCTTGTCACTTCCGTAGAAAAAGCTTGTGGTGAACTGACTTTATAAACCAAACCTTGCTCGATCAGGCTATTGCTATAAGCATCTCCTTCCGGAACTACATATATAACCCGTTTGCCGCCTAATAAAGCTTGAAACCCGGCAGAAGAGTTATAAGTTACGACAATATCCGCAACCGCTAACGCTTCCAACATAGATACCCCATTCTTGGGCGATACAATATATTGCTGTTTCTTGTTCAAGAATGTCGTGCAAGCATGTTGTTCAAAATCCCCATTGGCCATCGGGTGAATTTGAACAATCACCTGGGACTTAGGTTCTATAGTCGTATTAAGAGCCTCTATAAACATCTGAAACGCCTTCTCATAACGATCCCCATAGGTTCCAATAAAAGCGATTACAGGCTGTTCTGAAGTAAAATGCAAAGTCTCCAAAACCGCCTTCTTATCAATACGTTGGAGATCTTCAAGGGAATATAAAAGAGTTGGTTTTCCAATCACAAGCTTCTGTTCTTCTGGACGCTCTGCAAATTCCTTGGCTGATGCAACAAAACCCGAAGGAAATAACACTTTACTAGCAGCTGCTTGCACATTAAGAGCCGTCGAGAAATAAGGCACTGCCCCCCGTGGCTCTGGATTGTCCCAAAACGCAAATGTCTTGGCCGTGGAAGCATAAGCCTCGAGGAATTGTTTTTGAGGCAACATAGCCACACCGGTGACCACTATGCGTGCATGAATCTCCTTAGCAACAGCCTCTACAGCATTTTTGGGAAGTTCACGATCAATGGGCCAATTTTTTTCAATGGCCACACCCCAATGAGCCGCTTGTAATTGTTTAGATGGATCTACCCTGTTCTTAATAAGGTCTTGAGCTACCCCTAGAGCTAGAACCTTAAATTCTTTTTCCTGCTTTTGCATCTCTTCCATAATAGGAAGCATCTCATTTGTCTCTCCGGTATGAGCCAGGACAAATAAACAATCTGTTTCTATGGGAGTTACGGCTAGTAGGGCAGAAAGCATATTAGCTATGAGCATAGAAGATCCTTCTAAATCAGCTGTTTTCTAAATGGGGCAAAACTTTTGCGGTGAATAGGACATGCTCCTAGCGTTTGAATAGCTGTTTTATGAGTGGGGGTGCCATAACCAAAATGACGAGCAAATCCATACCCTGGGTAACGTAGATCTTCCTCTTTCATCCAGGCATCACGTGTGACTTTTGCAAGGATCGACGCAGCAGCAATCGACTGTGATTGTGCATCTCCGCGAACCACAGCTTGAGCTCGATAAGGAAATGGTTTAGGCAATAACGATCCGTCAATCAATACATAATCTGGAGGCAATGAGAGTTGCTCTATGGCTTGACGCATTGCAAAGAAAGTAGCTTGCAAGATGTTGATCTGGTCAATGAGAGCAACATCAGCTCTTCCTATGCCATAGAAAACATCAGGATGGTGAGTCAACTGATCAAATAGCCCTTCTCTTTCCGACGAGGAGAGTTTTTTGCTATCGTTGATTCCTTGAAAAAAAAGCCCCCTAGGAATAACACAGGCTGCGGCAAACACGGGACCTGCAAGAGGTCCTCGTCCAGCCTCATCGACTCCTGCAATACGAAGAAAGCCTTTGGCAAAAAGGCTTTCTTCGTATTGCAGGAGTCGATCTTGCTCATTGTCCAAGCATGCAACCGTTGGTTATGAAGAAGCAGTCGTGTCGTCTATTTGCGTTGTGTTAGTTTCTACTGCAACAGCCTTACCACCAATACGCCCTTGTACCTTTGCTTTCTTACCAGAAGCACCACGTAGATAGTACAATTTGGCTTTACGCACTTTACCTCTACGAGCCACTTCAATTTTTGCTATACGTGGACTATGAATAGAGAAAACGCGCTCGATTCCTGCACCATAAGCTACACGATAAAGAGATACTGTTTCAGAAAGACCGCCACCTTTACGAGCGATCACTGTACCAGTAAACAACTGAATACGTTCTTTTTCTCCCTCGATAATCCGAGTATGTATATTCAAGGTGTCCCCGACGCTAAATTCAGGAATACTGCTCTTTAGCTGCTTTTCTTCAAGAGCTTGAATTTCCTTACATTGAATCATTGCTATCTCCTTTGCGCAAGACGTCGATCAAATCAGGACGCACCTTGCGGGTTTTTTCATAAGCTTGTTCTTTTCTCCATGCCCTAATTTTGGCATGATGACCACTCCTTAAAATCTCCGGCACTTTTAGCCCTTCGAACTCTTCCGGACCAGAAAAATGGGGCGCATCAAATATCCCGTCCTCAAAAGAATCTTGGCAAGATGCCTCATCATTATCAATCACCCCAGGGATAAACCTTGCTACCGCATCAACAAGAACCACCGCAGCAGGACACCCACTTGTTAGTACGTAATCCCCTATACTAATTTCCTCGTCAACCTCCGTCATCAATACGCGCTCGTCAACCCCCTCGTAATGACCACAAAGAAGAACTAAATGACTTTCGGAAGCTAATTCCCTACTCTTCTTTGCTGTCAGAGGTTGTCCTTGTGGCGAAAGATAAATCACTTTAGCGCCAGGTCTTTTTACCTCTCGGATAGCCGCCACTGTCGGTCCCGGCATAAGCACCATCCCAGGCCCCCCACCAAAGGGTCTCTCATCCACTTTTCTGTGTTTTCCTTCAGCAAAAAGGCGGATGTCAACAAGGTGTATATCAAGAAGCTCTCTCTCTTGAGCCCGCTTGAGAATACTTACATCAAGCGGCCCTTGGAAAAATTCTGGAAAAAGAGAGAGGATATCAATCCTCATGACACTATTTCTTCTTAGCTGCTGTAGCTTTCTTTGCTGGTGCTGGTTTTACAGCATCCACTTTCTTCTTCAAAGCTCTACGTTTAGCTGCCATTTTCACTTGTTTTACTTGTCTGCGAGCGCGTAAGTCAGTGACTACTTTAGGTGCTGCTTTTGTCGCTAACTGTTCTACTTTTTCTGAAATCTGCGCACCTTGACCTAGCCAATAGTTCAAACGATCACTATCAATCTGCACATTGTTTTCTGTTTGGTTTGGATTGTACCAACCGAGCATTTCAATGTACTTGCCATCTCGTGGGCTTCTCTCGTCCGCTACGACGACACGATACGTTTGGCGATTGGTGCGACCTTGTTGTCGCAGACGGATGATTAACGCCATAATTGAGTCTCCTTATTCCCTGTAAGCTTCATCATTTTTTGTTTCATGGAGGGCATTCCCTTAAGAAATTGCTTGAGTTGTTTAAAACTCTTTACCATGCGGTTCACATCATCTATCGAAGTACCACTACCACGTGCAATACGACGACGACGACTTGGTTCGAGTTCCACTTTCTCCTGACGTTCATTAGGAGTCATCGAAAGGATCATCGCTTCAACCTTAGCAAAATGTTTTTCAGATCCCTCGTCCATCTCCAACTCAGGCATTCCGGGCAGCATCTTGAAAAGGCTCTTCAGAGGCCCCATTTTTTTGATCATCCCCATTTGCTTGAGATAATCTTCGTAAGTAAAACTAGCCTTACGCAGCTTTTTCTCTAGGGCTCTACTCTCTTCTTCATCAATATGTTCTTCAGCCCTTTTAACAAGGTTGATCACATCGCCCATTCCGAGAATACGATCAGCCATCGAGCGTGGATTGAACAGTTGAAGATCTGCAATTTTCTCTCCAACACCCTCAAATTTTAGCGGTTTTCCCGTCACTTCACGAATAGAGAGAGCGGCACCTGCTCTAGAACTGCCATCCAACATGGTCAATATCGTTCCACTAATTTGGATACGAGCATCGAATTCGGCAGCCGTTTTTACAGCATCCTGCCCAGTAGATGCACTAGCAACGAACAAAACCTCTTGTGGAGAGAGAAGTTTCTTTAATTCCTCGAGTTGCTTCATCAACTCTTCATCGATATGCAATCGACCAGCAGTATCCACAATAAGAACATCAAAAGCTTCTTTGCGAGCTTTCTCTAAGGCTAGCCTTGCTACAACCTTGGGATCTTTTTCTCCAGCCACGTGAAAAACAGGCGCTCCGGCAGTTTGTCCTAGTATCTGCAATTGGTCAATTGCAGCCGGTCGCTGTAAATCACAAGCAGCGAGTAATACAGTCTTGTTTTTTTTCAGAAAATAGCTCGCTAATTTCGCGCAGTGCGTCGTTTTACCCGAACCCTGAAGACCACACAACATCATCACAGCAGGCTGGCCTTTGAGATCTAGAACAGCTTCGTCCGATCCCATGAGTAGACTAAGTTCATCATGCACAACCTTGATGAACTGCTGTCCTGGCGACACCGATTTGATGACAGCTTCACCAAGAGCTTTTTCTTTAACGCGTTTAACAAAGAGGCTCGCCACAGAATAACTTACATCAGCTTCAAGCAAAGCAAGCCGCACAGTACGCACTGCCTCGGCTATATTTTCCTCGGTGAGCTGTTTTTTTCCCGATAGAGAAGAAAAAAGCTCCTGAAATTTTTCAGTTAGTCCACTAAACATGATATTGATAGATAAAAAAACGGTTACAGATTACCTGAGAAAATCATTCGGTTTCAAGGAAAAAAAACCTGTCTTTCCCTGCCCAATCCTTCTCAAGCATCTTCTTTTTCCATTCCTTTTGAGGAAAAAGCTGCATGATGGCCTCTCCCTGGGCATGACCGATCTCCAAATATAATCGGCCTCCGGGATGTAAATACTCTAAAACCTCATCGGAAAGTCTACGATAAAACGTCAGACCATCCTCCCCCCCAACTAAAGCTAGTTTGGGCTCATATTCTTTTACCGAAAAATCTAAAGCGTCGTATTCTTTTTTTGATATGTATGGGGGATTGCAAAGTATAATATTTGCTTTTCGGCCTTTAAAAGGAGCTAAAAAATCACCCTCTAAAAAATTTACTTCTATCCCATTGTTTTGGGCATTATCCCTAGCTACTTGTAAAGCTTCTTTGGAAAGATCGCTTAAAAAAACATCAAGACTTGGAAATTTTTTCTTAAGTGATATACCTAAACACCCTGCCCCACAACATACATCCCAAAGCTCTAACGATTGCTGTGCATCGATCACATCCGCCAGTTTAGAAGCTAGGATTTCAGTTTCAGGCCGAGGAATCAATACAGCACTGGATACAGAAATCCTAGCACCATAAAATTCCACCTCACCCAATATATACTGGATCGGCTCACCTCTTGCTCGACGCTTGGTAAGAACACGTAAGGCTTCTAGTTCCTTCTCATCAAGAGGTCGATCAAATCGCAAGTAGAGATCCAGTCGCTTACAGCCTAAGACGTGAGCTAACAGATCCTCCACTTCACGACGCGGCCTTTCAATCCCTTTTTTCTCAAGGTGTTGAGCTGCCAACGTCAATACTTCACCGATAGTCTTCATATCCCAATGGCCGCATTAGAAAGCCGTTCCTCATGGAAATATTTTACAAGACTTTCTGTAATCTCATCGAGATCCCCTTCCATAACATGATCGAGCTTGTATAGGGTAAGATTGATTCGATGGTCTGTCAGGCGATTTTGGGGGAAATTGTATGTCCTAATACGCTCAGAGCGATCACCCGAACCTACTTGTTGCGATCTTAGAGATGACATCTCTTCAGCAGCTTTTCTCGATTTCTCTTCGGCTAACTTAGCGCTCAGCAGTCGCATCGCCTTGTCTTTATTTTTGTGCTGACTGCGTTCTTCTTGGCAATAAACCACTGTACCGGTAGGCATGTGAGTGATTCGAACAGCAGAATCCGTCGTATTGACATGCTGTCCCCCAGCTCCAGAAGCGCGATATGTATCAATTTTCAGCTCTCTTTCATCGAGAACCACTTTTTCTTCTTCACTAGGCTCTAGTAAAACAGCCACCGTAACAGCCGAGGTATGGACCCGCCCCTGCGCTTCTGTAGTTGGCACACGCTGCACCCGATGGGTACCGGCTTCATACTGCATCAAACGAAATACATTGTGTCCAGAAAGGACCATAATGTATTCCTTAAATCCCCCTATCTCAGAAGGAGTACACGAAAGGAGTTCGTACTTCCATCCCTTTTGATCCGCATAACACTTGTACATTCTGACACAGTCACCAACAAAAAGAGCAGCTTCATCACCACCTGTGCCCGCACGCACTTCCAAAATAATATTACGACTATCTCGAGGATCTGGCGGAACAAGGAGATTTTCCATTGCTCCCCGCGTTTTAATCAGAGCGCTTTCTAATTGAGTAATTTCTTCGCGTACAACACTTAAGAAAGCAGGATCCACTTCTTGTTTAAGAAGTTCCTGATTTTCGCTCAGTTGATGCTGAATAGATTGGTAACCTTGCCAAGTCTCTTTAATTTCCACGAGATAGGCATGCTCTTGGGCTAGAGCACGAAACTGCTTTTGGTCCGCCAGCACTTGATCTTGCGATAGCAGCGCTTCGACTTTCTCTAGTCTTTCGAGCAACTTGCGGACCTGTTCATCCATAGAATAGGATTACTTCTTCTTTTTCTTAGCTTTTTTCGCAGCTTCGTCCGCTTCTTGCTGAGCAACAAGTGAAGCGGCCTGTTCCTGACGCTTAGCTGCATAACGCTTAGTGAAGCGATCTACTCTACCTTCCGCATCGATAAACTGGTTCTTCGACTTATTGAAGAATGGGTGCGAAAAAGAAGAAATAGGTAAACGGCATAAAGGATATTCTTTCCCGTTGTACACTCTGCGCTCTTTAGGCTGGAGAGTACTACCTATAACGAACTCGTCCCCTGTTGAGGAGTCCACAAATAATACATCCTGGTAAAGGGGATGGCCTTGTTTTTTCATAAAAATCTCCCAGATTGAATAGAAGCAATAAATAAACCTTAAAATGCCTTAAAAGACAACATCTTTCCCCTTGAACAGCAGCTCCTAGAGCAACAGTGCAATCTATTTTTTTATTTTTCCAATAAACACTCTAGGCCCCAGCATATTAATGCAAAGTCCAATGATCACTAGTAATGCCGCAACTATCTTCCATGACTGCAACGGCTCTCCTAGAACTAAGACGGAGCTTAAAATTCCAAATACAGGCACTAAAAGAGTAAACGGGGCAACGGCTCCTAGAGGGTGGTGGTGGAGCAACCAACTCCAAACACCATACCCAAACAATGTAGATAAATAAGTAATGTAAAGAACCGCACCACCAGATACCCATGTAAGATGTTGCAATGCGTAAAGAACTTTATCACCCCCCTCTACCATAAGAGAAATCATGAGAAGGGGCGGCCATGCAACAAGACTACTCCATATCACTAATGGGACTGTATTCACTTTTCCTATTTTTTTAGAAATCACGTTGCCTACACTCCAACATACGGCTGATGCGATCACTAGAAAAAAACCCAATAACGTAAGCCCACCACCCAAATTCATAGAGACAAGAGCGATACCAGAAAAGGCTACTAGCCCACCTATGATTTGCCATAGGTGCCATGTTTCTCCAAAAAACATCATGGCTAATAATACGGTAAAAAACACCTGTGTTTGCATGAGCAACGATGCTAACCCAGGAGAAACCCCAGCATACATTCCAAGAAACAGCAGAGAAAACTGCAAAGCAAACATGATCAGCCCGTACCCCACAATCATTTTGAAGGGCACAGCAGGTCTTTTAACAAAAAAAACAGCGGGAATGCTTATTAAGAAAAATCGAGAAAACACCAGAAGCAGTGGGGGAATCTCTTCAAGACCCACTTTGATGACGACAAAATTAAAACCCCATACTGCAATAACCAACACCGTGAGCGCACAATGAGACCATTGCATACTTCTTCCTCATCTAACTAGATTTCACCATCTTACAGACGCCCTATTTATACGTCTTCCCTTGAAGCTAGAAAGGCCATGCGAGCCGCAAGAATCCCAGCTAAAAGCCCTTCTTCATAACGAAAGTAAGGGTGATTCTCCAGCAAAGGAAAATCATTAGGCTGCAGCAAATCGTCTTCCGTTAAATTCGGCATAATCTCGCTAGCAACAGCTACCAATTTTGTTTTTTGCTGATCTACCATTTCGTCAAACATGCGTTCTATGTTTTGCATGCTCCCTCCTTTCTCTAAAAAAACTCTGCATCAACAATCTAGATTCCTCCTCTAAGAGGCCATCTTGCACAACAACTCGATGGATAGGGTGAGGAAAAAGGGTCAAATCTACCCAACTGCCGTGAGCACCCTGACGCACATCTCGCGCGCCCCAAACTATTCGCTTAAGACGGTAAAGAATGATAGCTCCAGCGCACATTGCACAAGGCTCAAGTGTGCTATAAAGGGTCGCCTCACAAAGACGCCAATTTCCCAATACGCGGGCAGCCCTCTGTAGGCAAAGAAGCTCAGCATGCGCCGACGCGTCCTGCTGTTTTTCTACTTCATTATGCGCTTCTGCTATTACCCTATCATTACAAACAATCACCGCTCCGATCGGCACTTCCCCTTCTCTATAGGCAGCCCTAGCTTGCTCAAGAGCTAATTGCATAGCCTCATTGTCGGTCATCTTTAGCCAAGAGAGCAAGTTCTTGGAGTGTTGCTGGTGTAAAAGCCACCCCATTTAAAATGCTGAAAAGATAGGTTTTTAGAGCACCAAATCGACGGATCGCCTCATCCACCATCTTGGTTGCGTGCTCTTTCTCTATCTCCTTAATTGTTTCAAAATCAGGATGAATGACACTCAAGCGCTCCACAAAAAACTGGTAAATCTCGGCGTGTCTATACACCCAACGCTCTATCATCCAGTCCTCCAATGCGGGGTTACCCGTCTGAATTTCTGGATGGAGAAGATCGGCCAACTCTTTTGAAGACAATTTAGCTACATACGATTGACTAAATATCTTTTGAAAAAGTTTTCGATCAAATTTAACTAATTCTGATTTAATATCTTTTTTTATATCAGAAATAATTAACTGAAATAAATCGTCTAATTGTTTAAATTTTGATTGATTCATAAAATGATTTCTCTTTACCTACAGGCACTCTACCAGAAGCTTACGCTAAACTCAAGACGAGGATTCTGATTGAATGGATGACCTTCTTCCGCTATAATGAGGCTTAACTGAACAGTGTCAGATTTAAAACTCTCAATTCTCAAGGGAGATAGCCTAAATGTCTCTAGATAAAGGTACCAAAGAAGAAATTACAAAGAAGTTTCAGCTCCATGAAAAGGATACCGGTTCCGCAGATGTGCAAATCGCTATCCTAACAGAGCGGATTGCTGAACTAACAGAACATCTTAAACTTGCGCCGAAAGACCATAGTTCTCGTTTAGCGTTACTTAAGCTCGTTGGGCAACGCCGTAAACTGCTCGATTATCTCAATTCAACTGATACTAAACGCTACCAGAGTTTGATTACTCGGTTGAATCTTCGCAAGTAAGCTTTTTTACGCTTTCCTTGTTGTAAAGCCGCCTCTTTAGGGCGGCTTTTTTGTTGATTCCATTTTAAGAAACTTTCTTGCTATATTGCCCACGTCTAGATAACTGTTCACTACGCTCTTGTAGAGCCTAGTGTTTGGGCTGTTATCTGAAATTTGGGAGGATGGAATGTCCACTCCCCAAGGTAAATATATATTTTGCCTTTGGCAATGGTCAATTCATCCTTCCCGATCGACTTCCAATGAATATTTTTAGGAGAATTATGTTTAAACGAAAAACGCTGACCATCTCTGTAGCAGGTCGGGAAATTGTCTTTGAAACTGGTAAAATGGCTAGACAGGCTAACGGTTCTGTTATGGTCCGTTCCGGAGAAACAATGGTGCTTGCTACAGCCTGCGCAGCAGCTAAAGCAGCAGACAATGCCGATTTCTTCCCCCTTCGTATCGATTACCAAGAAAAATTTTCTGCCGCTGGTAAAACGTTAGGTGGGTTTATTAAACGTGAAGGACGTCCAGCAGAAAGAGAAATTTTAACCTGCCGACTGATCGACCGTCCCTTACGTCCCATGTTTCAGGATGGTTTTTTTAATGAGGTGCAAATCCTCGCCTATGTCATGTCTTATGATGGCATTCACTCCCCAGAACCTCTTGCTGTTTGCGCAGCCTCTGCCGCTCTTGTGATCTCTGACATTCCTTTGATTAAGCCGATTGCAGCGGTTCGGGTCGGTTATATTGCAGATCAGTTTATTATTAATCCCACCATTGAAGAACAAAAAAAATCAAAGCTCGACCTCCTTCTTGCCGGAACCCACGATGCCATCCTCATGATCGAAGGGTATTGTGACTTCTTAACGGAAGAACAAATCCTTTCTGCTATTGAAGAAGGTCATGTCGCTATTCGTACTATCTGTGACCAACTCTCGGATTGGCAGCAAGAAGTAGGCAAACCTAAAATGGACGTAGAGCTCCGACTTCCTACGCAGGAACTGATTGAGGAGATCAGAACACTCACCCACGATAAACTCGATATAGCGCTCCGCGTTCAAGAAAAGCTAAAAAGAGAACAAGCTACCAATGACATCACTGAAATGATGCTCAAACACTTCTTCCCTGAGGGAGAAGAGCCTAGATTTAATAAGCTAGACGTGATGACAGCCTATAAAAAAATCCAATCCGATTGCATGCGGGCTATGATCTTAAAGGAAAACCGCCGTTTAGATGGCCGCACCTCTGATCAAATCCGCCCCATCGATGTAGAAATGTCCCCTCTACCCCGCACTCATGGTAGCGCTCTTTTTACCCGCGGAGAAACTCAATCCCTTGCGGTCTGTACTTTAGGCGGGGAAACCATGGGTCAACGCTACGAAGATCTTAATGGCGATTGGACATCTCGCTTTTATCTTCAATATTCCTTCCCTCCTTTCTCTGTAGGTGAAGTAGGACGTGTTGGAGCTCCAGGACGAAGAGAAATAGGCCACGGAAAATTGGCTGAACGCGCTCTGAATATGATGTTACCTTCCCAAGAACATTTCCCTTATACCATCCGCCTAGAATCGAACATCCTTGAATCCAATGGATCTTCCTCTATGGCTTCGGTGTGTGGCGGGTGTCTTGCCATGATGGATGCCGGAGTGCCTATTAAACGACCTGTTTCTGGAATTGCTATGGGGCTAATCCTTGAAGAGGGACATTTTGCAATTCTCTCCGACATTCTCGGTGCTGAGGATGCACTTGGCGATATGGATTTCAAAGTCACAGGTGACATGCAAGGCATTACAGCCTTTCAACTCGATATTAAGGTAGAGGGCATCACCTTACAAATTATGAAGGTAGCACTAGCTCAAGCTAAGCAGGGAAGAATCCACATTCTCAATAAAATGCTTGAAGTATGTCCTCATTCGAAAAACGACCTCTCTCAATACGCACCTCGTATCGAGACGATCCAGATTAAACCAAGTAAAATTGGCACTGTGATTGGTCCTGGAGGCAAACAAATCCGCGCAATCATCGAAGAGACCGGCGCTCAGATCGACATCAATGACAGTGGTCTTGTCAGTATAGCCTCTACGAATGGGGAGTCCATGGCAAGAGCCAAAGCGATTATTCTCAATCTTACAGCTGAAGTAGAACTTGGAAAAGTTTATAAAGGTAGGATTACATCGATTGTCGCTTTCGGTTGTTTTGTTGAATTGCCTGGTGGTAAGGAAGGGTTATGCCATATCTCCGAGTTATCGCACTCACGCATCAACAATGTCTCCGATCATTTTAAAGAAGGAGACTTGCTAGAGGTGAAAGTGATCGATATTAATGATCGCGGACAAGTGAAACTAAGTCATAAAATTCTCTTGCCTAACGTAAAAAAAGAACACGCAGAGAGAACGTAAATCCCAAGAACGTGGGAAGCTAAGGGACTGTGAAATGATTTACTTTATTATTTCACAGTCCCTAACCATACTTCCCACGCTCTTCTTTACTCCACCTTTATATCCCCAGGCTCTCCTATCCTTTGAGTTCCAGTACCTCACCACTCATAATTAAATAAAAAATTATATACATTTTCACGTTGTCACTAACAATCCATTGCCATATAACTACTGAAACGTTTTTTTTATTGTGTAAAACAAAACCAACCATCGAGGTAATCAATGTCTACCCCATCTGACCTTTTTGCAGGCATCGACAGCGTCTCCCACGCTCTAAAATCTCAGCAAAATCAACTAGATATGCTAGAGGACACAGCCTCTTCTATCGGATGGTACATTACTAGCACTACAGAGAGCCTTCAAGAGAGCCTTCAAGAGAGCCTTCAAGAAGCAACCTCTTCTCAAGAAGATCTAGCCAGACAACTCGCAGACCTGCAAAACCTTTCTAGACGCGTTGTCATAGAATCTAAAACCTTAAAACAACGTGCGACTACCGAAATATCTGCATTAGAAGAAGGGGTGCTGACTCTAGGAGACCGAGTAACCATACAACTACCAGAAACCTTTAGATTGCATGATCTGGCAACACAAATTCTCGGTCAAAGTCAAGACGATGACGATGACGATGCTGAACGTATTGGTGATGTACAGCTAAAAAAACGAGTAACAGCACTAGTCGATAAAAATCCTTCAATGTCTATGCCATTACTCACATCTTTACTACAAGAAATCGAAGAGATCGACTCTCGCATAGCTGAGGAAAACCGAGTACGACTATCTAGAGGATTAGATACCTTCTTTGAAATTTTTACCCCCGCATCTCAAGACGGTGCCAATGGGAAAAAACTCATCACTAATACTGTAGCCGCTTTAGAAAAAGAAGTTCGAGCCAATATTTACCGTCAGATCTATATGACAGATCAACCAATTCCAGTGAAAGATCCTCAAGAATATGGAAAAAAACATGTCGTTGACGATCTCGAACGATTAGAGGAGATTGTTCGTTCTATTCAAATTCAGGTGGATGATCCCTCAGCGACTCCTTCTGCAAGATTATTAAACCTCCTGTTGCAGGAAGTTCAAACTATCGTTACGACAGATAAAGACAAAACAAGCAGATCTAAGAAATTGCAAGATCTATTCAATACCGTCGTATCTCGAGACTTCAAACTCCAACTCTATCGACAACTAGGAAAAAATGCTAATCAAGATGAAGATACCGCTGAATCCTATGGAAGAGACCATTTTGCAGATAGAGAACCTCTTGTGAAAGTTCTACAAGATCTAGTAGCTCATCAGGGGAGCTTTAACCATGCAGAAACCGACTGCTCTGGGGAAGAAGAGTCCTATCGTTTCCCTATGATAGGTCTTAGCCAAGCACCCCTAGAAAATGCTAGATCACTAGGAACCTCTGCTGATCCATCCGAACAACAACCTACCTCCCCTCCAGACGCAATAACACATATATGGCCACAGCACCCTTCTTTTAATGGCTCCCAACCCCCGGTACCAGCTTATTCATCTGTGCTCTCTAGAGTTGCTACTGCCTCATCTAGACAACCAGCAAAAACATCGATATGGCCAGCAACCACAGGAGACCCCAGATTAGGCTACCCTTCCTTCTCAGAAGAGGCACCTGTACAAAATTCAAGTGGCAGTGACCCATATCGACATACGATGCCTGTGCACCGTCTTATGTCTAGGAATTCAGGTGGTGGATACATGGCACCAGCTACTGCACAATCTTCAATCAGCGAAAGTCCACTCCCAAGGCAACACCTAAGCACGATGGGGCAATCATCATCCAATCTCGATGACCTACCACCACCTGCTAATCCCATCGATTCCACTCATCAACCGGCTGTCGGGGCACTTTCCTTAAAATTTGGAGCCCGTGATGCTATCCCTACGAAGCCCTCTGATTCCGATGTCGAACACCAGGTCTCATCAATAAGGTCTGCAGCGCCTTCATTAGCTGGCCTGAGGAGGATGTCATTACCCTCTTCAAAGTTTGCAGATGGAAATCCTATGTACCAAGAAGGCTCTGATTCTGATGATGAGATGTTTAAATTCGAGACCTCAATACAGTCTGTAATAGATTCATCAGTTGCTCGAAAAGGACTCGCCTCATCTGAGATCCCACCAGGGGGAATATCATCGCTATCTATGTCTCGAAGAGAACGCGCTAAGTCCTCCGAAGCCATGGAGCTCATCGTTCTTCCCCTAGAAGAAAATGACGACGGTGCCACAAGTAACTCTTATCTTATATAAATACTAAGAACTCTTATGGAGGGCAGGAGACTGCCCTCTAAACCAGCCCCCATTTCTAGAAAGAACCTAAGAAACCTTGCCATGTTTCAGCAACTACTAAAAATCCTATTCTTTTTGTAGTCCACTCTATAAGGCCTCCACATGATTCTCCTCTTTCGAAAGAATTACATCCTTCTTCTGCTTATACCAAACGCAATAAATAATTTCATATTTGAGCTGCGTGAAAGCTGTCGACAAATTGACGATCATAAACAGCATAGTATTAATGCAATACAATGCCGTTTACGATCGCCGATTTTCGGCGCTTTGA
>Ga0207952_1000807_pt1 | contig 18466 bp, 13 predicted proteins | sample SubbioR12Aug_8Ca_FD_184831 | JGI IMG/M metagenome (GOLD analysis project Ga0207952, IMG submission 184831) | Serpentinite rock and fluid subsurface biosphere microbial communities from McLaughlin Reserve, California, USA - CR12Aug_8Ca (SPAdes) | ecosystem: Environmental > Terrestrial > Deep...
GTTTCAGGTAAATTAACTGGCATTAAATCGTGCGCAATATTTCTTAGGTCTTCAATTGCTTCTGATAGTTGCATGTCTAACCATGCCTGGTTAGGAGCGTCTTGTTTTAATTTATTAAAAGCCCCAATTCGAATACTACCCAGCAAGCCACCTAGGCCATCGTGTAATTCTCTAGCCAATCTAGAACGTTCCTCTTCTTGTGCTTGAATTAGCCTATCTGCTTGTAAACTTCGCTCTATCGTTAATTCATACTGAGCCTGTTCTCGTTCTTTTTTATAATAATTATACCGTTGTGTTAAACCAAAAGAAAGAATGGTACTATTCGCTAATATACCAATAGCCGATCCATATTTATTGATGAAGAAAACCCAATTTTCTTGAACATTATACTGAGATAAAATAATTAAAATAATAAATATTGCCAACGCCATAAAAGCAGCTAAAAAAAACAAGGCGAGTGCTTTTGCTATTTTATAACTCTTAATAATAAAAATTAAAACCGTTATTGTAGAAAGTAGCCAAAGAATATTTGCAATGGTAAGCGTAAAATATCTTATCCATTCATTTGCTAATGCTATATTACTAATTAAAATTGTTCCAAATAATAACAGCAATAGTAATTGTAAAATTCGCGTTAAGCCATTGTATAAAGGCTTTTTTTCAATGGGGGTAAAATACCTTCTAGATAATTCTAAGATAAAAATAAAAGAACTGGTGCTAAATAATGGCCTTGCTTTACTAGCCATTTCTGGATAGTTTGGCCAAAAATATTGAAAGCCCAATCCCCAGTTTGCTATAAGCCATAACGCAGAAGAGCATACAAAAAGAATATAATAAAAATGAATATTGTCTCTTAAAGAAGCCCATAAAAATAAATTCAACAAAACAAGGAAAATCATCCAACCAATAAAAATGCCATAAGCCATTTTTTGATCGGAGAGGTATTGAGTCATTTCTTTTTCGGCTACTATCCTAATAGGTAGTTCAAGCGATTCTCCTTTTTTATCTACTTCAATTAATAATCCACTGGTTAAACTAGGAATTTGAAACCAAAAGTCTGGATCAACTATTGTTCTTTGCTTAAACTTAAAATAATCGCCTGATTCATACACCAAATTTGGTTGATTATTATTAATTGAATAAATTCTTATTTTATTAATATGCGGATTAGCAACCTGTAAATAATTTCCTGAATGCTGAGTAGTTTTTACATAAATCCACCACTTGTACTGTGAAAAACCGGGATTAAAAAAACCGTTAATGATACTATCCTTTTGAGTCAACAACAATTCAACCGCTTTAGCGGGTGATATTTTTTGCGTATCAGCATACACATAAATGACTGGCTCTTGATAATTGTTTTTTGTTTGGGTAACTGTAAAAATTGAATAAACCAAGCCAGCAAATAGCAATAAGCTAATGATAATAGCAAGCAGTTTATTGAAGCTTATTTTGAAAACACTGGCGGAAAGATAGTTTCCCATTCGGTTGCTTTTTGATAATATTTTGCTACTAACAATATTGCTGCTTCTTGGTATAAGTTGCCTATAAAGCTGATACTAGTTGGTAATCCTGATCTTTTATCAAACCCCGTTGGCGTACAAACTACAGGCTGACCGGTTAAATTAGTTATGGCTGATTGGTTTCCGCTTCCCCTTGTTGGACAAATGATTACATCAACATTACTTAATGCAGCATTAACTTTTTGTTGCAGTTGGTAGCGCATACGATTGGCGTTTACATATTCTACTGCTGGAACCAATCTAGACACCCTAAAACTATTTGGCCAATCATAGGGTCCTTGTCTGGTTAATTCATCATCAATATTTAATCTAGTTAATCCATCAAATGCAGCTGCAGACTCTGCACTAATAATAACATCCATAATATTTGCTTTATACACTGCAGTGTCGGGAAATTCAATTGGAATTAACGCTATGCCCATTTTTTTAAATGATTCTAATACCTTCCACTCATTTCTAGAACTGTCTTTAATAAGGTCAAAATAGTTTTTTGCATAACCTATTTTTAATTTTTTGATGTCCCCTTCTGGTTGATAGTTAAATGGAATACTTACCGCAGATTGGTCTAAACCATCTGTTCCATGAATATAGCTAAATACAATTGCGGCATCTTCTGCAGATCTGCAGATAGGGCCAATCTTATCTAAACTCCAACTTAATGCCATTGCACCTGTTCTGCTAATTCTACCAAATGTTGGTCTTAATCCGGTTGCTCCACAAGTAGATGATGGAGATATTATAGATCCCCAGGTTTCTGTTCCAATTGCAAACGGAACCAAACCGGCTACAGTTGCAGAAGCAGAACCTGCGGAAGAGCCAGAAGAGCCTGTTCTTAAATTCCATGGATTCTTTGTTCTTCCTCCATACCAATAATCACCCATTGCTAATGCACCCAAGGTAAATTTTGCTACCAACACAGCGCCTGCTTCTTTTAATCGATTGTACACATATGCATCTTCATCAATCATTTGATTTTTATACGGTTCAGCACCCCAGGTTGTTTTGGTTCCTTTTACAGAAAATAAATCCTTTAACCCATAAGGAATACCATGCAATGGCCCTCGATATTTTCCTGAAGCAATTTCATCATCTGCCGCCTTAGCTTGTTCTAAGGCAATTGATTCTGTAATTGATATAACACATTGAAGCGTATCTGCATATTGTTTAATTCTATCTATAAAAAATTGAGTGAGTGCAACCGAACTAATTTGTTTGGTTTTTATTAATACCGACAAGTCTGAAATAGGGTAAAATGCTAAATCTGATTTGTTGGCTGGAAGTGATATGTTTTTATTGAACTTCCATTTAATAGCGTGTTGCTTTTTTTCAATTTGCAATCCAGGCACAACAGGGCTTTGCCACAAACTCATTGGCAAGCCATTGTTGAGATTAGATTGATGCATGTCTTTATACACTTTTAGGTTGTCTTTAATACCCGCATACATGGTATCGACCTCTTTAGTATTGTATTGCAAGTCGAATAGCTTTGCTGCTGACAGAATATCTTGTTTTGCAATAGTATCTTGTGCATAGGACTGCAAACCCGCTAATTGGGCAATTAGAATCAAGTATTTTTTCATAGATAAATATTCAAATTTTATTCTTCCGATTGGGCAAATGTATTTCCTTTTAAAGGGTCTCCTGTTTCAAATCCTTTTTTAAACCAGTACATTCTTTGTTTTGAAGTTCCATGGGTAAATGCATCAGGAACAATATACCCTTGACTCTGCTGCTGCAGTCGATCATCTCCTATAGCATTTGCCGCATTTAATGCCGCTTCTATATCTCCTGGTTCTAAGATCTTCTTTAATTGATTAGCATGATGCGCCCAAACTCCGGCCAAAAAATCTGCTTGTAATTCTAATTTAACCGAAAGTTGATTATACTCTTTTTCAGATAAACGAGCCCTCATTTGCTGAACGGAAGCCGCTGTTCCATTCAATTGTTGAATATGATGTCCTACTTCGTGGGCAATAACATAAGCCATAGCAAATTCACCCGGGGCATTAAAACGATTGGCCAGTTCTTGAAAAAAAGAAAGGTCAATATAGATTTTTTGGTCTGGTGGACAGTAAAATGGACCTGAAGCATCACTTGCAAAACCACAACCAGATTGCGTTTGTTGAGTAAATAACACCAATTTAGGTGCATCATAGGTTTCTCCACGAGTTTGGTAAATTGAGTCCCAAACATCTTCTGTATATGCTAATACTACTTTAGTAAATGAAGTCAATTTTTCATCGGCTTCTGAAACCGGTTTGGAGGAACTGGTTGGAGCTTGTTGAATTACTTGATTTACAACAACCGAAGGGTCACCTCCTAGAAATAGGTATAATAGGCCAATGATAATTGTACCAATACCACCACCTGCAATAAGACCGTTTCCTCCTCCTCTTCGGTCTTCTACATTATTACTTTCTCTATTACCCATCCAACGCATGGCTACAAATTACCAATAAAGCATAGGTTGAGCAATTATTTATATGGGTTTTTACAAAGAACAATAGTTCTTGCAGAAAGTATAAATAATAGTAGAATTAAATAAGCAATATAACCAACGAACCAATAGAGAAAAATTGAAACGAGGAGGAGATAAATAGGATATACAATAAACAAGCACCCAAACAATACTGAATCATAAAAAACAGTTCCCTTTGTTTTCGTATACACCTGCTTTTGGATGATATTATATATAGGTTGGTGCAAAATGATTCCAAGGGTAGATAGTAATTGTAGCGTCTTATGCTTTATTGTGTGAGCGGTGGTTGTCTCTATGATTAATTCTTGAAGCTGTTGCCTAACTTCTTCATTAAAATGATTCATATTTTTTGCCCTATCCTCAAAAGGCAAGAGCTGATTTGCTAAAATTGGATTGCCCAAAGCTATACGTACGGTTTTTCCCCATGCATTAAAACCATCGTATGCTATTCCTACAGGAAGAATTTGCAGAGGATTTTTTCCTTGATAATCTAAAGCAATTCTGGCTGCACCTTTTTTAAATGGTTGTAACCGATTGGTCAACAAACAAATTCCTTCAATAAAAATCAAAACAATACCATTGTTTTCAAGTATTGTTTTTGATGCTGCAAACGCATAATTATTCAACACTAAGTTTTCCTTTCCTTCGCTTAGTCTATAAATTGGAATCATATTTAAAAGACTTAATAAAAACCGATGGTATGGTTTATTAAACGCATCTCCTCTTGCCAAAAAATGAACAGGGTGTTTAAAAAAAGCTCCAATAAGAATGGCATCTAAAAAGGAGTTAGGATGATTGGCGGTAAGAAGTAATGGGCCTCTAAAATTGAACGCAGATCTATTTTGTATATATATTTTTCTACAGAAAAAAAATAACGCAATACGAATAAGCGGCTTAAGTATTGAGTAAATCAATGCCTTTTATTTTATGGTAATCTTACAGTTACAAAAATATTTGCACCCATTCCTAACCCAGCATTTTTGCCCAATAAAGTGTAATAAGCTTGAATCGTAGGGGTAATCATACGATTGATTTTTCTACCCACACTTAAGTTTAATGTTGCTGCATTAAAGTTTTTATTCAATTGTAAATTTGGGTTAAACGCCGTGTTTACACTTTGAGATACTTGATGAGACAAAGATGCTGTTACAGAAGTATGCTTATTATACATTTTACCCATTGTAATTACAGCCCTATATTGATTGGGACCGTCTTGAGCGTCTAAAAATCTAGCGTAAATAAATTCAATAATTGCGAATCCATTTTTATACGGCGTAAATGAATAGTTAGCACCCAACATAACCGACTTAGAAGCATATCCTAAATAGGGAGTTTGGTTGTTTTGATATCCGGGTATTCCAACACTTCCTCTAATGGTAAAATATCTTTTATAATCAATAGAAGGAAAGTGAACAGATAATCCAAGATTTATATCGGTTACACCAGATTTTGTTTCTGAATTATTTCCGTTGACCAATGTTTGTGAAGCAAATGGGATGGTGACAGACATATCAACCCTTCTGCCTAGTCCGTGTGAAATATTCAAACTATATGAACTAGCCTGAAAATAATCACCTGGCGCATTACTAATCAATTTTCCTTGGTCATTAAAATATTTGGATGAATAAAAATAATTAAAGGTTCCTGTTATAGCGGTACGTTTTTTACCAATAGGATAATCCGCAAAAGCCGAATTGACGCTGCACAGCATGCAGGCAATTAGTATAAAAATATAGTTATTCGTCTTTTGCATCTATTTATCTTTTCTTTTTGCTTACTGCTTTTTCATTAAACCAAATACCTATAAATGAATTGTGGTAAACGGGAATTTCATGTCCTAAGTCAGGAAAAATAAATAGCTCACTTTTTGAAAGTGCATCATAAGGCAATTTGTTATACGCCGCAATGGCACTTCCAGGAGCAATAAATTCATCTTGTAAACCTACTGCATACAACACCGGACATTTTACTTTTGGCATGAAGTTTTGTAAATCAAAATAATTAAAGGTTTCAAGCATTTGTTCTTCGGTAAAATCGGGATTGTCTTTTAAGTATCTAACAATAGCATCAGAAGGAAAAGCTAGTTCTCGTTTATTTTTTCCCACCGCAAAACTGTTTTTCCAATCTGCAAAAACGGGATTGCTCGCAATTACTGCATTTATTTTATCGGGCATTAATGCAGCTGTTACTAAACCCATAGTAGCTCCCTGGCTTCCACCAAAAGCCAATACCCTATTCAGGTCCATTCCCATATGTCCATGAGCATAAACAAATTCAACCGCCCTTACACAGTCCATGTAAATTCCTTTGTAAACATATGCATCCTTATCTTCTACCTTGAGCATAATCTGCTCAATATTGTCGGGATTAAATTCTTTCTCGTATTTTTTATCAATGCCCCTTACGTTTACAGAAAAAGAAATAAACTCATCAAAAAGAAGAGGCATTACTTCTTTCTTGTATCCACCAAAACCAATAATAACAGGATATTTTCCTTTTAACTTGGGGATAGACAAATAACCATAGAAGGGGAATTCATCTATTCCCTTCATATCTACTTTGTATACATCATGGTATTTGGTGCTATGCTCTTCGTCCCTTGAAATTTTATATTGTGGATCCACTTTTGCCAAATCGCTCATTGCTGTTTGCCAATATTCATCAAAATCTGGGGGTAAGTAGTAGGGTGTCTTTATTTTACCAATATCGTATCCAAAAGCATATCGTGCAGTATCATCATAGGTAGAAGTATTGGTTGCTGCTCTCAAATTATAAACGCCCTCCTTTTTTGGTTTAGGAATTTCAATTTGAAAATTCTTTTTACCCTTTTTTGCAATTTTGAGTTTTACTTGAGTTGAACTAACCGTTTCTCCTAACTCTGTTTCTACAATAGCAGTAAAAGTACCATCCTGTCTTACCTTATACTTATTGGCAATGGAAACAGAATATTTTATTTTTTCACCTTCATAAAATACCCCGTCCTTTTTAGACGGTATTAGTTTAATGATCATTTCGCCCTCTTCATCTGTTGACTCAGGTTCTTCCGTAACTGGGGCGTCTTTTATTTCATCTGCACTTAATGATTGTCTACCAGCAACCCCAGATAAATTATCTTTTGACCAGTTGAGGGGCGGGGTGTTTACAATGGGTTCTTGCGTTATTTCTGGTTTACGATCTTTTGATTTTCTTGGTGGTCCTATGTAAGCAAAACTACCTTCATAATTGCTATTGAAATTGGTTAGTTCAATTCGCATTTTAATGGTATAGTTTCCTTCTGTTACAATTGGAACTTCAAAATTAGAAACTAGTGTTTTTTTGGCGTTTACTTTTACGTCCAAACTATTTTCTAAAATCTCTTGATTGGCGTTATCCAAAACCGTGTACACCAAGGTACCCTCTTGTGGATCTTTTAAATTATTGACAAATTGAATTTTGTATTTAACAGGAAACTTTTTATTGAATCTTGCCTTCTTATTATAGGGTAAAATATTGACCGTAACGGGATTCTTGGCTTTCCCCTTTTGTGCCTTTCCTTCAATGCACCATAATACCATTCCAGTGATAAGTAAGAAGGTAACTTTAAGAAGGGTGCTATATTTTGGATGGAAAATCATAATTAATTTTTCTTTTCTAAGAAGTTTGATTTCCGAATATATAAGTTGATAGGCTCTTCTATAAACTTATACAAAATAATTGAGATAAGGGTTAATATAAGCAGGTGAGAAAACAATACCAGTGCTGTATAGTTTAAGTGTTCAGATAGCCACCAATATTCATTTTTATCTAACCATGCATAAAAAACATCCGCTGTGTTGTGCAGCCAGTCCGATGTTAGTCTTGAAATAAAACCAAGGTGAATAAGATAAAGTATATAAGAGCTTTTACCAACTAGTTCTCCTGTTTTACTTCCTAGAATGGATTTAACTACAGAGTTTTCTTTTATTAAACCATAAAAGAAGGTTGAAATTGCAATAGGTAATAAAACATTATTAGTAAAAATACCAATTGGTTGGTATAGTGCAAATGGCACTTCTTTGCTGATTGGTTGATTAATCATAATTAGGTTGGTGCATGCAATCCCAATTATTCCAAGCCATGTGTATAAAGAAAAATTGCTAACAGAATCATCGGCCTTTCTAATAATCATTGCCAATACCATTCCCGCAAAAAACTCAACGGTTCTTCCAAGAAAAGTTGAAATAAATAAAAATTTAAATGAACTAAAAAATCCATAGAAATCTACATTTCTAAAAATCAATACCAATAAAACACCGAAAGCGGTAATAACCAACGGTGCAACTAAAAAGTATATTTTACTTCTTTTTATTAAAATAAAAAATATAGGTGCAGAAAAATAAAAACACTCTTCTACTGTTAAAGACCATCCTTGTGCAATACCCGTAAATTTCATGTCGTCAAAAAATCCCCTAAGGAATGTGATGTTCATGATGAATAAAGTAAGCGGGCTATTCTTTCCGTTGTAAATGCTGGTATCATTGGCTATCCAAGCAAATAAGAAAACAACAATTGTTAAAATTAGGTAGATGGGATAAACGCGTGCGATTCTATTTTTTAAATACTTGCGCATCCATTTACTTGATAATTCTACATTATCATAATAGCGTAAACAAATTAAAAAACCACTTAAAACAAAAAACATCGATAAGGGAAAATGAAATTCATTTAATACCCTAAATAATAGCGGTGGAAAATCTTCTTGATTAAAATGATGAAAAAAAATCAAAATAGAAGCCAAGCCTCTAACGCCTGTTAACGATGGTATATATTGTTTTGCTGTCATTAAATTTTTGTTCTTTTATAATTCGCCAACTAAGGAAATAGATCCTCCGCCTCCCTTACCTGTATTCCTACCGTTCACATCTGTAAACACCGAGAGGAAAATTTGATATTTCTGGCTGATTTTTCTACCGTACCCTGCTGTTAATCTAAAATAATTAAACTGGCGGTTTAAGAACAAATTGTTCGGATTCAAGACTAAACCCGTTTGTGTACTAGTAGATTTGGTACTGGCTAGTTGAAAAGTCAATTTATTGTCTTCGTCTAGTGGAATTCCTAGTAATGCATCACCAAAAATTTGTGTAGGCCCTTCTGGGCTAAAGTATTGGCGAACACCTAAATTGATATCAAAATAGGTATTAGAATATCGCTCCCCATTAGATCCTGAATAAGTGAATTTTACTTCTCCTCCAACTTGCTGAAATCCGGTAAACGGTTGTTTAGCTGCATCGTTGGTATAAAGGGGAACAATTAATGAACCGGTTACGGTTAAAAATTTAGAATAATCAAACGTATTTAACAAATAAGATAAACCAAAGCTAGCATCTCCAAAACTAGAATTGGATTGTGCTAAATTCGTCTCCAATTTTCTTTGCATGATATAAGAGATATTTCCCACAAAATCCAATCGCTCTCCAATACCAATACCCCCATAAATTCCAAAATAATGAGAGGCAAATCTTCCTCCATTAGAGAATGGAATATAGGTGCCCGAAGCATCCCAATAACCCTTGGTTGTGTATAAATTATAAGATGGTACCAATAAATATTTTCCTCTTCCTATTGGAAAACCTGCATACGCAGTATTTGCTACAAATGCAATAACTATAAGGCTCAATAATTTTTTCATCAATTTTTTTTTACGTTGCTCAGAGTATTTTTTTCATCCAAAAACTTTCATAACTATAATAAACATGATCCATTCCATTATCGTCTAAACTCATGTATATATTTCTATTATCAATTCTGATTTGATTGTATAAAGCAATTGCCGCTTGTGGTGGGCATATGGTGTTTTTTTGATTGTGCCCAAACAAAACCCTACAACGAATATTGGGTGCAAAATTGACTGGATCAAAAAAGTCCCAGTTTTTAAACAATGCATCCTGGTTTAGTCGGTTTCTTGGATTTTTAATATAGGCCTGAAAATTCGCTACGGGCCAAGGCATTACTTTTTGTGAGCCTGCCATAAAAAACAAGGTTCGCATGTCCGTGTAAACGGGTCTTTCTATAATGCAGCCTTGTGGTCTATTATCTAATGATGCAACTACTGCAGCCAATACTGCTCCCTGGCCTTCCCCTTTAACTATTACTTTTTTGAGGTCTAATTTTAAGTAATCGTGTCTATACAAAAAATCTAACCCGCGTAATGCATCCATATAAACAGCTCGATAGATGTATTTATTGCGGTCATTTAAATTAATTATGTTGAATGTATTGAAATCGGCATTGGTGTTGTCTTTACTATTTCCATGCCCCCTAACGTTAACCCTAAAAACAGCCATATCTGTTCTTAAAGAGTCTGGGCGCATATCTTGTAAATAACCCGGTAATTCATAAATAACCGCAAACTTTCCTTTCCGTTTAGGTACTGATAACCAACCTCTTATGGTTTGATACTCGAGCGATTGAAATTCTACTAAAAAAACATCTACGTCTCTGGTACTTTGATCGCCCCTTCTGGTAACCCTAAACTTTGGATCAATATTGACTAATTCCCTTCTGGCGTCATCCCAAAACTGGTCAAAATCAGCAGGTCTATTTACATTTGAATACACTTTCTCAGGATCTACCCCATATCCAAAATTTAGGGTATCCACATAATTATTGGCTGAAACCATCAACTGTAATTGATAGAATCCTGGCTTTGTTTTATCGTTTTCTAGGTATAAATCTTTCATATACCCTTTTTTGGCGTCCATGGTAAAACCCATTTCTTGGTTAAATACCTCTTCGCCTTTATAGTTGACCACTTTGGCTTTGATGGTTCCCCTGATTTTTTCTTTGGTATTATTACGAAAACGAAGGTTATAGCCAATTTTATCATCATCTCTAAAAATGGCTTCTTTTCTAAAGGGTTTTATATCAAATCCAATCCCTTTCTGTGCATGCGCAATACCACCGAACACGCATGCCAATAAAATCAGGCATTGCAGAATACGGCCGCTCAGGATGGAATAACTGGGTACCTTTGCGTTCATTTGCACGAATGAATTAAAAATTAGGGCATTAAAGAGCCACTAAGTGTTTGATAAACGACTAGATAGGGGTGAATATTATCTAAACAGGGATTAATTTAATACAAAAGCCCCGGCCTTTGCAGACCAGGGCAATTTACTAACCCATCTAAAAAGCGATTTATTGTTCTGTTGCTTCAGCGGGAGTTTCCGCCACCACAATTAACTTAGCCCTGATTTTAGCTTCAATTTCGTTGGATAACTCTGGATTATCGTGTAACAAGGTTTTCACCGATTCTCTACCCTGGCCTAGTTTATTGCTTTCATAGCTAAACCAAGATCCACTTTTTTGAACAATACCCATTTCTACACCCATATCAATTATTTCACCCACTTTGCTAATACCTTCTCCAAATACAAGATCAAATTCAGCTGCGCGGAAAGGAGGAGCTACTTTATTTTTTACCACTTTAACCTTTACTCTATTACCTATTGCTGTATCGCCATCTTTAATTTGAGTCATTCTTCTAATATCTAAACGAACAGAAGCGTAGAATTTCAAGGCATTACCACCCGTGGTTGTTTCTGGGTTTCCGAACATAACCCCAATTTTCTCCCTGAGCTGGTTAATGAAAATACAAATGGTATTGGTTTTGTTAATCGTTGCCGTTAATTTTCTCAATGCTTGGCTCATTAATCTTGCCTGCAAACCCATTTTACTATCACCCATTTCACCTTCAAGCTCACCTTTTGGTACTAATGCGGCAACCGAGTCAATAACAACTACATCCAATGCACCAGACAAAATAAGTCTATCGGCAATTTCTAATGCTTGTTCACCATAATCGGGTTGTGAAATCAAAAGGTTATCTACATCAACACCCAATTTCTGCGCATAAGCACTGTCAAAAGCATGTTCAGCATCAATAATAGCACACATTCCGCCCTTTTTTTGAGCTTCAGCAATGACATGAATAGCCACTGTTGTTTTACCAGAAGACTCTGGACCGTATATTTCAACAATTCTACCTTTAGGAAGACCACCCACGCCTAATGCAGCATCTAAGCCAAGCGAACCAGTAGACACTACTTCCATTGGTGCTGTGCTTTTTTCATTCATCATCATTACACTTCCTTTTCCAAAATCTTTGTCAATTTTGTCAATGGTCAGCTTAAGCGCTTTTAATTTTTCTGCATTACTCATGTTGTTCTTTTTAGATGGTCAAAATTAATGAGGTGGTAAAACTAGTGGTTTTTAATTATACACACTAATTTTTTTAGTATTTTTTTACTAACGTGTTTAGTTTTCTGTTTATTGTACCAAAAATAATACGCCACCAAATAGTTTGGCAGCGTATTAATACATTTATGCTTGTTTTTTTAGCTATTTACCAGCCAATACCATAATCTTCCCCATTATTAGATGATCCACCCCATAAACTATTGTGCTTTCTATCTATAAAAATGGCGTTAATTGGGCCACTAGTGCGCTGACCAAAACTAAGCTTGTAGCCCATTTTTTTGAGTGCTTCACGAGTAGGCTCCGGTGTTCTGGCAGAAAGCAATAAGTCTCCTGCTCTAGGCTTTCTATCTTTCATTTTAGTTCCACCCAAGGATAACCAAAGTTGATTGGTATTAATATTTTCTGCTTCTGAAGCTTGTTGTACAGTCATACCAAATTCAACCATATTTAAAAAGAACTGCAATAGGTTTTGGTCTTGGGTATCTCCACCTTGTACTGCAAATGAAAGATAGGGTTTTCCCTCTTTTAATGCCATTGAAGGAGTTAGGGTAACTCTTGGGCGCTTTCCGGGAGCTACTACATTAAATGGGTTGATAACAGAATCTAATACAAAACTTTGCATGCGCTGGCTCATTCCAATCCCAGTGTTTCCGGCAATAGTAGCCGGTAACCATCCACCGCTAGGTGTAATAGACACTACCCAACCATCTTTGTCTGCAGCTTCAACACTTGTGGTACCCCTCCAAAGACGGTCCATATAAGCTTCTAATTCGGCTTTAGCGGTAACAGCGCTGTCGTGTGCGGGTACAAAATTTCTTTTACCTGTACTATCTATTTCTAGATTCCACTGTTTAAGTTGTTCAGTATATGGGTTAGCTCTTCCTTCAAAAGGATAAGGATCGCCAGGAGCAATTAAAGCATTATTTTTTTCTGGGTTGATTAAAGCTGCCCTTTGCTTGGCATACCCCTTGCTTAATAAACCACTCATCGGCTGAGGTGTTGGAGCAAATGCAGGATCACCATAGTAAAAATCTCTGTCAGCAAATGCAAGGCTCATACTTTGGTAAATAGTATTAATGTATTGAGGCGAGTTGTAGCCCATTTTCTTTAAGTCAAAATTTTCTACAATATTCAAAGCCTGTAACATAGACGGACCTTGTGTCCATTGAGTTAGTTTGTACACATCAATTCCTTTATAATTCACCATCGATGGAACTTCTTCTTTTACTTTCCAATTGGCCAAATCTTCTTTGGTGATTAATCCGCCTTGTTCTTGCGCTCCTCTTACAAATTCGTCTGCAATATCACCTTTATAAAAACGGTCATAAGCTGCTTGCAAAGCTTGCTTACGTGTTTTTTTATTTTTTAAAGCAGTTTGTTCTGCTTCAACTAGTTTTTTTAAAGTGTTCAATAGATCTTGTTGAACAAATATTTCACCCGCTTCGGGTGCTTCTCTTTTTTGACCCAAATGTGGTAACAATACTTTTTTACTATAGGGCCATTGCTTAATTCTTTCTTTACCTCTTTCAATACTATTGGCTGTTTGAGCATCAATAGGATATCCCGCAGCCAAATCCATAGCAGGCGCCAACACTTGTTTTAAACTCATGGTACCATATTCTGATAACATATGGATAATTCCACCTACTGTGCCCGGCGTAACCGCCGCTAAAGGACCATATTCTGGAGGAAACTGATAGCCTTTTGATTTAAAAAAGGCTGGAGTAGCTCCTGTAGGTGCAACCCCTAGCGCATTAATACCAATAACTTTTCCTGTTTTTGGATTGTAAATAATCGCTTGTGTTTCACCACCCCAACTCAACACATCCCACATTGTACAGGTAGCCGCTAACATAGCACAAGCAGCATCAACAGCGTTTCCGCCTTGTTGAAAAACCATTGATCCTGCAGTAGCAGCAAGTGGCTTTCCTGTTATAGCCATCCAATTTTTTCCATGCAAAGGAGGCTTTTGTGTGGCCTGTGCAGTAAGCATTGCAGTAATAAATAATAAAACCGAAGTCAGTAAAGTTTTTCTCATAAAAGATAGTTGTATAGATTTTATTGTGATTGTTGTGCTTTCATTACCCTTAATAAATTACCGCCCATTATTTTAGTAACGTCTTTTTTACTGTATCCTTTTTCTAATAAAGCTTTTGTAATTAATGGATAGGTGGTCACGTCGGTAAGTTCTCTAGGACTAGCACTAATACCATCAAAATCAGAACCCATACCAACGTGATCTACTCCAATTCTTTTTACTATATAATCTAAGTGATCTAATAACATACTCATAGGAGGTTGAATGGCTAGTGATTCTTCTTTATATTTTTCTACAACCATTGCTTGAGCATATTCTTTTTGCATTCCATTTGCAACCAATTGTTTTATTTCTGGTTGTTTATTCTCTAAGAAAACTTTTTCTCTATTTTTAAATGAGCTATCTATAAATGCAGAATAAAAATTTAATTGAATAACCCCACCGTTTTTTCCAACAGCATCTATTTGATCATCTTTCAAATTCCTAAAAACAGGACAAAGGGTATATGCATTACTATGAGACACTAAAACAGGTTTTGTAGTAGTTTGTATAGCGTCCCAAAAGGTTTTTTCACCCACATGGCTTAAGTCTACCATCATACCTAATTGGTTCATTCTATTTACTACTTGCTTACCAAAATCATTCAACCCTAGTTTTGCAGAAGGGTCATTTTTTAATTTTGATTCATCCATTGCAGAGCTAGCCCAACTAGTAGAATTATTCCAGGTAAGGGTCATATAACGAACACCTCTGTTATATAATGAGTCAATTTTATTAATATCGTCTTCAATCATATGGCCACCTTCAACACCAAACATAGCAGCCAATTTATTTTTACGAACCGCTCTTTTTAAAGCATCATAGCTTGGTACAATTTCAATTTTTTGTGGATTTCGTTTTGCTACAGCATACAATGTATCTATTTCTCGATTTGCCCAAGCGTAAGGTTGAATTTTATTTCCATCACACCAAACGCTAAACAATTGCACATCTACACCTGCTTCTTTAAACCGATTTAAATCAGAATGTGTTTTTCCTTTTAAGTCTTGGTCTATCAACACATTTTTTTCAATAGAAGCGGTAAGCAAATCATTGTGAGAATCTGCCATGATTGCCTTTCTATGAACTTTTTTATACGATTGCGCATGCGCAAAATTGCAACAACATACAAATGCAAAAAACAGGTACTTCATTGATTAGCTTTCGCTAAAGCTAAAAAATTTGTAGTGGCAATGGTGAATTTATTTTTTGAACGGGTGGAGTAAAACTTATATTAAAAAAAAATTACTTGAAAGGATTACTCCATTTTGTATTAGTAGCAATTGTTGGGTCTGTCAATGTTTTCATAAAAGCAACCAAAGCTGCTTTTTGCGCATTGGTTAAATTCAACTGTATAGGAGAACCGTTCGGTTGTTTCAAAGCATTATCTAAGTTAGGATGTGCTTTTACTCCACTATTATAATGTTCAACCACTTGTTCTAATGTTTGGAATCTTCCGTCGTGCATATAAGGAGCTGTTAGCTCTATATTTCGTAATGTGTGTGTTTTGAATGTTCCTCTACCTGCTCCATTATCATTGGTTGTATTAATATCTAATCCATTATTACGTGGTCCATTATTTGCAGAAACAAATGCTTCAGTAGTATGACATCCAAAACAACCAGCTCCGCCATTTTGAACAGGTGTTATAAATATTCTTTTTCCTTCATTTTCTTCAGCAGTAAAATTGGCAAAATTAGCAACAGGGTTATTGGTTTGTGCTCTACCAATATCATACTTACTATTACTACTTACAATACTTCTAACAAACTGTGCAAGTGCTAATGCAATTCTATTACTATTTATTGAAGTATCCCCAAAAGCATTATTCATTAAGGGTGCATAAAATGCTTGTTCTCTAACGCGTTGAACTAAAGTAGTGATAGTCATACCCATTTCTGTTTGATCTTGAAATGGCATTAATACTTGTTCTTCTAAAGTAGCAGCACGTTCATCCCAAAAGAATCTACCACGCTGATAAAATTTTGCATTTATTAAGCTCATAGAATGCCTACCTGTTAATCCTCCAGCAAATCCTTTACTTAATACAGCAGTGTCACTAAATCCAAAAGAAGCATTGTGGCAACTTGCACAAGAAATGGTTTTGTTTACACTTAGGTTTTTATCATAGAACAAAACCCTTCCTAGAGTAGCCCCATTATTTGTAACAGTATTATTAGTTGGTGTATTATCAATTCCGTTTACAGAAGTTGGAGCTCCACCGCCAGCATTTACAAAAAAATAGGCTGGTAAATTCAAATTGACGTAATCAAAAGGAATAGTTGGTAAATTAAGTGATGCAGAAATAGCAGAATTATCAGAAGCAGTAATAGTTGGGGTAACTACTGTTTGATCATTTTTATTACATGCTATTATTGCAGTTGTCACCAAAAAAATATAGAGGATATTCTTTTTCATATTAGGCATTTTTGGCTTAGATACCTTTTTCGTTGAAAAGTTTATCCTCAAAATAGAAAGCTTTGTTAAAACCAATTTATGCTATTTTACCCCCCGATTAATCCTGCTGCCCTACTAATGTCCATCATTCTTTCCATTGGTTTTAAAGCTTGTAATCTTAGATTTTCGTCCATTAATATTTCCGGTAATTCATACTTCATACAGAGATATATTTTTTCTAAAGTATTGAGTTTCATATAAGGACAATCATTACATGCACAGTTAGTTTCTGGAGGAGCTGGAATAAATGTTTTTGAAGGATTATTTATTTGCATTTGGTGTAGAATACCTGTTTCTGTTGCAACAATGTATTCCTGCGTTTGATCTGTTTGAGTATATTTTAATAATTGAGTAGTACTGCCAATATAATCTGCAATATTTAAAATAGCTTCTTCACATTCTGGATGAGCTATCAATTTTGCTTTAGGGTGTCTAATTTTTAATTTAACTATTTTTTCTAAACTAAAAATTTCATGAACCATACAGGCACCATTCCAAAGCAACATATCTCTACCTGTCTTTTTGCTTAAATAAGCACCTAAATTTTTATCAGGAGCAAATAAAATGGGTTGATCTAATGGGATACTTTCAATAATTTTTTCTGCGTTTCCACTGGTACAAATTATATCACTCAAAGCCTTAATATCAGCTGTACAATTGATATAAGAAACAACAACATGATTGGGATGTTTTTCTTTAAATGCCTTGAATAAAGCAGTTGGAGCACTATCAGCTAAAGAACAGCCTGCTTTTAAATCGGGCAGTAAAACTTTTTTAGAAGGATTTAAAATTTTAGCTGTTTCCGCCATAAAGTGAACACCTGCAAAAACGATTGTATCTGCTGTGGTTTGCTTAGCTTGTTGTGCAAGGCCCAAACTATCCCCAATATAATCCGCCACATCTTGAATATCTGTTTCTTGGTAGTAATGTGCAAGTAGAACGGCATTTTTTTCCTTTTTGAGTTTTTGTATCTCAGCAAAGAGATCCAATTCAGGATCAATTTCCAAATCTAAAAATCCGTTTTTTACCAAATTTGATTTTGCTATGTTAATATCCAAAGTAATAATATTTAATAATTATTTATATAAAATCAACTACTACTATTATGCGTGTGTATATCGGGATAACTTAGTTACCCACAGAGTGCAAAGTTAACCTTACTTAGTTTATCCACCATTATCCACTTTTTTTTAAACAGTAGTTTAACTCTATTATATTCGTTTTAATGGGTTTATTCACAAAACTGTATAACTGAATTCACACTGGTATTTTTTTCTAATCCACTTTTCTTGCACTGTTAATTAACAGGCATAAGTTCTACTTCTTTTTAACCAATACCCTCATTTTCGATAATTTCTCCTCATTTATTCTTTTTGTTTCCACAATATTTTGGGCTAAAACATGATTTTTCCCCTAAAAATGGAGGTTACCAACAGAATAATGTGAATATTTTTCCACAACTTATTCTACCTGTTTTTCCCTTATTTTTGCCTCCCCGTATATGAAGCGGGATAAATTATATATTAATTATTAATTATGTCTGTAATTCAAACTATTCGTGACCGTGGCACCTGGATTATTTTTGTAATCATTGCTGTAGCATTGATTGCTTTTATTCTTCAGGATGGAGCTGGACGTGGTGGATCTGCTTTTTCTAACAGTTCCGTTATTGCAAAAGTTAATGGTACTTCTATTGAGCGTGGTGCTTTTGAA
>Ga0207952_1000809_pt1 | contig 18449 bp, 19 predicted proteins | sample SubbioR12Aug_8Ca_FD_184831 | JGI IMG/M metagenome (GOLD analysis project Ga0207952, IMG submission 184831) | Serpentinite rock and fluid subsurface biosphere microbial communities from McLaughlin Reserve, California, USA - CR12Aug_8Ca (SPAdes) | ecosystem: Environmental > Terrestrial > Deep...
GCGTGAATCCCTGCCACAACTGCGCCAGTTATTCCCGGATGCGCGCATCATCTGGATCATGGCTGATCCCGAACAAATCAGACAGCGCATGGAAAAACGCCAGCGAGAATCTGGTGCAGCCTTGTTGAACCGCCTTGACCGCGGTTTGAAATTTGCCGTGCCTGAGGACCAGGATATTATCTGCATAGATAATAGCGGGCCTATACATGTGGCAGGGCAAAAGCTGTTAAAGATATTTGCTAAAGAATAGAATTTGTGCAGCATCGTGTGCAGTCATATGCGCTGCACATTCTACGTTGCACATTGCTGTTTACACTGTTTCTGCCTGACTGAATTCCATACTCAGTTTTTCCATCATCACGACGAAGACCTGCAAGTCCACAGTCTTCGCGCCTACCACTTTGGCCGCATCATCCCACTGACGCAATCTGACTGCGTCTTCCGCATAGTCCTGGTCTATGAATTCAGTTGCTTGCGTCACAGAAAATGGGCCTCCCTGCCAGATCAGGCTGCGTTGTGATGCATGTGACAAGCCTGACCAGTACAACGGGTCTGCCGCACACAAATAACGTTTGGCATCGACATGCATGCGGATGGGTTCTGTCACATCTCTGTCAAACAATTCTGCCAATAACAAGGCTGCCAGTTCGCCATGCGGGAAAGTTTCATCCGTTTCATCGTCAGCCATGTGTGCCAGATCATGCAAGAGCGCAGCGATGACAAGGGCATCGCTTGCGCCTTCTTCCATAGCCAGGCTGGCGCACTGCAGGGCATGCTCCAGTTGCGTAATGGCTTCGCCGCCATACAGACCGCCAGCACGGTTTTGCAACCAGTCTATAACTTGCGGAAGATTAATCCCTTGAGCAACTTGGCGTTTTTGTGTTTGCATATCAGGCATATCAGATAAAGACTTTTCTGAGACGGGAAGAAATCACATCTATCATGCTGACCGTCAGCACGATCATCAGTAAAACGGCGCAGGTTTGCGCATACTGGAAAGCACGTATGACTTCCCACAGAATCACACCTATGCCACCAGCACCGACCATACCAACTACCGTGGCAGAGCGCACATTTGATTCAAAGCGGTACAGGGCGAACGATACCCATAGCGGCATGACTTGCGGCAGGACGCCATAAACAATTTCTTCCAGCGCATGCGCGCCAGTAGCACGTATGCCTTCTACTGGTTGCGGGTCTATCGCTTCTACCGCTTCAGAAAATAGCTTGGACAAGATACCGGTCGTATGTACAAACAAGGCCAGCACACCAGCAAAAGGGCCAAGGCCTACCGCCACTACAAACAGCATGGCAAACACCATCTCATTGATGGCGCGTGCAGCATCCATCAAACGGCGTACAGGCTGACTGACCCAGGCGGGTGCAATATTCGATGAACTCAGCAAACCCAGGGGGATGGAACAGACTACAGCCAGGGCAGTTCCCCAGGCGGCAATCTGTAAAGTCACCAACAGCTCTTGCAAGTAGATGCGCCACTCATGAAAGTCTGGCGGAAAAAAACTGGCTGCATAAGTCAGCATATTGCCGCTATCGCGCAGTAATTCCAGGGGGCGCATATCTGCCCCCTTCCATGACATGGCAAGGATAGCGAGGACTATGCCCCAGACCAGTAATTTGCCGGTATCACGCTTGGGTTCTTCCGGCAAATTCAGGACTACTTGCGGGCGGGCTGTTGGTGTAGTGTTCATGCTATCAAGACTTGGCGATATCGTTCAACTTGCGGTTGATGTCGTCCAGCTTGACTTTCTTTTCATCTGCATTCAGGGCGACGTCTGCCTCGATCTTGACTTTTTCCTTGAATAATTCAAGTTGGCGTATTGGCTTCAATTGGGTATTACTGGAATCCTGGAAGCCGCCCAAAGTCAGCTTGTTCAACTGCGCTTTTTCACGCGTTGCGTCAGGGCCATTCTTGCCATAGCTGATAAAGAAATCCTTGATCTTGTTTTTAATATCGGCTGGCAAGTCTTTGCGCCAAACCAGCGGATCAGCGGCGATCAGAGGTGATTTCCAGATCTGACGCAATTGACTGGCTGTTTCTGGCTGGCGCGCCTTGATACGGTCCAGCACGTCGGAACTATGGACGGCTGCGTCTACTTGTTTGTTGGCTACGGCCAGGATATTGGTTTCATGATTGGCACCACGCACAGTCTTGAAAGCTGTCTTGGGATTCACATTGTTTTGCGCGAAAACATAATAGCTGGGCACCAGGAAGCCAGAAGTAGAGTTTGGGTCACCTATGCCAAAATTGAGGTTTTTGGCATTTTTCAAGACGTCTTCCACAGTTTGATAAGGGCTATCTTTATGCACGCTGATCATGCTGTAATAACCCAAAGTACCATCGGCATTAACGGTTTGTGCAAACACTTCAGAATTGGCACGGTCAACAGCTTCGATAGCCGATTTGTTACCCACCCAGGCGAATTGCACTTTATTGAAACGCATGCCTTCGATAACGCCGGCATAGTCAGGAGCGAAGAAGGCATTGATCTTGATGCCCAGCTTTTTGCTCATGTCATCCAGCACCGGCTGCCAGTCTTGTTTCAGGTTTTGTGAAGACTCGGTAGAGATGATGCCAAAGTTCAAGGTTTTGACCACATCCTCAGCCATGACGGTAGTTGCAGTTGCGGCCATCACCAGGCCCAGGGTCAGATTGCGCGCGAATTGACGAAACATGGAAATACTCCTGAAGGGTAAAAAGACTCAGGCGGCAGCCGCGAGAGTGGGTAAAGAGAGGGTATCGGCAGCAGGTGTGGCATTTGCCGTATTGACCGGTGCTGGATTGAGCAATTCTTCTGCCTCTGCACCATAGAGGTCGCGCAACATGGCCACTGTCAGTTCGCTGGAAGGGCCGTCATAGACGACACGCCCACGCGAGAGCGCAACAGTGCGCGGGCAAAAACGGAAAGCCACATCAACTTGGTGCAAGGAGACCACTACGGTCGTACCATCCTGGCGATTCAAGTCAGCCAGGGTCTGCATGACACGGCGCGCAGATTCAGGGTCCAGCGAGGCTATCGGTTCATCAGCCAGGATGACCTTGGCTTGTTGCACGATAGTGCGGGCAATTGCCGCGCGCTGTTGCTGGCCACCAGACAGGGCTGAAGCACGTTTATAAGCATGTTCAGCAATACCCACGCGTGCCAGTGCAGCCAGGCCCAGGGCTTTTTCTTCTTGGGTAAAAATACGGAAACAACTGCGCCACAGCGGGATGCGGGCGATACCACCAGTAAGGACATTGGTCAGCACAGGCAAACGCCCAACCAGGTTGAATTGCTGGAAGACAAAACCGATTTGCGAACGCAGATGACGTATCTGCTTGCCGACCACGCCATTCGCTTGCAAGACCTGCTCACCGAGGCGGATATCATTCTTGTCGGCGTTGGCCGTGATCAGGCCAGAGATATGACGCAATAAAGTTGATTTGCCAGAACCGGATGCACCAATGAGCGCAACCATTTCACCAGGTTTGAAAGTCAGCTCTATATTATCCAGCGCCTGATAGCCACCTTTAAAGGTTTTGGAAATACCATTGATTTCTATCTTCATCGCATTTACCCCGCCTGGACAATTGAGCTAATCCACGGGAGTATTGGACAAAAATATGTCAGGCGTATGAACGTAGCATTACAGAATGATGAAACGACGACAGTTTTGCATAAAGTCTTATTGGAAGGACTTACGCAAATTTGTCCCGGAAAAACAGCGCCGAGGTCAGAACTTTAGTACGGCCAGGAACTGCGACGCTGCTGGGGCGGTTTTGCGTAAGTCTTAATAAATCTGATTTTACGTTTCACCATCGCTCTTGCAGTGCTCAAAATTTTTTACGGACTGAAAATGCATCTTTCTCATTGATCACGTCTTTACAGATTCCGAACCACTTTTTTAGGATGCTAAGCATTTCAATGAGCAACTGGATCCGCGCGATAGGTTTGTTCTCCTGAAGTGCTAGCGCTGAAACGGCATGTCAGAGAAAAATCCTTGCCAGTATCGATACAGGCCAGCAATATCAGATGCACATAGCAAAGACATTGCCCCCTCTATCCTCTCAAGTGGCCAGTCCCACCACGCCATTTCCAGGAGCATGGAAATCTCCTCGTCAGAGAAGCGTTTTTTTAAAAGCTTTGCGGGATTACCTCCAACGATGGTAAAAGGTGCGACGTCTTTCGTGACTAAAGCACGGCTTCCGATCACAGCACCGTGTCCCACATGAACTCCAGGCATGATCATGGCTTCAGATCCTATCCACACATCGCTACCTATGACTGTGTCGCCCGCTTTTTGGAATGCGTCAGACGCGTCTGTGAACGCAGATCCATCCTTCATGTAAAAAAAAGGGAAAGAAGATGCCCAATCGTAACGGTGGCCCTGATTGCCAGACATGATGAAAGATGCGCCTGTGCCAACGGAGCAAAAGCTGCCTATGATAAGTTGATCTTCGTCATTTTTTACTGGCGATAGATATCGTGCGCAATCATCGAAAGAATGGCCATGATAGTAGCCAGAGTAATAGCTAAACCGCCCGACCTTGATATTCGGATTCTTCACTTGCTCAGTGAGCAGTTTTCCCTTGAAGGGACTTTCAAAGTAGTTGCTCATGGATGTCAGTACGGTTTTTTTTCCCGCTCAATACAATTTGAAGTGCGCCTGGAAGTACAAAGCACAAGATTTGAAAATACTATCACGGTTTTACCCTGAAACCTTTGGCATTGCGGCTGGAGAGGTTTTGTTTAATTCCTGCTTGAAACTAAAAAAGGTCGAATTTGCTCGAAGACAAATCCGACCTCCAAACCGAGATAGATTTTTTCTATCCGGCTCTACGACCATCCAGACTCCAGCCACCACTGCCATGTATCAGGACATACAGCAGGCCACCTGCCATGGAGATATTCTTCATGAAATGTATCATCTGGTTTTGCGCCGCATCTGCTGGTACACCCCAGAAATTATGGAAGATGAAAGCCGCTGCCAGTGTGAACAAGATCATAGCCGCTGCAGCCCAGCGTGCACGCCAGCCAACGATGACCATGAGGCCACCACCCAGTTCCACCACGATGGCGGCTATGGCTCCCAAGGCTGGCAAAGGCAAGCCCTTGCTGGCGATATAGCCTACGGTTTGTTCAAAGCCGGAGATCTTACTGGCACCGGAGGCCACAAAGATCAGGGCGATCAAGACGCGGGCGATGAAAGAGCCGAAGACGGGTCCTAGAATTTTTGTTTGTTTCATTTTGTTTTCCTTATATGTAGATTTTGATTGCATTCATTCGTAGTTGAAAACTCCTTCCTCCTTCAAGGGGAAGGTTGAGATGGGGATGGGGTTCTAACACAATTTGAATACAGGTCGATCAACTGAAACCCATCCCCCCCCCGCCCGTCCACTGCGCCGCTTGTAAGCGGCTTAGATTCTGTCGGCACAAAGCATGCTTTGTGAAACCCCGACGACATCCCCTTGAAAGGGAGGGAGTTCCATAATTTTCCTTTCAACCACCACTCGCTAACTTGCCTTCGCGAAAATCACTAATCGCCTTGAATATCTCTGCCTGACTATTCATCACAAACGGCCCATACTGCACGATGGTTTCACCCAAAGGCTGACCAGCAATCAACAACAAGCGGCTATCAACTTTGGCATCAATCACCACACCATCTGCATCCGGCGATTTTTTCAATATCGCCATGCGTTGCACAGGCACCTCACGCTCGCCTATCTGCACTTCACCTTCATAAATGTACACAAAGGCATTGAAACTGGCAGGCAGGCTGTGGCTGAAACTGCTACCGGCTGGCATGTGTATATCCAGGTACAGCGGCTGGGTCACTTCACGCTGCACGGCACCTGACACACCATGGCTGCTGCCAGCGATGATGCGTACTTTGACACCGGCTGCTGTCAGCAATTCAGGGATGGTGTCGCTCTGGATGTCGCGGTACCAGGGCGCTGTCATCTTGTCTTTTGCTGGCAGGTTCAGCCAAAGCTGGAAGCCTGCCATGCTGCCTTCTTCCTGCTCAGGCATTTCGGAGTGAATCACGCCACGACCTGCGGTCATCCATTGCACTCCACCGTTTTGCAGCAAGCCTTCATTACCGGCACTGTCGCGGTGGCGCATGCGCCCGGCCAGCATATAAGTAACCGTTTCAAAACCACGGTGCGGATGGCTGGGGAAACCGGCGATGTAGTCACCTGCCTCATCACTGCCGAAAGCATCCAGCATGAGGAAAGGGTCCAGCCGGTATTGCAGTGGCTGCGTCAATACCCGTGTCAGCTTGACACCTGCACCATCTGAAGTAGGCTGCCCGGCGACCAGTTGTTCTACCGTGCGTGAAGTGCTCACGCTTTCAGCCTGTTGAACTGTGTTGCTTGCAACTACATCTGTCGTTTCCATGATCCATCGTCCTTATAAATTGCTTATCAATTGTTAAGCAGGCAGCAAATCATTGATTTGCTGGTGTGCTGAAGCCAGCGATGCTTTCTCTGCATCCGGGCCCATGGCCAGACCTTCTGCATAGACAAACTCTACATCGGTCATACCCAGGAAGCCAAAGAAGGTTTTCAGGTAAGGCATTTGCGTGTCGTTTGGCGTATTGCGATACAGGCCACCGCGTGTCAGTACCACATATACTTTCTTGCCAGTCAGCAAACCTTCTGGGCCATTGGCCGTATAACGGAAAGTGACCTGGGCGCGGGAAATCGCATCTATCCAGTTTTTCAATTGGGCCGAAATACCAAAGTTATACATGGGTGCGCCGAGTACGACCACGTCTGCGGCCTGGATTTCTGCAATCAGTGCATCATCCAGAGCAACGCGGGCTTGCTGTTCTGCCGTGCGTTGTTCTGCCGGTGTGAACAGGGCTTGCAATGCTGTTTCATCAAGTATTGGATGAGGATTACTACCTAGGTCACGTACATTCACAGTGGCACCAGAAGATGTTTCCAGTAAAGCCTCAACCAGGCTGTTTGCCAGCTGCGTGGAATGAGAAGCTTGGGCACGGGCGCTGGAGTTGATTTGCAGGATGTTCATTTTGTGTTCCTTTCAGATTAAGTTTGATGGACGTACTTTAATCGTTCCAAAAACAATCCGGAAGGCGTTAAAATGGATATCATTGTTCCAAAAATAGGAAAATAGTATGGAGGCAAGATCATGACCCTCGAAGCCAATGACCTTTTGCTATTTGCCCGCGTGGTTGAAGAAGGCAGCTTCAGCAAGGCGGCAGAGAAGCTGGACGTACCCAAATCGACCTTGTCACGCCGTATATCTGCCCTTGAAGCCCAGCTGGGCGAACGCCTGATCTTGCGCACCACCCGCAAGCTGACGGTGACTGACCTGGGTCAGAATGTCTTGCTGCATGCCCAGCATGTACAGGAAGAAGTGAATGCCACGCTGGCCCTGACCCAGCACAGGCAGGCTGAGCCGAATGGCAAATTGAAAGTATCCATGCCAGGTGATTTTGGCAATCATCAGATGGGTGAGTTGTTATCAGACTTCATCGGAAAATATCCTGCAATTAATCTGGAGCTCGATCTGTCGCCGCGCCGGGTGGATTTGATAGGTGAGAATTTTGATGTGGCCATACGCGTTGGCGACTTGCCTGACGATGCCTCACTCGCGGCCCGTGGACTGGTACGTTTCAGTGTGGGTTTGTATGCGTCACCTGCCTACCTGAAACTGCATGGTGCGCCAGCAGAGCCCGAAGCCCTGATGGAACATGATTGCCTGAGACTAAATACCCGCAATGGTGAAGCCTCGGTCTGGCGTATGGAAAAAGATGGTGCAGTCTGGGAAGGCATACCACCTGGCCGGGCCAGTGCCAACTCACCGGAATTGCTGACGCGCCTGGCAGTGCGTGGCAAAGGCATCACCATGCTGGCTGATCACTTTGCAGGTCAGCATGTGCATAAAGGTGAACTTGTGCCCTTGCTGGAAGACTGGAAACTGCCTGAAGTCACTGTCTGGGCGGTATTCCCGGGACGTCGCCTGATGCCTGCCCGCACTCGTGTCTTTCTGGACGCCCTGCAGGCAGAATTCTCAGGCCCGCGCTGCCAGAAGATGTTGGAAGAAGTCAATGATTGCAAGACTGGACGTATAAGTATCAAGTCTTTCTGACTATCTTTTTCACTGAGCTGAATCAAGTTTCAGTACTGACCTTGTCCCAGTCATTTTCTTCTTCATACTGACACAGCCAGTTGGCCGCCTGATGCCATTCACGCACCGCATCTGAATTCAGATTACCTGGTGCATCGCGCCCTGTGATATGTGCATGGCGAACTGCCCAGTGCAGGCGATACGATAAATCCGACCAGTCCAGCACCTGACCCTTGCGGCGCAGCTTCAGGGCAGCCTGCAAACGCTCTGGAGCCTCCATTGCATGCGGAAATAATTTCAGCACTTGCTTGAGGTTCGCTGCTTGCGTAGGAACCGCCAGCTTGTCGGTCAAACCTGCAGCCCAGGCGAGGAAATACAGGGCTTCCTGCCTTTGCAGAAATAGCTTACGCAATTCTTCAGTGATGTCACCTGCAAACAAAAATACCTGCTCCCGCGCCGACAAACAGGCCTTCAGACCATGCGTTTCCAGATACGAGCGATAGTGTGCAACATCACCACCAGTAGCTACTGCAGTCACCGCCCACAAGGCCAGCATGCGCTGCATCAATTCGTCAGGCGTGCGCAACTCTACTTCTTCATCAGACTCAATCACATGCAATTGCACATTGATGCGGATACCACGTTTATGCAATTCCAGTTCGGAAGCTTCTTTGCGTTGCTCTGGGCTCATTATTTCTTCAATCTTGTTAATCAATTCACTCGCCGATAGCGAGCAGACGGATTATCCCAGATTTTGCTCTGTTAAGGAGTGACAGAACAGCGCGACTCCATGCATCTACAGGCATTAGAATGTCTGATTGTTACCTGTTATGGCAAAGCTTATATGTCTGAAACCAAACCCTTCCCTGTACTTGAGACCGCAAACTATCAACTACGCCGCATCGTCGCTGCCGATATGCCCGCTGTTTTTCGTGGTTTATCCGATCCTCGCGTCACTGAATATTATGGCATCAGCTATGCCACCCTGGCATCAAGCCAGGAGCAGATGGACTGGTATGAACAGGTCTGGCTGGACGGCACAGGCCTATGGTGGGGTATTTGTAGTAAAGAGAAACCTGAGCAATTGATAGGCACTTGCGGCCTGCATGAATGGGAACAGGAACACCATTGCGCCGAAACCGGCTTCTGGCTTTCCCCCGACCATTGGGGCAAGGCTGTGATACCTGAATGCATGAACGTCATCGTTAATCACTGCTTTAAACACCTCGGCCTGCACCGCTTGCAAGCCATGGTAGAGCCAGAGAATATCGCCAGCTGGCGTTTGATAGAAAAACTGGGGTTCCGGCTCGAAGGTGTACTGCGTGAGTGTGAATACAAGAATGGTCGCTATGTTGATCTTAAATGCTATTCTCTGTTGGACAGGGAGTTTGGTTCAAAACAGGATAGCCACTGATTTGCAAGGACGGCAGGCCAGGCTTTGTATGGGGAGTACGCAGATGGCCTGCCGCTTGCAAAAAATAAATCACGAAAACTGTGAGCTTGCTGTTGCTGTTGGGTTTGATTTTGACTTTCTGCAGTTCCCATGTGTAGGCGCCGTTTGTGCAGTACAGAAAATGGATCAAGAAGAGCCGCTGTCTGAGCCGAAGGCGAGTTTCGGATCTTCCCATTTTTTGTACTGTACAAACGGGAACCCCGCAGGGGCGACTACGCCTGGGTCGCCTTTTCTTTGGATACTTTATTTTGGCGAAGCAAAAGAAAGTATCTCGGCCGCCGGGCCGAGACCCGGCTTGTATCCACGTAGAGTAATCACTTTAATAAAACTCCAGTATGCAACGAACGCCGCTGGATTCCTGCCTACGCAGGAATGACGAATTTACATTTACGGTATTTCATCATGCCATGCTGCCAATCAATCCCTTTTCCCACTACCCCTCAACTTCCCCACTATGCCCGCAGGAAAAAAATAAATCGACACCACAAACAATACCCCCAACCACAACATCCACCGGTCCGGATGCAAGGCATTCGCCAGCAACGGCACATCAGCCAGAGACGTCGATGCCACCCCCATCAAACTTTTCAAATAATTCTGCGCCAGTATGAACAAGGTCGCACCAACCACTGCCCCATACATGGTCCCCATGCCACCTATCACGACGATCAATAAAATGTCTGTCATGACTTCAAAACTCAGCATGGTCTTGGGCCCTACATAACGCAACCACAAGGCCATCAAGGCACCTGCCATCGCCGCAACCAGAGCGGCAATGCAATTCGCCAGGATGCGGTAATACACGGTACGGTAACCCAGTGCCTCGGCACGAAAATCATTTTCACGTATGGCCTGCAAGACCCGACCAAAAGGCGAATTGACGACCCGCAGCAAGAAGAGGAATAGCAGGGCACTGCCAATAAATACGATGTAATAGGTAATCACCTTGCCATCGACAACACGGCCAAATATCTCGGTCTCAAATAAGCGGTAAGCAGGTGACAGCAAAGCAGGCACGCTGAAAGTCTTGCCGTCTTCACCACCCGTAAAATCCGACAATTGCGATGCCAGAACAGCAAAGGATGAGGCCACAGCCAGCGTGATCATGGCATAGAAAATTGCCCGCACACGCAAGGCAAACAAGCCAACGATCAGGGCCAGCACCAGTGTCACCAATAATGCTGCCAGCAAACCCACAGCTGCCAGGCCCCAGGACGGAGTACCACTGGCCAGCGCCAGGCCTATGCCGTATGCACCTATACCAAAAAACATGGTGTGAGCGAATGAGACTATGCCGGTATAGCCGAGCAACAGGTCATACGATGCAACCAGCACGATGTAGACACAAATGGTGGCAGCAGTGTTCAAAGGCCTTGCACCGCTGGTGATGAAGGGCGCAAAAGCCAGCCAAAAAAATATCGCTACCAGGATCAGCCCCAGCCAGCGGTTACGCGGAAAATCATCCGACAGGATTTGTTTCATTGCATTCATGTCTTAACGCCTTACCACGGTATACAGGCCAGTCGGACGCCACAGCAACACGGCGATCATCAGCAAGATATTCGACACCAGCGCCAGCTTGGGTGCCAGAAAGCCGGCATAATTGGCGACCAGCGCCATCAGCAAGGCACCGATAAAACAACCGCCTACCGAACCCAGGCCGCCAATGATGATGACGATGAACACCATGACCATGATGTCGCCGCCCATCGCCGCAGTCAGGCTTTCTTTGTACAAGCCCCACATGACACCACCAAGGCCAGCCAGTGCCGAACCGGCAGCAAACACCAGCACGAACAGGCGGCGTATGCGATAGCCGAGTGCTTCCACCATCTCGCCATTTTCTACCCCGGCACGTATCAGCAAACCCAGTTTGCTGCGGTTCAGCACCAGGAACATTGCAACAAATACCAGCAAGCCAACCACAACAGCAATCAGGCGGTATTTTTCTATGGCAGCATCACCAAGCAGAATCGAGCCGCGCAAACTGGTAGGCAATGGCAGCGGGATTTGCTCTGCCCCCCAGATGACATTGATCATCTGTTCGGCAACGATCATGCCGCCCATGGTGATGAGGATTTGCTTCAGATGCTGACCATATACGGGCATGATGATGACACGCTCGAAGGCCCAGCCCAGCAAGCCGGTTGCAAGCATCGCCAGCAGGATAGCCAGACCCAGTGCTGTCAGGTTCATGAGCAATGAATCCGCCTCCATCCAGCCATGCATGGGCAACAAAACCAGCGTGGCGACGAAGGCACCAACGGACACAAAAGCGCCGTGACCAAAATTCAATACATCCATCAAGCCAAAGATCAGGGTCAGGCCGCTGGCCATGATAAAGATCATCATGCCCATGGCCAGGCCTGCAACGGTCAGGGTGACCCAGGTTGGAAAGCTGCCCACCAGCGGCAACATCAGCAAGGCCAGGGCTGGCACCAGCACCAGCGGCCAGATATCACGTGGCGCTGTCGGCAGGCTGGCGACTTCTGGCTTGGCGGTATTATCCAGAACAGTATCTGTCATTATTCTTCCTCTTGCTTTATTGATGCGCTGCCAGTGACAGACCCAGCAAATGCTGTTGCAAATCATTGTCTTCAGCCAAGGCCTGCATGCCACCGGCATGGACGACACGGCCATCATCCATGACGGCCACTGTATCCCCCAGCTTGCGCACGAAATTAAAATTCTGCTCGACCAGTAAGATAGTGGTATCGCTGGCTTTCAATTCATTGAAAGCGGCCATGAGGCTAAGGATGATGGCGGGTGCCAGGCCCTTGGTCGGCTCATCCACCAAAATCAATTTGCGCGGTTCAACGATGGCACGGGCAATCGCGACCATTTGCTTTTGGCCACCAGACAGATTGCCTGCCGGGTAGTTCCAAAATTTTTTCAAGGCCGGGAAAAAGCCGCATATCCATTCAACACGATGATTATCAAGCGGACCATTGCGTGCAGCCAGCAGCAGGTTTTCCTTGACTGTCAGGTCCGAAAATATCGCCATGCTCTCTGGTACATAGGCGATACCTAACTGGGCAATGTCAGGCGTTGCCATGGCAGTGATATCGCGGCCATCAAAATGGATCTTGCCCTTGCTGGCTTTCCACAAGCCCATGATGGTGCGCAGGGTCGTGGTCTTGCCAGCGCCATTGCGGCCCAACAAAACCGAAAGGCCACCGCGTGGTACCTGCATGTCCACGCCTTGCAGGATATGGTATTCACCGATATGGGTATGCACACCGGCCAGTGTTAGTATGGCTTCAGACATGTTGCTCCTCCCTGGTTTCCGGGGTAACGCCCAGATAGGCCTCTTGCACAATGGCAGATGCCATGACGCTGACTGGTTCACCGTCTGCTACCAGCGCACCGTTATGCAGGACGATGATACGGTCAGCCAGTGAGCGTACGACATCCATCTTGTGCTCAACCAGCAAGATGGTTTTCTTGCGCTCTGCCTTGACCTGATGAATCAGGTCCAGCACTACCGGCACTTCATCAACACTCATGCCTGCGGTGGGTTCATCGAACATCATGATTTCTGGTTCCAATGCCAGCAGGATCGCGACTTCTAATTTGCGCTTGTCACCATGGGAAAGTGCGGCGACTTTGTCTGCCTTGCGGTCTGCCAGGGAAACTTTGTGCAAATAATGTTCTGCCCGCTTCAACAGACTGGCATGGGATGACCATAGAGAAAAAATATTCAAACCCAGGCCTGCCCTGCTTTGAACTGCCAGACGCACATTTTCCATGACAGACAAATTAGGGAAGAGATTGGTCAGTTGAAAAGCCCGGCCTATGCCCCTGCGTGTGCGCTCTGCCGCCCCTTTGCTGGTGATATCCACGCCAAACAAATGCACGCTACCCGCACTGGCAGGCAGCTGCCCAGACATCAGGTTGAAGTAAGTGGTTTTACCCGCACCGTTAGGGCCGACGATGACAGTCAGGGTACCGGGATAAAAGTCTGCAGTTACCTGATTGACGGCCACATGGCCGCCAAACCTGATACTCAATTCACGCGTAGATAGCGATGGTGCTCCACTCATAGCTTCGCCTGTCATCATCAGCGCTTGTTCTTGACCGGGACGGGCAAATCACTGGCGGGTATTTCCCTGACCAGTTCCAGCAAATCCCATTCATTCTTCTGGTCTTTTTTGATCTTGAAATGGTACATGGATTGCATGGCCTGATGATCTTCCTTGCGGAAATTCATCTTGCCTTTAGGTGTATCAAACTCCATACCTTCCATTGCCGTGATGAGCTTTTCAGTATCCGTGGATTTAGCTTTGCTGATGGCTGTATGCACTGCACTGGCGGCAGCGAAGCCACCAGCAGTGAAGAAGTCAGGCGGTGCCTTGTAGCGTTTATTATGCTCAGCCACAAACCAGTCATTTATCTTGTTTTTAGGGAAATCGTAGTAGTAATAAATTGCGCCCTGGGTGCCTGCGTAGGTTTTCCAGTTTTTCATGATGGGCAAGATATTGCCACCCGGTGCCAGGGTGATGCCAAAGCGTTCTGGCTTCATGTCGGCCAGCTTGTTCATGGGGCTGGCACCAGACCAGATGATTTGCAATATGCGCGGCTCTGGCTTGTCTTTGAGCGCATCAAAAATGCGTTGCGCAGCAGCTGTAAAGTCGGTGGTGTTTTGCGCTGCATATTCTTCATGAACTACCTTGGCCTTGGCACCAACCGTGCCCAGTGCATCCTTGGCGGCCTTGACCCCGTCACGGCCAAATGCGTAATCCTGCGCCAGGAAGGCGATACTGCCGCCAGCCTTGATGGTGCTGGCACCAGCCAGGCCATCCTGGGTAGAATTGCGGCTGGTGCGGAAAATGTAACGATTCCATTTTTCGCCGGTAATCGCATCTGCCACTGCGGGCTCAACAATAAGTACTTTTTTATATTCTTCTGCCACGGGCAGCATGGCAACCGCTGAGCCGGAAGAAGTGGTACCAACTGCGATATCTGCCTTGTCATCACCAAAGGCTTCTGCCAGCATGGTGCGGCCAAGGTCTGGTTTTCCCTGATCATCCTTGACGATGACCTTGATCTTGCGGCCATTGATTTCCATCTTGCCGCCAGTCAGGTATTCCAGGCCCATCATGAAGCCGGTTTCGGTTTCCTTGGCATAGGCTTCGAGTGCGCCGGTCTTGCCTGCAATGAGGGCGATTTTCAGATCCTGCGCCAGGCTGCTGGCAGAGCTGAATGCACCTGTCATTGCCAGGGAAAGACAGACGAGTTTGATACTTTTTCTTGCTTGCATTTTGTCTCCTGCTAATTTTACATTGTGGAACTGCATGCATTTTGTCAGCGGCATTTTCCATGCTCTTTTTTGACTGTGCGCATAAGCATACTGCAATTCGCCTAATCTACTGTGGCTAAAAATTCCCTGATGGCTTTTTGCGCCTGCGCTTCCATCAGCATGGGTGCATGGCCCACGCCATTTACCTCTGCATATTGCATATCGGGTGCCAAGTCTTGCATATAGGCGAGCTGTTCAGGTTCGACCAGGTCTGACAAATCACCGCGTATCAGCAATGTGGGCCGGTTTCTCGCAAGACGGCGAAAGGCAAAATTGGCGACCCAGGATTTGCTTTTCAACTGGCCGGTTTGCAAGGGGCGAGCAATGTTAGGGTCATATTGCAGAGCCAGCTTGCCGGTGATGGTTTCAGCAAAAGCCCGCCTGGCCCACTTGGCCCATTCTTCCATACTGTTATCCGGGAAAGCAGACACATTCACCTGGCGTATGTAGAGCGTGGCCTCTTCCCAGTCATTCACTTCTACAGTCTTGCCAGCAAAACCGGCGATCCTGCCTAATCCCTTGGGAGACAATGCCGGCCCCACATCATTAAGGACAGCAGCAGCAATCAGATTCAATTTGCGCGCTGCCAACGTCATGGTGATGAGCCCCCCCATGGAAGTACCTATAAATACCGCCCGGCCTATACCCAGGTCACGAGCCAGCTTGATGACATCATTGGCATACGTCACAGTGTTGTAATGCTCAGGGTCGGCGTCATGCTGGGAACGCCCGCGCCCCCGGACATCGACCGCAATCACACGCCTGCCCTGCTCTGCTATCCACGGTGCCAGCTCTTCAAAGTCGCCAGAATTGCGGGTCAAGCCGTGGATGCAGATGACTGCACATTTGGCCTGCCCACCTTGCGATGGATAATCCCGCGCATATAATTTCAGGCCATCTGTACTGGTAAAGCTGATGTCAGTGAAAGTAGTCACGCAATGTCCTCACGCTGTCAGCCAACTAGAAACGGTATTCCACCGTAGCCGAGACTGTCCTTGGATTGCCATAGAATGCGGTCGTGCTGCCTTCCAGGCCCAGGGTCGGGAACAAATAGCCTGCTACCTTGTACTTCGTATTGCTGAGGTTCTTGCCATGCAGGCCAGCGCGCACGCGCTTGTCTGTGCTGGTCCAGACCAGGCTGGCATCCCACAGCGAATAAGCATCCTGATCCAGCAGGGCATTTGGTGTCTCGAACTGATTGGTCGCGCCACGATAGGAATAGCTGGAGATCAGCGACAGCGTGCCGTTCTTGCCTATCATGTTCAGCGGCCAGTCATAACTTGCAGTCAGGTTGGCTGATTGCTTGGGTGTATTCTGGAATACCTTTTGGCTAGCAACATCCACACCGGCGACGATGAATTGCGTGTACTTGGCATCGATATAGCTGAACATGCCAGACAGGCGGAAGGCGTCAGTGATGCGCGCAGTTGCTTCCAGCTCAAAGCCCTTGATGCGGGCCTTGCCTGCATTGGTGGTGACACCGGCGAAATTATCATCCTTGCCGTCACCATCGGTATCGACGGCGACTGAGCCGGGTATCTGTACGTTCTTGTAGTTACTGAAGAACAGAGCAGCATTGGTCATGATGCGGCCCTTGTCGAACTGTGACTTCAGGCCCAGTTCCACGGTTTCGATTTCTTCAGGCTCGTAACCCATTTTTGCTTTGGCCAGACTAATCTTGGTGCCAACCACATTCATGCGCGGATCAAAGCCACCGCCTTTAAAGCCTTGCGACCAGGATGCATACACATTGTTATCGGCATTGGCTTTCCAGTTCAATGACAGACGCGGGGTGAACTTGGTGTCAGTGCGGTCAAGATCGCTCTTGCTCAGATTGGTATCGGTGCGGAACAGCACAGCACCAGGGTTGCCCATTTCTGGTGAACTCTTGGTGCCCAGATACAGTTGGCGCAAGACTGCGGCCTGGCGCGTGTCCGAGGTGTAACGACCACCGGCAGAAACACTGACAGTGTCTGTCAGGCTCATGCTACCGTCGGCAAACACGGCCCAGGCTTTGGTATCAACATCACCCATGGTATACACCGACAGGGGCAGGGCACCATTGAGGAGTGTATCGAATTTATTATAGGCATTGGCATCGATGTAGTACACACCAGCCACACCCTGTATGGTTTTGCCACTATAACTGAGTTGCAGTTCCTGGCTGAACTGGCGGTTTTTGTAGACTGCTGGTGCTTCCAGGTCGACTGTCGGCAAGGAATCAAAATCGATAGGCGCATAAGATGTATCGCGGCGGCTGGCGGTGATGGATTTCAAGGTCAGCTCATTATTGATCTGCCATTCAATCAGGGCAGAACCACCGCTTTGTTTTACTTGCTGCAAATGGCCCAGTGCCGTCGTCAGGTTGGCGCGGGTATCAAATACATTGTCGAGTATTGGTGCCTTGCTGGCATTGCTGACTGTCAGGCGGTGGCCATTCTTGGGGCTGGAATCATCCTGGCTGGTATCTGCAGAGAGGCGGATGAACAGGCTGGAGGTTGGCGTAAATTCTGCACTGAGGCGGGCGGCGGCAACGTCCTTGTCATAGTTCTCAGCACCCGTCAGCAGGTTCTTGCCATAGCCATTGCGTTTGAACTTTGCCAGGCTGGCACCGACTCTGACCGTATCGGATACCGATGTACTGGCGGTCAGTACCGCATCGGTCTGGCCATAAGTACCTACTGTGGCTTTCAGGCGCACATCGGTTTCCGGCCGCAGTTTGCGTGTCACATATTTGACCGCACCGCCTATGGTATTACGGCCATACAAAGTCCCCTGAGGGCCACGCAAGACTTCTATGCGCTCTACATCATAGATATCAGCCACAGCACCTTGCGGGCGGGCGATATACACATCATCGAGATAGATACCAACACCGGCCTCAAATCCGGCCAGCGGGTCTTGCTGGCCAACGCCGCGGATAAAGGCAGTCAGCGTGGAATTGGTCGCCCGCGAGGCTTTCATGGTGGTATTGGGCAAACTCTGTACCAGGCCAATGATATCTGGTACAGCGGTTTTGGAGAGCTGTTCAGCAGAGTAGGCAGTGACGGAGACCGGCACATCTTGCAGGGATTCTTCACGGCGGCGGGCAGTCACGACTACCGTAGTCGGTTCGGCATTGGCAGCTTCAGTCGTTGCTGGTGCTGTAGTTTGTGCCTGGCTCATGCCGCTACTAGCCACAGTGCCTGATGCGACCAGCAATGCTGCGGCGGACCGACGTAAGAATTTCTGCCTTCTCTTGCTCTGGTTCATTTCTGTCTCCTGTATTTTTTATGTGCGCCTTATACATGTTGTATGTCGCATGGCAGCCAGTGTGCACGGAAAGAAAAAACCTAGAAAGCGCATGCACGCCCACCCTTTGTGCATAAATGCACATCAGAGTGAAGGCGCGGTAATTGAAACCGCTTAAAACTGCTCAGTTGTTGTGCAAAACCCCCAATTCTTTCATTCTTGTAAAGAAGAAATGGATTGAATCTTGCTGCAGTATGTGCTTTACCGCACAATTGACTCATGAATAGCATGCCTGAATGGACTGACCTGCGTTACTTCCTGGAGCTTGCCCGTGCGGGCACGTTGTCTGGTGCATCGCGCCGCCTGG
>Ga0207952_1000810_pt1 | contig 18440 bp, 16 predicted proteins | sample SubbioR12Aug_8Ca_FD_184831 | JGI IMG/M metagenome (GOLD analysis project Ga0207952, IMG submission 184831) | Serpentinite rock and fluid subsurface biosphere microbial communities from McLaughlin Reserve, California, USA - CR12Aug_8Ca (SPAdes) | ecosystem: Environmental > Terrestrial > Deep...
TAGTATTTTTTCTAATGAAATAATATATCCTAATGACCAAATTGCTCTACCATTTGAATCATCTAAATTACACTGTTCATTTTCAATAGTAAATTGTTGAAATTGATTTACATAGTTCAAGAAACTACCATTTTCTTGTTGACAAAAGGAAATAAAATCTAAATAAATTTCTAATAAATAGATATGTTCAAATTGCAGTGTATTCTCAAAATGCATTGCAATGGTTAGTAATGCTCTTGCGTTGTCGTCTAAAGTATAGCCCGATTCTATATCTGGTTTGTTTAAAATAGCAAATTGGATTATGCCAAATTTTGTAGTTAATTTTTTTATGTGGTGTAAGTTAATAGGCGGGATACTGAAATTTAAATTGAGCTCAGACTTAATGGTTTCTCTAAAAATTTGTGCATGTTTTAAAGCACTATTTTCCCAAGCAGTTGAAGCTAGTCTATGGATTCCATTTAAACTAAATTCATTCCTTTTTGCCTCATTAGATAATAAAGAAAGAATTGCAGTTGATAATTGTTGACTATTGTTAAAGTCTACAATTATTCCTGTATTATTGGCCAAAACTTCTAATGCATGTGGAATTGCAGTTGCAATTATAGGACAACCACTACTAATTGCATAGGAGAAAGTACCACTAACTGCTTGGTTTGGGTTATTGGAAGTGAATAAGTAAATATCTGTTAGCTGTAAATAATCTAAGAGCTCAGGTAATTCTAAAAATTGATTAATAAAAACAACATGTTCTCCTAGTTTTAAATCCTTTATTTTAAGCTGTAGCGACTCACGATACGCTTCTCCTTCTTTTTTTACAACTCCCGGATGAGTAATGCCAATGATTAAAAACAGTACAGTTGGTTCTATTTTTATGATAGATATTAAAGCGTCTAGGGTAGTTTCAATACTTTTTCCTGAATTTAGTAGTCCAAATGTGGAAAGAACTTTTCTTCCTAATAAGCCATATTTTTTCTTTAATTGTACTTTATCTGTATGCCTAACTAAATGGGTTCCATGGCTGATGATTTGGATGCTGCTCGCAGATATTTCATATTCTTCTTTAAGAATAGTAGCAGCATTTTTTGTCATGACAATGGTTTTATAGGATGTGTTTAACATCAATTGCATGTATTCTTTTTGTGCACAACTTGGTTTTCCTAAAACTGTATGCAAAGCAATGATAATAGGCTTCGATAATAATTTAAGAAAGTTCTGAAATACATTTTCATTACCATAGTAAAAGCCAAATTCGTGTTGGAAAATGATTAGTTGAATTTTTTCGTTTTCATTTAATTCAGTAGCTAGTAGGCTGTAATTTTCAGATTTACTAGTATCTAATTGATACTTAACCTCATTTGCATAAGTATAGTTCGAGTTTTCTTGTTCTAAAGCGCAAATATGTATGGAAAATGAATGATCAAATTTATTATTCAATGAATTATACAAATCATTTGCATAAGTAGCAATTCCACATTCTCTAGGTGGGTAGGAAGTGATCATTACTATTATTGGCAAAGACTTTTTTGCAGTAATGTAAAGATTTTCCTTTTTAAGTGTAATGGGTATAAGATGATCTAATAGTGCTTCCATATTATATTTTATAAAGAAGCAGTTCTTCTATAATTTCATTAATATTAGTAGAAGCACATCCAATTCTTTCATCTGCAGCGCCATAATAAATATAAAGGGTATCGTTTTCTACTATTGCTCCTGAAGGAAAGCAAACATTGTTAACAATTCCTTTTATTTCCCATAATTCTTTTGGTTGAAATAGGGGGTAGGGTAGTCTGGCTATTTCTATATGTGGATTATCAAGATCAAATAGTGCAGCACATGCGGAGTAGATATATCCTTCTATTTCGTCGTGCACGCCATGATAAATTATTAGCCACCCCTTTTCTGTTTTAATTGGAGGACAACCGCCCCCTACATAACTAATTTCATGGGTATGTTTTGGACTAATCATAATGCAATCTTGAAAATGCATAAAATAGTCTATCCAGAAAGTAGTCTTTAGTTCAGAGAGCTCTTTTACTCTAGTAATTAAAATGTCTGGCTTAATTCTATGCATAAAATAGAAATAGCCATTTATCTTTTCGGGGAAAAAAATTAAATTTTTATCCCAAAGTAGAAAATTAGTATCTAATTGACCATGACTTTTCCAATGCTCATTATATCGAAGGTATTTTTCGTTAATATCTTTTTTAGACTCTGCCAATTTGCTAAAATTCGGATAGGTTAATTTTGGAACAATCACTCCCTTTTTAGTAAATGTTTTTAAATCTTTACTAACTATTAATGCTCCTAATGCATTTACACCATCATATGCTGTATATGTCATCATGAATTCATTGTTAATCATCACAATTCTAGGATCTTCCATGCCATTTTTCTCATAAGGGTGCTCGGGAACAAGAATTGGGTTATCAAGTCTGGTACTTATTTCTGTTGGATGTTCAAGGGTGCAATAGCCAATGGTAGAGTAATTCCCTTTTCCTACTGCCCTATAAAATAGATGAATAATACCGTTGTGTTTGATTACAGCAGGATTTAATACTCCTTCGCATTCAAAATTAGTATCTCTTTTTTCTATGATAATACCATGCTTTTGAATCGTTATCATACTTGGTCGTATCCGCTTTTGATAATGGTTTGAATTAGTTTGAATCGTCCATTGGGTTTAATTGTATTGGCAGAATGGGCGGGAATTACAATGGCGTCACCCGTTTTAAGCAGGTTAATTTTGCCATTAATTACTACTTCTGCTTTTCCTTCTATTAACTGAATAAATGTATCGAATGGAGTCTTTTTTTCTGTTAATCCTTCACCACTATCAAAAGACATCACACTGATATTTCCTGTTGATTTTCTTAATATGGTTTTTATAACTACCGAATTGGGTATATATTCTATGATTTCAACGGTTATATACACTTTTGACTTTTCAATTTCACTGTTTTCTTTTTCACTAGGTTTCGGTATCATTTTAGGGGGTTTAGTAAAGGTTCAGATATAATAAATATTTTTTATTACAGTATTGAGATTAAGTTTTATAGTTTTTACAGATTCTCTAGCACTTCCCTTTTCTTGTTAACCATGGATTTGAAAAAAGAAGGCGTTAAACCAGTAATTTTTTTGAATTGGTTTGAAAGGTGTGCAACACTACTATAATGTAACTTCCAGGCTATTTCGGTTAAATTCAATTCATTGTAAATGATTAATTCTTTTACTCTTTCAATTTTATGAATGATCATAAATTGTTCAATAGTAGTTCCTTGTGTTTCAGAGAATAAATTGGATAGGTAGGTGTAATTATAGGATAGTTTGTCACTTAAAAAAGTAGAGAAATTCACTACTGGTTCGTCTTCGCTGTAGTGAATCATTTCTATGATAACCCCTTTTATTTGACTGATAAGTACTGCTTTTTTATCGTCAATTAATTCGAGTCCATATTTTAGTAATACGGATCTGAATTTTTCCACTTTTTCCTCGTCAATTGGTTGAGTCATTAAAACTTCGCCCAAGTCTATTCTTTGGAAAGGGATGTCTAAATTGAGCAAAATTTCTTTTACTATTAATTTACATCTTAAGCTTACCATGTATTTAATGTATACTTTCATATAGGGGCACGGGTGTATTAGTGCCTTTTTTAACTTCGTTTAGAATGAGAATGCTGAGAGAATGATTAGAATCCTGTTATTCCTTGTGGAATATTGTGAAGGATGAAACCGGTGATATTGGGTAAGTGTAAGGTAGTCTATTATACTGGTATTAACTAATTCATCATTGCAATTGGAATTTCATTTTTTTTGATTTGATTCTATTGTTAACTTTAACCATATGTATTTTAGTGAATTACCCAAGCAGCCTCACCCAATATTATCTTATTTAAGAGTTGGGCGATTGTTGTATTATTCCTTGGCAATATTTATTTTAGAATCTTGGTTTTATTGGGTTAAGTTGAATGAAGCCTATACCTATTATTCAAACTGGATCATTTTTTTCTGGGCCTGGAGTTTCATGTTTTCCTTTATTCATATTTTTTTGGTTTTGGCAGATGGATGGAGTAGGTACCAAAATTATAAACGTGCCAAAGACCAGTTTTTCGTGCATGGCTTTAATAGAAGAATTGTAGATACCTATATTGGCTCAAAATGCCAGCGGATGGCTGCATTAGAAGCAGCTAAAGAATTAGGTATTGGGGAAGAAGTTAAGGCTTATTATATAGCCAAAGGAGTGAAATGGTATCATTATGTACCTTATTTTATGATAAAAGACCCCTGGTTTGGTTTCAAAAAACATTTTTGGTCTCGTACTTTTCTTGAAGGCAATTACAAGCCTAAATTCAATTATTCCAATTATCAACAACTAGTTTTACAAACATGATTATTTCAGGAACCAATCTCAGCAAGGTTTACGGTAAAAGAAAAGTTCTTGACAATGTGAGTATTGGTTGTGCTGCTGGTGAAATTTGTGGCTTATTGGGCGCAAATGGCGCAGGTAAAACCACTTTGTTTAAAATTCTATTTGGTCTAATTACTCCTGATTCTGGTGAAGTTATTTTACCCAATCAATCTGTTAAACCTATCGGAGGAATTATTGAGAAGCCTGCTTTGTATGAGTACTTAAATGCCCAGGATAATATACACTTATTTGCTAGTATACAAGGGCTTCAATTAACCAAGCAGGAAATAGCAACACATTTAATGAGAGTAGGATTACCTACAGATAGAAAAGATAAGGTAGAAAATTTTTCTATGGGAATGAAGCAAAGATTAGGAATAGCCATAGCGCTTTTGAATAATCCCGCTTGTTTGGTTTTAGATGAACCTTTTACAGGATTAGACCCTTTGGGCGTTAGTTCTTTAAGAAAGCTGATTGCTGATTTAGCAGAAAGAGAAAGGTTAGCAATTATTTTGTCTTCTCATATTATAGAAGAGCTGAGTAAGCTTTGCCATACCTTATATGTTTTAAAAGAAGGGAAACTAGTGAATTCAGGTCCTGCGCAGCAATTGATTGCAGAAAATACTGATGTATATAATATTTGTGCAGATAATATTAAGCAGGCCGTATGCTTAAAAAATTATAAAGTTGAATTTAAAGGGAATTGTGCTATGGTCACTATTGCCGCTGCTGAAGTTCCTCATTTGATTCAATTATTAGATAAGGAACAAATTTATATTACCTCTTGTACTCCTGAATTGAGTATGGAAAAACTATTTGAAACTAACCGTTAATGCAATATTTACTAAAAGCAGAAATATATAAATTATTTAAGCAAAGTAAAACTTACTATGCTTTGGGTGCGTTATTTTCTATTGAACTGTTGATTTTATTTAGTGCCTATTATCAAGGGACAACAATCATTGATTTGCTTTTAGAAAATTTAAAACAGAAATTTTATTTTGAAGGAACTTTGTTAAATGGGAATTTATTAATTTATTTAATTTTAAATACCCTTTGGTTTCATTTGCCTTTAATATTGATGATTATTGTTTCAGGAACACTTACTTCGGAATATAAAGACAGAACCATACAGACTATTATGCTTCAACCTGTAAGCAAATGGAAATTTATTTTGAGTAAATACTTGGTTGCAATTGGATTCACCTTGTTGGTGGTAGGATTATTAGCTGCAAGTTCCTTCGGGTTATCGTATGCATTTTTTGGAAAGGGAGATTTAGTGGTATACTTGAATGGGTTAAACTTTTTTGATGCAACTGATGCTATTAAAAGATTGCAATGGTCATTCATATCAGGGGCTTTGTCGATGGTATTCTTTTCAATTGCAAGCCTAACTATTGCAATACTGTTTAAAGAAGCTACTAAAACTTGGATTGTTTCGGCCTTTTTCTTAATTCTTTCCAATATATTATTAAAAGTAGATTTTGGTGATAATTGGTTCAATCAATTATTTTTTGCCAAATTGAATGATACATGGCAATACTTCTTTTATTACACGATTAATTGGCAACAAATTATTTTTAATAGTGTTCTAAGCCTAGTTTATTGCATGCTATTTATGGGAGCAGGTATTTATTGGTTTCACAAAAAAGACATTGGATAATGAAAAGAATTGGAGTAATCATACTATTTCAAATTTTATGTATTGGGCTTTCTGCACAAGTAGTTGATGCAGATTTATTGAAAGTTAAAAACAGACTAGATTCCATTGTGTCTTTTAGTACACAATTGAAATTGGAAGTAGATATTTCTTTTATCAATATGCCTGTAAAAAAAGCGCAAATGTTTTATTCTAAGGGCAAAAAAGTGAAATTCTCCTCTGATGATTTTGTAATGTTACCTAAACGAGGATTGGATTTTTCATTGAATAGCTTATTGGAATACTCCTTTATTACAGTTGATAGGGGAATGGAGCAAAGAAATGGGAGAAGCTACAAAGCTGTTAATATTATTCCTACAGATAAAAGAGCAGATTTTTCTATTGCAACTATTTTAATAGATACCAAATTAAAAAGAGTGATGGAGTCGGAGATTAATACCAAAAAAGATGGTTCTTATTTATTGTCTTTTCAATACAATACTGATACAAAAGTGTTGCCAGATAAAGTAATAGTCAATTTTGAAATTGAAAAAATTCGTATCCCTATCAATTTTATGGGAAAAGATACGCAACTCGATCGTAAGAAAATGAAAGCAGCAGGAACCAAGACCGGTGCTATTTATTTAACTATGAGTAATTATCAAATTAAATCTGTACTATAATAGTGATATTTGTGAATGGATTTCTTTAGTTCAGACCAGCAATTTGACCAACTTTATCCCAGGGCAATATCAGCATTGGCTAGTCGTCATTGGACACCGTTAAGTGTTGCTAAAGAAGCAGCTGCTTTTCTTGCTGTTGGAACTAATCCTCGAATATTAGATATTGGAAGTGGAGTTGGAAAATTTTGCATGATTGGAGCTAGGTTTCATCCACTTGCTGTATTTACTGGTATTGAACAGCGGGAGTCATTAACCCAAATAGCCCAATCGATTGAACAACAATTGGGATTAAATAATACCCGGTTTTTGACTGGTAATTTTACGGAAATTGATTTTACTCAATTTCATCATTTCTATTTTTACAATGCATTTTACGAAAATCTAATTGATAATGATTCCATTGATCAAACAATTGATCAAAGTCCTGAACTTTTCAATTTGTACAACAGAAAATTATACAAACAACTGAAAAAACTTCCAGCTGGAACTAGAATCGCTACTTTTCATAGTTCGGAAAATGAAATGCCTAACTCCTACCAAGTGGTAGGAGTTGGAACTAATGAAGATTTAAAATTTTGGATTAAGCTGTAATCCTATTAAGGGACAATATTTTTCTTCTCGCCTTTATTAACCCCTTTTATAAAATGAATTAATCCTTTAAAATAGGTTTCCTGATCGTCGTACATGCTCATATGTCCTCCATTTGCACAATATAGGTAAGTGCCATTTTGCACTGCCCCTGCCATCCATTTCATATGTGCTGGGTCCATGGTATCATGTTCGGCGCCTACTACTAAAGTAGGTACACTAATTTGTTTAAGCTGATTTTTTACAGACCAGGTGGTTAATTTCCCGGATATACCAAACTCGCTTGGACCTTGCATGGTTACATATAAAGCCTGGTTCATTTTTGCAAAAGAACGATTTACTGGTTCAGGCCATTCAGTCAATGGCATTCTTAAAATATGCTTGGTATAAAAATGATTGTATAATAAATCCATATACTTAGGATTGCCAAAGTCTTTTTTGGCTTCCAAGTTTCTAATGGTATCTAAAATCATTGGATCCATTTGCTTTGCTAAAACTTCATCTGCGTATTTACCGTATTCAATGGCGTCGCTCATCATATTCGATATAATTACCCCTTTTAAGTTTTGCTGATACTTCAATGCATATTCCATGGCTAATATTCCGCCCCAAGAATGCCCAAGTAAAAAGAAATTGTCTTGGTTTAAATTGAGTGCTTTTCTTACTTGCTCTACTTCATCTACATATCTTGCCAAATCGAATAAGCTGGTATCTTTTGGGTCTTGTGAATTACCGCAACCCAATTGATCATAATAAATGATTTCAATGCCTTCTGAGGGCATAAAATTCTCGAAGCATTCGAAGTATTCATGTGTAGCACCAGGTCCTCCATTTAACAACAATAATTTCATAGAAGGGTTATTCCCAATTCGTTTGGTCCAAACATTAAATGTGCCGCTTGCAGTTGTAATTGGAACCATTTGTACGCCCCCATTTTGGATTCCCTTAGTGGTTGGCTTAAAATAATCATTATTAACGGTTGGTTCGTTATTAGCCGTTTTGCAACCAAATAATGCCGTAAAGCAGAAGAACACAAATAGCTTATGAAGCTTTTTCATGGCGAATCATTTTAGTTAAGATAACTCAATTTAAATTGAAATACCTTTTAATTGTATTAATTGATGGTATAATTCTTGGGTAATTTTGCCTGGTCTACCATCACTGATTGGTTTTCCATTGATCAAAATAACAGGTAGTATATTTTTAGTAGAACTGCTAATAAAAGCTTCTTTTGCTGAGGCAAGCATTTCAAGGGTGATATCAGTTTCTTTTATTGGATATCCTTTAAGTTCAAGAATCATTTTTCTTGTAACACCCTGCAATATATTTTCTTTAGGGGTAAGTACTTCACCTTTCTCATTCACCATAAAAAAGTTGGCTCTCGGGCATTCGGTTACCTTCCCATTAAAATGGTACAATACATCATCTGCTCCAGCTGCTTTAATGGTTGGTTGCAAGTAAATAGCTTTTAAGTAGTCAATGGTTTTGATGGATGGTAATTGCCGTTGGTGTTCATGGGTGATTAATTTTAAGCCATTCTCAAATACTTGATGTTGATAATTAAACGGCGATTGACTGATGATTAAGTTGGGATTTCCTATTGAATAACCATCTGCAGAATTTCCTCCAGTAAGGGTAATTCTAATGCCTGAATTGGGTAATTGATTTAGTTTCGTCAATTGTTCAATTGCTTCAATCAGTTCTGATTGATTCAATGATACAGGAAGGTGCATGGCATTTGCGGAAAAATAAAAACGATTAATATGATCTTTTAAAAAAATGGGTTCTCCATTAACGGTAACTAAGAAATCAAAAATTCCATAACCTCTTTGAATAGCTAAATCGGATGCAGCAACAGAAAGACTATTTGCCAAAACCATTTTACCATTTACATATATGTACCGTTCTGTCATTTTTTTTCTTTTTTAAATAATGGCAATAATTCTTGAATAGGTAGTGCAGCAACTTTGTTCCCTTTAAATCCAATAGTATCTGCAGCAGCAAGTAGAGAATTAATAATGGCTTCCTCTGTTGCTTCTATAGCAGCCATAAATAGGGGAGAAGTAGCATCATTCGGTATGTTAAGTATTGGCTTTGGTTCATTATTGGTTTGATGTAACACCCTATTTTGCTCATTGGTTGAAAATGCAATTACATAGTCGCCACTGCCATTAGAAGCAATGCCTCCTGTTCTTCCCAAGCCCAACATAGCTCTTTTGGCCAATCTCATGAGGTTGCGGTGATCTAAAGGTGCATCAGTAGCAACAATAATCATACATGAACCATCAACATTATTCAACAACTCATTGCTGAAACTGAATTTTTGTAAATATTCTCCTACAGCAACTCCATCAATAGTTAATACCCCACCAAAATTAGATTGCACCATTACACCAATGGTATATCCCCCTAAGCTGGTAGGAAGTTTTCTAGAAGCAGTGCCAATACCGCCTTTAAATCCAAAACAAACAGTGCCAGATCCTGCTCCCACAGCACCTTCCATTACATTATTTGTTGTTGCGTTTTGAATGGCGCTTAATACATCTTTTTCGGTTACATGCCTTCCTCTAATATCATTTAAATAACCATCATTGGTTTCACCTACAACCGCGTTAACTGAACTTATTTTTTCATTTCCAACTTGGGCTAGCGTATAAGTGATTAAGCCATTCATTGCTGCAGGAACACTTAAAGTATTAGTAAGAGCAATAGGTGTTTCTAAATTTCCTAATTCATTAATTTGAGTACTTCCAGCTAATTTTCCAAAACCATTTCCAGTATAAACCGCAGCAGGAACTTTTTGTTGAAAAATATTTCCCTGATGGGGTATGATAACTGTTACGCCAGTATTGACGGAATCCCCTTTTTTGATGGTACTATGGCCTACTGAAATTCCATTGACATCGGTAATACTGTTTGATGCTCCAGTTTTTAAAACACCAATTTGAATGCCCCAATCACGAGCTCGTTTATGGTTTTGTGCCTGTACACTAATCGCTAAAATGCTTGTAATGACTAATGTTGAAACTAAATTTACCAAAGTCATATAAGGCATTATTTTTTAGGATAAATCAATGTGGGAATTTTAGTAGAGAAAGTAAGTTCAGCTGCTTTGCTAGGTAAAAATAATTGCTCGAAGAACCCTTTTTTCTGCCTGGTAAATAGTATAATTAAATCTGGATGCTGCTTTCCTATATATTTAGTTAGTCGGTCTACTAATGAGTATTCAATATTTGTTTCAAGTATATTGGCTTTAACACCCACATAAGCAGCTTTAGAAAAAAGCTTTATCTTTTTAACAATATCAGGATGATTAGTGCCCATGCGCGCATAGTGTAAAGCTTCTGTTTGGCTTTTTAATAAACTGTTTAATTTAGTTACTTTACTCAGTTCTGTAACTAGGTTTTCAAAATCTGAAACATAAGTAATTTTTTTGATGGCTTTAGTTTTATACTTGGATGGAATTGCCATCACAGGAACAGGGGAATGGTTAACTAAATAAGAAGTATGCGTCCCCATTAATTTCCTCAGCACACCTGCACCATTTGTAGCTATGCAAATAAATTGACATTTACTTTTAGCCGCATAATCAATGATTGCCTTTTCGGTGCCTTGGGTAAAGTCAATCACAAATTTGCTTTTAATGATTATATTTTTATTTACACCAACAGTTGATGAAACAAATTTCTCCAACTCTTTGGTTAATCTATGCTTTTCTTCTGTTGCGTATTTTTTGTAAAAAGATAAATTCCAAGCGGTCGGCTGCATCATTTCAAATGCCGAATAAAAAATTAGCTCAGCCCCTTTTATTTGATTTGAAAAGTTAGCAGCAAATTGAATGGCAGCTTTTGAATTTGTAGAAAAGTCGGTGGTTACTAAAATTTTCATTTTTCTTTTATTTTTTTATTCGCTCCACTGATGCAATAAAATCCTTTATCAGTTGAATGTTTTTTACTTTGTTGTCGTGCATGGTACCATGACCAGCTCCTTCAATTATTCCAAATTGGCTATTCTTTACTAAACTACTAAAATAACGAACTGTTTGGGGCCTAGCTTCATCATATTCACCTGTAATGAAAAGAGCAGGTACTTTTATGCTGGGTAAACTTTTAATACGATCATATTTAATGAGTGTTCCAGTAGCAGTAAATTCAGTAGGTCCCCACATATAATTATAAACAAAGCCATTACTAGCAGCCATTACCGTATCTAACTCACTAGTTAGCCTGCTGTTTCTAACGCCAAAATTTTTTGCGTATATGGTATTGGCGTTGATATATGCTTGGCTATTAAAGTCGCCTGTTTTTTCACCATTGGCTATTGCAACTTGTGTACTATCAGGTAAGGTTTTAATTAAAATATCCGCATCTTTTTTCCAAAGTGCTGTACTAAAATAAGGACTATTGAATATGATTGCTTTTACCCCTTTTGGGTATTGCAAATAATATTCTAATGCTAATGCAGTTCCCCAAGAGTGACCATGTAGATAAAATGAATTGAGTGCTAATTTGCTAACTATTGCTTTTACTTGTTCTACAAATAAAGAAACTTTTAGTAATGATGTATCTGTATGGAAATCAGATCTTCCACTACCCAGTTGATCAAATAAAATAATCGGACGATCATTTCCAATTGATTCAAATTGATAAAAAGATCTGCTTGTTCCACCAGGACCACCATGCAACATTAAAATAGGCGTACCCTTTCCTTTGCCAATAACACGATACCATATTTTGCCGCCTTGTACAGATATTTTTCCTTCACCTTCCTTTAATTGAGCAAATAAAATAGTAGAAATATGAATGGTTACGATAAAAGACAATACTATTTTTGCAAACATGGTAATTAATTTAGGCAATAAGCTGTTCCCTTTAAAGGTACACTAAATTAAAAAATATACATCAGGAGTAATGCAACAACTGCTGCCAGCATCAAAAGCAATGCTGCCCCACCTAAAATATTAGACCAAATGCCATTGCAAAATGTTCCCATTACTTTTTTATTATTGGCAATATGCAAAATGATGGCTATTAATACAGGAGCAGTTAAACCGTATAAAATGGCTGCGTATATTAGGGCATTGATTGGCGAAATGCCAATATAGTTAATGGTGAGCCCTAATAATAACGAAATAATAATGATTGTATAAAAGGCTTTGGCTTCTTGAAATTTTTTATCCAATCCATTTTCCCAAGAAAATATTTCTGTAATCATATACGATAAAGCCCCACTTAAAACAGGGATAGCTAAAAATCCTGTACCAATAATTCCAACTGCAAATAAAATATAAGCAGCTTCACCTGCTAATGGTTTTAAAGCTTGTGCTGCTTCCTCTACCGTATTAATTTGATGAATGCCAGCATTAAATAAAACAGTACCGGTTGTTAAAATGATAAAGTACATCACAATATTAGAAAACAACATACCTGTATCTATATCTTGTCGCATTTCTGCGATGATTTTTTTATTCACTACTAATTTCTTTTTTCTATGTTTTAAGTCTTCAACAGACATAGTAGCCTGCCAGAAAAAAAGATAAGGTGAAATAGTTGTTCCTAAAATAGCCACTAGTGTTGCCAAGTATTCTTTGGTAAAATGAATTTTAGGAAAAAATGTATTGGATACTATTGCTTTAAAATCTTGTTTATACAAAAATGGTACGATGATGTAAACCAATAATACCAAGCATAGGTATTTCAATACAGAAGCAATTTTTTCATAGGGTAGATAAATAATTAAAACCAATAAGATTACAGTAAAGCAAACACTAAAATAATTGGCATCAATGGAGGGGAATAATAAATTTCCAACGGCCCCCATACCAGCAATATTGGCTCCAATATTTAAAACAATAGCAGGAAAGCTGAATAGAATCATTAAATAAAGAACAGTTTTTGGATAATGGGTTTTTAAAGTGCCAGAAAGTCCCTGCCCAGAAACCATTCCAATTCTTCCACACATTTCTTGAACTGCAGCCATTAAAGGGAAACTGATAAATGCAGTCCATAAAGTAGTTAGCCCAAATTGGGCACCTGCCTGTGAATAAGTAGCAATTCCTGAAGGATCGTCGTCACTTGATCCTGTAACCAATCCAGGTCCTAAGTTTTTCCAAAATTTTTTTAGGAAAAATGATTTCTTCTTCATTCCTGAATGGTTCTGAATGTGAGATTAATTCTAGGTTCTTTAATTATTTTAGAAGAGGGAAGTTGATGCTGCCAATAACGTTGAGTAGTTCCTTTCATGACCAATAAACTACCATGATGCAAGATAATTTGTTTTTTTTCTTGGGTTATTTTGTGTTTAAAATTAAACTTTCTTTCTGCACCAAAACTGATGGAAGCAATAGCACCATTAGGTTTTAGCTCAGGTTCCGCATCGCTATGCCAGCCCATGCCTTCTTCTCCATCATGGTATAAATTTAATAAACAAGAATTGTAGGTTTCATTCGATATTTTTTCTACAACGGCTTTGATTGCCAATAATTCAGCTGTAAATGGTAGAGCCGTTTTGGAAGTATTAGAGTAGCGGTATAAAAATGGCTTGGAACCATACCACGCTACTTTTCTTTTAGTGATTATTTGTTTGCCAAAAATTTTTACTTCATCATTTTTCCACTCAATATGGTTGAGTAATAACGATAAAAAATCATTGGCTTCCTGGTTATTAAAAACTGCTCCATAGTATTGAACTATTCCATCTTGTGGGAGTATGTTTTCATTGGATTGTTCAAATAAGCTTGACTGCTTCATGTACTGATTTAACCAGCATTTACAATGGCAACAGAATGAATAGCGGCACTCACTTCTTTAATAAGCGAAGGATCTTTTTCTATTGCATTGCCTATAACTATAATGTCTGCTCCCGCCTTACAATTACGATATGCTTTTTCTGGCTCTGTTATTCCACCACCAATAATTAATGGCACATCAATATGTTTGGCTACTTTTTCTATCATTTGTTCAGTAATGGGTCTTTTAGCACCGCTTCCAGCGTCCATGTAAATCAGTTGCATCCCCAACATTTCTCCTGCCATTGCAGTACACATAGCAATTTCACTTTTATCAGCAGGAATAGGTGATGCATTTGAAATATAACTAACGGTAGTGGGTGCGCCTCCATCAATGACCATATAACCCGTTGGCATAATTTCTAACCCAGACTTTTTAACAAAAGGTGCAGAAATAACGTGCTGACCAATGAGTAATTCTGGGTTTCTACCTGAAATTAAAGACAAATACAACAAGGCATCGGCATATTTACTTACTTGAGAAGGCGAGCCAGGGAATAGTATTACAGGTATTGAGCATGATGCTTTGATTTGTTGAATACATTCGTCTAGATGACTGGATATCACCAAACTACCTCCCACAAAGAAATAATCTACATTGGCTTCTACCGATAATTTTACCAATTCTTCAATATTACCTCCGTCTACTTTATCTGGATCAATTAATACGGCAAAAGATTTCTTTCCGTGCTTTTTTCGTTGTGTAATTTGATGGTAGATCGCGTGCTTCATGCCAATTTGGATAGTCTTGCAAAAATGCAGAAAAGTTTTCGTTTAAAGCATTTATTAGTTGGGATCTTGCTTTCTGTTAATATTGGGTCACTTTGTTTAACTTTTTGGGTCAAAAGTATAAACCGTTCATACACCCAAAATTACCTAATAATCTTATTGACACCTGTGCATAATCGGTCAAAACCAACGTGGATTTGAGCTCGCAATTTATCCGCCTTCCTTATCCACAAGCTGTGCATATTTACGGTATTGGATTTTGAAAATGGAAAGATATTTTCGTCAACCGCCTCTACAAAATACCGTTTGGCAGGGACCCATTAATTACATTTTAAACATTAACTGCGATATGCCTAATCCACGCGCTCCCAAAGGCTTGCAATTCAGCCGCCGCTTCACCAACGATGGTGTTAGCCCTTACGATATGTTCGAATACGATTACCGCGACAGCGTAATCAAAAACCCGAACGGTGAAAAAGTTTTTGAAATGAATAATGTAGAGGTTCCAAAACAATGGAGCCAGATTGCTACAGATATTCTTGCTCAAAAATATTTTAGAAAAGCAGGTGTACCTCAACCCGATGGTTCTTTGGGAAGAGAAACCAGTGTGAAGCAAGTGGCACATCGTATGGCACATTGTTGGAGAGTATGGGGTGAGCGTTATGGGTATTTTGCTTCTGAAAAAGATGCACAAATATTTTATGATGAATTGGCTTACAGTATTTTAAATCAAGCTTGTGTACCCAATTCACCTCAGTGGTTCAATACGGGTTTACACGAAGTATACGGTATTACTGGAAAGCCACAAGGCCATTATTTTGTGGATCCTAAAGACAGTAAACTTAAAAAGTCTACGAATGCATATGAGCGTCCTCAACCACATGCCTGCTTCATTTTAAGCGTGAGTGACGATTTAGTTAATGAAGGTGGTATCATGGACTTGTGGACCCGTGAAGCTAGAATTTTCAAATATGGTTCTGGTGTGGGAACCAATTTCTCTCAAATTCGTGGTAGCGGCGAAAAATTAAGTGGCGGCGGTACATCAAGTGGATTGATGAGCTTCTTAAAAATTGGAGATCGTGCAGCTGGAGCAATAAAGAGCGGTGGAACAACAAGAAGAGCGGCTAAAATGGTTTGCTTAGACTTAGATCATCCAGAAATAATGGAGTTCATTAACTGGAAAGTGGAAGAAGAAAAGAAAGTAGCTGCTTTAGTAGCTGCTGGATACGATAATGGTTATGAAGGAGAAGCATACGCAACAGTGTCTGGCCAAAACTCTAATAACTCTGTAAGAATCCCTAATGAATTCTTCCATGCTTTAGAAGAAGGAAGAGATTGGGAATTAAAAGCAAGAACAGATGGCAGGGTTATGAAGAAAATACCTGCTAGAGAAGTATGGGACAAAATTTCTTATGCAGCATGGCGTTGTGCTGACCCTGGAACTCAATATGATACTACTATTAACGAGTGGCATACCTGTCCTAAGGGCGGTCGCATTAATGCGTCTAATCCATGTTCTGAGTACATGTTCTTAGACAATACTGCGTGTAACTTGGCATCTATTAACTTGCGCAAGTTTCACAATGACGATAACAATATTTTTGATGTAGAAGGATTTGAATACACTACTCGTTTGTGGACTACTGTGTTAGAAATTTCCGTTTTGATGGCACAGTTCCCTTCTAAAGAAGTAGCACAATTATCTTACGATTACAGAACATTAGGTTTAGGCTTTGCCAACTTAGGTTCTATGTTAATGGTAAGTGGCATTGCTTACGATAGTGAAGAAGCACGTGGAATTGCGGGTGCAATTTCAGCCATCATGACTGGTGTAGCTTATAAAACATCTGCAGAAATGGCTTCATTCTTGGGTACTTTTGACAAGTACGAAGAGAACAAGGAAGATATGTTGCGTGTAATGCGCAATCACCGTGCAGCAGCATATGATGCTACGGATGCTTATGTTGGAATAGAAATTAAGCCACAAGGTATTAAAGCGCAGTACTGCCCAGATTATATGTTGAAAGCAGCAACCCGTGCATGGGATGATGCGGTTCAATTAGGAGAGAAATACGGTTATAGAAATGCGCAAACCACCGTTATTGCGCCAACTGGAACCATTGGATTGGTGATGGATTGCGATACTACAGGTGTTGAGCCAGACTTTGCTTTAGTGAAGTTCAAAAAATTGAGTGGTGGTGGATATTTCAAAATCATCAATCAATCTGTACCACAAGCTTTAAAGAATTTAGGATACAATCCAGAACAAGCTAAAGCCATTGAGCAATATGCTGTTGGTTCTGCTAGTTTTGAAAATTCACCATTCATCAATAATGCAAGCCTTGCAGCAAAAGGATTTACTACAGCAGAAATTGAAAAATTAAATGGTGCCGCTCGTTCTGCATTTGAAATTGCGTTCATCTTCAATCGCTTTACTTTAGGTGATGAGTGTATGCAACGTTTAGGCTTTACTCCCGCACAATACGAAGATTGGAACTTCAATTTGTTAGAAGCAATTGGCTTTACCGAAGAGCAAATTGATGCAGCCAACGATTACGTATGTGGAACAATGACCGTTGAAGGTGCACCATTCTTAAAAGATGAACACTTAACAGTATTTGATTGCGCTAATAAATGTGGTAAAAAAGGAGAAAGATATATTCATGCCTATGGCCATATCAGAATGATGGCTGCATGTCAACCATTCTTAAGTGGAGCTATTTCTAAAACCATCAACCTTCCACACGAAGCAACTGTTGAAGAAATTGCAGATTGTTATTTGATGAGCTGGCAGTTGGGGCTTAAAGCAAATGCTTTATACCGTGATGGATCTAAATTAAGTCAACCTTTAAGCAATAAGAGCGAGAAGAAAAAGAAGACAGAAGAAGAAACAGAAGATGTAGCTGCAACACAAGCTGTATTAACAGAAGAGTCAACCATTGTAGATTTAGGTAAATTAACAGTAGATGAATTGTTAGAAGAAGTTACCAAACGTATGACTGCTTCTACAGATACTGAATTAAAGCGTGCTTTGTCTAGAATCGTAGAGAGAAAATCCTTACCAGCTAAACGTAGAGGATTTACGCAGAAGGCAAAAATTGGTGGTCAAGTAGTTTTCTTAAGAACAGGTGAATACAACGATGGTACCTTAGGAGAAATCTTTATTGATTTGGCAAAAGAAGGATCTACTTTAAGAAGCTTAATGAACTGTTTTGCTATCTCTGTTTCAGTTGGTTTACAATATGGTGTTCCTTTAGAAGAGTTCGTAGACAAGTTTGTGTTTACTCGTTTTGAGCCAGCCGGAATGGTAGACCATCCAAATATCAAAACCACCACTTCACTGGTAGACTTTGTGTTCCGTGCGTTAGGATATGAATACCTAAACAGAACCGATTTAGTTCATGTGTTAGACAGACCTACTGTAGGAAATACAGGAGAAGAGGAGGGAGACGCTACTTTTTTGGGAAAGCCCGAACTCAGTAGTATTAGAGTAACTGCTCCTTCAGCCAATACTACTCCTGCCGAAGGTCCTGCTTCCCCCAAATTACAGCGTGCAGCAGCTACTTCTGCAGCAGCCGGTAATAGTGGAATGGATGCGGTAAATGCAGCA
>Ga0207952_1000811_pt1 | contig 18429 bp, 16 predicted proteins | sample SubbioR12Aug_8Ca_FD_184831 | JGI IMG/M metagenome (GOLD analysis project Ga0207952, IMG submission 184831) | Serpentinite rock and fluid subsurface biosphere microbial communities from McLaughlin Reserve, California, USA - CR12Aug_8Ca (SPAdes) | ecosystem: Environmental > Terrestrial > Deep...
CAGTAGAAGTCAGGCCACGGCCCAGACCGCGGCGAGCGGCTTCACAACTGGAAGCACCAGAACGGGCCGTACTGGCAGAAGAAGGTGTCAGCGAAACTGCATTACGCTCATGGTTACACGATCATGGACTGGCCCTGATCGTGACGCGCGACCAGAGCAGCCGTGACCGCGCTGATATGCAGCAGCCTTACAATTTGCAAATCCCCGGTGGCAAAAAAACTATCTCAGTCACAGACAAAGAGGCAAAGGTCTACGATATTTCGCACTTCCAGATAGTTGAAGCCAGCTTGCTCAGGGCTTATGAAAACAGACCAGGGCGTCGGGTACTTGCCACCATCACCGACTTACAAAAACTGAATAACCCAAAATTGACGAATGCGCCACCGGGCAGCGTAAAAATCGCCAGTGATGGTTCCACTGCCGCCTTTGTGCCTGCGGGGAAAGCACTGAGCTGGCAAACTACGGATGAAAAGGGCAATGCCATAGTACGTGAGCGCAACTGGATTACTTTTCAGCGCGGTGAAATGCGTGTCTGCGCATCTTGCCATGGTGTGAATAGCCAGAATCAGGCAGGCCTCGCCACACCGCTGAACAAGCCTCAGGCCTTGCGGGAATTATTGGAATTATGGAAGACGCTGCCCAAGTGAGATTACTGAGCACTCTGGACTGAGCGCCCTACAGGACTGGGGTTGACTGGAGTTGGCGGGGTTTTCTGCATCAAGGCTTACAGTCCTGCCTTGATGCAGCAGCAGAGGAATCTTAAAACTCTTCCCAGTCATCCTGTCCAGCTGGTGCGGCTGCCTTGGCGGTATTTCTAGAAGCAGGCGCGGATGCAGGTGTCGCAGGCAGCGATTTCACCGGAGCGCGTTTGGCAACGGGCCTTTCTTTTGGCACCGCTTTAGCTGGTGAAACTGAAGTTGCCTTATTGCCACGATCACCAGAATCAATCTTGAAAATACTGACTGCATTATTCAGACTATTTGCTTGATCGCGCATGCTGCTGGCAGCAGCAGCAGCCTGCTCCACCAGTGCAGCATTTTGCTGGGTAGCCTCATCCATCTTGCCTATCGCCATACTGACCTGGTTGATACCATCTCTTTGTTCGGCACTGGCCGCAGTAATTTCAGCCATGATGTCAGCCACGCTTTTGATAGAAACGACGATCTCGTCCATAGTCCTGCCGGCATCATCAACCAGGCGCGAACCGACCTCAACCTTTTCAACAGAACTGCTGATAAGCTCCTTGATTTCTTTTGCCGCATTCGCAGAACGTTGTGCCAGGTTGCGCACTTCAGTCGCCACAACAGCAAAACCACGCCCCTGCTCACCTGCACGCGCAGCTTCTACTGCCGCATTCAAGGCAAGTATATTGGTCTGGAAGGCGATGCCATCAATGACGCCGATAATATCGACAATTTTTTTCGAGCTTTCCTTGATCGATGACATGGTATGCACCACATCACCAACGACCTGGCCACCTTTGCTGGCGACTTCAGATGCATTCGATGCCAGCGTATTGGCCTGACGCGCATTGTCAGCATTCTGTTGCACGGTCGAAGTCAGCTCTTCCATGGAAGAGGCGGTTTCTTCCAGGCTGGCAGCTTGCTGTTCAGTGCGGCTGGACAAGTCCATATTACCAGTGGCAATTTCTTCAGAAGAGATGGCAATAGATCCGCTTGAATTTCGCACCATGGTGACGGTTTGCATCAGGCTTTGGCGCATGTTTTCCAGAGCGGAAACCAGTTGCCCCATTTCATCCTTGGAAGCAGGTTTGAGTTGCTGGGTCAGGTCACCATTGCCTATGGCTTCAAATTGATTAATTGCCATCCTTAATGGATGGGAAATAGCGGCGAGTAAAAAGTAAGCAGAGATAAATACGGCAACCAGTCCACCTATGACTCCCAGTATGTCAACCCAGAGAAAAGTAGTAAAAGCATTTTCACTCTCCTTCAGCGAACTGGCAGCACCTGCGAACTGATACTCACTGAGCTTGGCCATCTGATCAGAATAGGCGCTAAAGGCTGGTGGCACTATCTTCATATTGATATTGTCCGCTTCTTCCTTGTTACCTGCCTTGATGGCATTGAACATGGGAAGATGCGCAGTATTAATATATTTGTCGCGCAAGGCAGAAACACTATCTGAAATTTTTTTCTCTTCGGCATCTTGAGGCAGCGCAAGATATTTTTTCCAGTAGACTTCAGACTGATTCAAAAAATCCTCAGAACGCTTTAACGTCTCAGCATTGTCCGGGAAGTCTGGATGAGCGATTGCCCGGTCCAAGGATGTACGTGCACGCAAGATAAAAACACGGGATTGCCCCAGCGCCTCTACCGACGGTAATTGATTGGTAAATATTTCCTTAATGACGGCGTTGCTGTTTCTGACGCCATATATGCCCATCAATCCACCGATGACCAACATGATTGCCATGAAAGCCATTGCGCCTATCAGTCTTAACCTGATTGTCAGATTGAACATCTTCACTTCCCCTTTAACGTTCCAATTTGGAACAAGAATACAAAAATTCTTATCGAGAGTATTGATCCGAGACAACTGTAGTGCGAATACCGCCAGTTAAGTATAAATAAGATTGCAACTATTTGGTAAAGAAAATTTTGCGATTTTGCAAAAAAAAATCCCCGATAAATCGGGGATTTTTTAGAGCAAATCTAGTGCAATACTAGACTAACAAAGAAACAATTAGATTGCTTGGATGTTAGAAGCTTGCTTGCCTTTAGGGCCTGTCGTTACTTCGAAAGAAACGCGTTGGTTTTCTTTCAAAGATTTGAAGCCGTTAGATTGGATAGCGGAGAAATGAGCAAACAGATCTTCACCGCCTTCATCTGGAGTGATGAAGCCGAAACCTTTTGAATCATTGAACCATTTAACAATACCTGTTGCCATTACAATTTCCTATTTCAGTTAATGTGGGCATATGCCCGATAGATCGTTTCAACCAAGTAAGAAATGACAGACTGATACTGCACTACCACTTTGAATCTCAACGACTGAACGATTATACGCAGAATTTCGGGAAAAAGTAAAATAAAACACGACGCACTCGATTTATCTTGCAGTTTCAGAGGGAAAAGTCACCTTTAAGACGCAAAACTCGTCACAAAACTGTCATATATCCCTGTAATTGCCAAAAATAGCGGCTAATTCAGCCTGCAGCCAAAATGGGCTGTCCGCTTATCCAGGAAAGCAGATACCCCTTCGGCAAAGTCCGGCGTCATCGTGACAGAAGCAAAAGCCTCGATTTCATCGCTAACCTGCTGTTCGAGCGAAGTTGCGTCTGACTGATATACAAGGCGCTTCATTCTGGCATAAGTTTCTTGTGGGCCGCGCAGTAGCCTCAGGGCCAGCTTCTCGGTTACATCTTTCAATTGCTCCGGCGGTACAACCAGATTAATCAAGCCAAAAGCCAGGGCTTCATCGGCATCAAAATTTTCCGAAAACAATAACCATTCCAGTGCCTTGCGGTTGCCAACCAGGCGCGGCAGGAACCACGTGTTACCCACGTCAGGGCTCGCACCTATCTTGGCATAGGCCATATTAAAACGCGTGCCCTTGGCTGCAACGACCAAGTCAGCAGCATTCATGGTGCCCATGCTGCCACCGGCAACCGCGCCGTGGACAGAGGCAATGACAATCGCTGGCAGTTTGTGCAGACGCAATATCGCCTGGTTCAGCTCTGCACCAATTTCACGTATGGCTTCTGGGGATGCAGGGTCACCGGGCTTGAAGCTTGCGATGTCACCACCTGCGCCAAACACCTTGCCTTCGGCGCGGATAATGACGACCCGTATGCTGCGGTCTTCTGCCAGCAACTCGGTCAACTGGTTCAGTGAGCGTATCTCTGCCGCTCCCATCACATTCATGCAATCTGGATTATCAAAAATGATGGTGGCCAGTCCATTGGCTTTTTCAAGACGTATGCTCATGTCATCCTCCTTGTGTTAGCTATATCTATATCCTAGTAATAAGTGAGGAGAAAGGCAATCAGGCACGGCCATGTAACATGAAAGCGGCGGCACCTGTCGCAATTCTGTCTCCTTTTTCATTACGCAAGTCCATGAGGACATTGGCAACGCGCTTACCCAGCCGGGTGACTTCAGCAGTGGCAACAAAATGCTTGCCACGCCCTGGTTGCAGATAGTCGATGCGTAAGTCTATGGTACTCATCTTGCCAAATTCCTTGATCTGCGACAGCACATCATCTTGCGGGCTTTGCTGCGCCATCTTGAGCAAGATGGCAAAACCCGCCACGCTATCAAGTACAGAGGCAATCACACCACCATGCAACATGCCCTGGGCAAAGTTACCCAGCAATTCGTCCCGCATACCTATGCTGAGGCGCGGTGCATCCGGGTCAAAACTGTCGAGCTTCATCCCCAGCAGGTGACAAAACGGGATTTTTTCTTCTATCACCATTTTGAGCATGCCTTGAAATTCGGGGTTGTTGATGATGTTTTGTGTCATTGCGTGTTTTCCTCATATCCTGTGGTTAAATCAGCCACACAGTATTTAATCAAGCATTTGCTTTATTAATTGTATCATCATACACTTGAGCACCAATAATGCGATCCATCCCTTCATATACAGACCAGCAAACAGGAGAATGAAATGACTGAAGCCTATCTTTTTGATGCACCGCGCACGCCGCGTGGCAAGGGCAAGAAAGATGGTTCACTGCATAGTGTCAAACCCATCTCCCTGTTGTCTGGTCTGATGCAGGATATGCAGCAGCGTCTTTCACTTGATACCGCACTGATCGATGATGTCGTGTTGGGTTGCGTCACGCCCATAGGTGACCAGGGCGCAGACATCGCCAAGACCGCCGCGTTAGCTGCAGGCTGGGACTGGCAAGTGGCAGGTGTGCAACTGAACCGCTTTTGTGCATCTGGTCTGGAGGCAGTCAACCTGGCAGCACAAAAAGTACGATCAGGCTGGGAAGACCTGGTAGTTGCTGGCGGTGTCGAATCCATGTCGCGCGTGACCATGGGCTCTGATGGTGGCGCCTGGGCAGCCGACCCACAGACCAGTATGCAAACTGACTTTTTACCGCAAGGCATAGGGGCTGACCTGATCGCCACGCTGGAAGGCTTTAGCCGTGAAGATGTCGATGCTTTTGCCCTGCGCTCGCAAGAAAAAGCCACGGCGGCGCGGACTGGTGGTCGGTTCAAGTCCCTGCGCCCTGTACTTGACATGAATGGCCTGGTGATACTGGCTGAAGACGAATTCATCAAACCACAATCCAGCATGGCAGCACTAGCTTCGCTCAAGGCCTCATTTGAAATGCCGGGCAAGATGGGCTTTGATAGTGTCGCCATACGTAAGTATCCGCATATTGAACGGATAAACCATGTTCATACTGCCGGCAATTCTTCCGGCATCGTCGATGGAGCTGCCCTCGCCCTGATAGGCAGCGAGGCCATGGGCAAGCGCCTGGGACTGAACCCGCGCGCCCGCATTGTTGCGTCTGCTGTGACAGGAACCGATCCTACCATCATGCTGACCGGCCCTGGTCCAGCGACGCTGAAAGCCTTGAACAAAGCAGGCCTGCGCATAGAAGATATCGATCTGTTTGAAGTCAATGAAGCCTTTTCGGCTGTCGTCATGAAGTTCATGAAAGACCTCAAGGTGCCAGAAGAAAAAGTGAACGTGAATGGCGGCTCGATTGCCCTGGGCCACCCGCTGGGGGCAACTGGTTGCATGTTGCTGGGTAACCTGATTGATGAACTGGAAGCACGCCAGTTAAAACGTGGCCTCATCACCCTGTGTGTGGGCGGCGGCATGGGCATCGCCACCATCATAGAGCGCGTTTAAACCAGGAATATAAGCGAAAAAATCATGATCAATTACAGCAAAGACGAACAACAGATAGTCACCCTCAGCATAGATATGCCGGGTATGTCGGTGAATACCATGAATGCGGCATTTCGTGATGCACTGGCATCAGCCCTTGGCAGACTGGAAGAAGACAAAGAACAAATCAACGGCGTCATCCTGACCTCTGGCAAGGAGAGTTTTTTTGCCGGTGGCGACTTGCGTGAACTCATCAGCATACAAGATGCCAAATCCTGCCTGGAGATGGTGGAGAAAAACAAAGCGGTATTGCGTCGCCTGGAAAAACTGGGCAAGCCAGTAGTTGCCGCCATCAATGGCAGTGCTCTTGGCGGTGGCCTGGAGCTGGCGCTGGCCTGCCACTACCGAGTCGCACTGGATAATACCAAAGCGAAAATCGGTTTCCCTGAAGTGACGCTCGGATTATTGCCGGGTGCTGGCGGCGTGGTGCGTGCAGTACGTATGCTGGGCTTGCAGGAAGCCATGCCCTACCTGCTGGAAGGCAAGCAGGTTTCTCCGGCAGCCGCTGTCAAGGCTGGCCTGGTACATGCCATCGCCAGCAGCAAGGAAGACATGTTGCAGCAGGCTCGTGCCTGGATACTGGTCCATCCACAGGCACAACAGCCATGGGATGATGCAGCCTATAAACTGCCAGGTGGCGCGGCCAACTCTGCCAAACTGTTGCCGATGATCATGGTGGCACCAGCCATGTTGCGCGAAAAAACTCGTGGCAATTATCCTGCGCCAGAAGCCATACTGGCAGCCATGGTAGAAGGTGCACAAGTTGATTTTGATAATGCCCTGAAAATTGAAGGCCGTTACTTCACGCATCTGGCAACAAGCCAGGTTGCCAAGAATATGATAGGCACCCTGTTCTTTCAGATGCAGGAGATCAGCTCAGGCAAAAGCCGCCCGCGAGACATTGCAAAATCCAAAGTCAGCAAACTCGGTGTGATAGGTGCGGGCATGATGGGCGCTGGCATAGCGGCTGTCAGTGCAGCGCGTGGTATACCTACGATATTAAAAGAGCAGACGCCGGAAAAAGCCGAACAGGGCAAAACCAATATTGCCAACGGCCTGCACAAAAAAGTAGGCCAGGGTCGCTTGTCTGCAGAAAAAGCGGCGACCCAGCTGGAATTGATACAGCCTACGGCAAGTACAAGCGATTTTTCTGGATGCGATCTCATCATCGAAGCCGTATTTGAAAACCGTGAGCTCAAGGCCAGCGTCAGCAGTGAGGCGGAAAACATGCTGGCAGCAGATGGCATCATGGCCAGCAATACCTCCACCCTGCCAATCAGCGGACTGGCAAAAGCAGTCAGTCATCCTGAACGCTTCATAGGCATACACTTCTTTTCACCCGTCGAGAAAATGCAATTGGTGGAGATCATCAAGGGCAAGCAAACCAGTGAGGCAACACTGGCCCGCGCATACGATTATGTACTGCAAATAGGCAAGACGCCCATCGTCGTCAATGACTCACGCGGCTTTTTCACCAGCCGGGTGTTTGCCAGTTTTGTTAACGAGGGTCTGAGCATGCTGGCCGAAGGTTTGCCCGCAGCACTCATAGAAAATGCGGCACTCTCAGTTGGCATGCCAGTTGGCCCGCTGGCCGTGCAGGATGAAGTATCCCTCAGCCTGTCACGCCATGTCGCCGCACAAACCAGGGCCGATCTGGAAGCCGAAGGTAAAAGCTGGCAAGCGCCAGCGTCTGCTGCAATTATCAATGCCATGCTCGATCAGCATGAGCGTGCAGGCAAAGCAGCCGGAGCGGGGTTTTATGAATATCCTACAGATGGCAGCAAAAAGTATCTATGGCCAGAATTGACCAAGCTGTTTGGCAAAGCAGGACACAGCCTACCCTACGCCGATTTGCAAGACAGGTTCCTCTACATACAGGCTGTAGAAACCTTGCATTGCCTTGATGAGGGTGTGCTGGAGTCAACTCGCGATGCCAATATAGGTTCGATTTTTGGCATCGGTTTTCCGGCATGGACGGGGGGTACAGTGCAATATGTGCATCATGTGGGCTCAAAGGCATTTGCCAGGCGCGCAGCAGAATTGCAGTCACTCTATGGAGAACGCTTCTCTCTGCCGGAAAATTATCTGAAACTGATACAAACCGGTGCTCATGATTGAGTTAGCACAAACAAAGTAAAACTAAGGCTTGCCTGGAGTCAACAGGTCATTGACTTGAATATGCCTGTACGTGTTCAATAGTGTTTGTGTTCTTTGAACTTGCCTGGCAACAGAGCAAAAAAACACTATCCCCGACTGGAGGTGTATTTTGATTAAACTGCATTTCTTGGGTGCCGCAGGCACTGTGACTGGCTCACGTTATCTGCTGGTGTCAGACCTCAGCCACATCATGGTGGATTGTGGCCTGTTCCAGGGTTACAAGCAGCTGCGTTTGCGAAACTGGGAAGATCCCCCCTTTGACCCATCGAAAGTCGATGCAATTTTGTTGACCCATGCCCATCTTGATCACTCTGGATATATTCCATTGATGGTCAAGCGGGGTTTCAAAGGCAAGATTTACTGTAGCAAAGCCACATTCGCGCTGTGTAAATTATTATTGCGTGATTCTGCGCATCTGTTTGAAGAAGAGGCAGCCTACCTCAACCGTCACCACCTGTCCAAACATGAACTGGCACTGCCATTGTATGACAGCAAGGATGTTGACAAGGCCCTCAAGCATTTTCACTACATTGATGAACATACCAACATCACAATTGCCGATGATGTGCACGCAAAATGGATACCGAACGGCCATATCCTAGGTTCCTGTAGCATATCTCTAAAAATGGAACAGACCAGCGTGTTGTTTTCTGGCGATGTAGGCAGACCACGTGACCACATCATGAAGGCGCCTGAATTCCCGGAAAGAACTGACTACCTCATCGTTGAATCAACATATGGCGATCGCTTGCACACTAAAGGCGTTCCTGAAAACGATTTGCGCGATGTCATTAATAGCACAGTACAACGTGGCGGGTCGGTTCTGATACCCTCGTTTGCTGTTGGACGTGCACAAACACTGCTGTATTTGCTATACCAGTTGCGCAAGAATAAGCAGATACATGATTTTCCGATCTATCTGGACAGCCCCATGTCTGAAAGCGCAACGGGCATCTATAGTCACTATGCGGATTCCCTGAGACTCTCGGCTGAAGATATCGCTGGTATGACAGCCATGACTACCTATGTCAGAACGCCGGAAGAATCCCAACGCCTGAACAATGAACGTTGGCCCAAAGTCATTATATCTGCCAGCGGCATGGCGACTGGCGGCCGTGTGCTGCATCACATGAAATACATGGCCCCGGATGACAGAAATACCATCGTTTTTTGCGGCCACCAGGCTGGTGGCACGAGAGGAGATAGGTTGGTAAATGGGGCAAGCACAGTTCGTATTCACGGCCAAGATATCAGGGTGAGGGCAAAGATTGTTATGGTTGATGGTTTGTCCGCCCATGCGGATTATGAAGAAATGCTGGGATGGCTTAAACATCTGAAGCAGCCCCCCCTACGCAGTTTCATCACCCATGGCGAACCGTCGGCAGCCGATCACTTGCGCCAAAAGATAGAGCGCGAATTAGGATGGCAATGCGAAGTTCCAGAACATTTATCCTGCTACAAGATAGACGGCAAAACTCTGACTTCCCTGCATCCGCAAATACTGTGATAATTGACGTTTGTACAAACAGACATCGGTGAATCTATGCTGGCCTTTGCAGGAACCAAGAAGAGAGATTATGTATCTTTAATCGCATGCGGCGTCTTTTTTTCTGCATGCTCCCTGAGCACAAGTAGTCTGGCAAAGCCTTTATTGCGTTGCTACGTCAGCTATGCGGGCAGTGAGCAGGCCATAGAAAGTCAGATAGTGCAAGACCCATACGACGTAAAGACGACGGACATAGGTGAACGCTTTACATTCAAAGCAATCATGGTCGGCAAGGCGCAGCAGATAGACTATATCAAGCTGTATGCCTATTTCCAGACGCGCCGCAGTGATATACCTGTGCACCAGGCGACTTATCGCCCGCCATTTAAAGTCACAAAAAAAGAAAGCCCCCTGACGCCACAAAATTCTGTCTATGCCGGGGATGTCGAGCGTGAACTGCAATACCGTTGCACACTGCAAGAGGTGCAATGATGAAAAATTTCAAACTTGTACACCATATACTGGCGGCTATCGTTTTGTCTGCCTCGGCGACGGGTACAGCCATGGCACAGGACAATAGCGTCAGCATACTGTTTGCCGGTGATGTGGTGCTGGATGGAAAACCAGGCAAGATAATTGCTGAAGGCAAGGACCCCTTCTTTGCCTTTGCCAGATTATTCAAGAATGCTGACATCCGCATCGTCAACCTCGAATGCGTAGTGGCGACAACGGGTGATGCTGCCGACAAGAATTTTACTTTCCGCGCCCATCCCCGCACTTTAGCTACGCTGAAGCAGCACGTGGATGCAGTGTCGATCGCGAATAATCACTCAGGTGATTTTGGCCGTGCGGCTTTCCAGGAGATGCTGGGTTTGCTCGATCAACAGCAAATCAAGCGCTTTGGCGGCGGCAATAATTTGCGCGAAGCACATACACCGCTGATCATCGAAAAGAAAGGCTTGCGCATTGCCCTGCTGGGTTATAACGAGTATATGCCGCGCAGCTTTGAAGCAGAAGCTCAGGCCGCTGGTGTGGCCTGGAGTGAAGATGAACAAGTGGTACTCGATATACGCCAGGCCCGCCAGCAATATCATGCTGACCTGGTCATTCCTTTCATGCACTGGGGCTGGGAAAATGACAAACTTGCTGTCAACAGGCAACGCCAGTTAGCGAGATTGATGATAGATGCAGGTGCAGATGCCATCATCGGCGGTCATCCTCATGTGATACAGGATGTTGAACACTACAAGGGAAAACCTATCATTTACAGCCTGGGTAATTTCATCATGGATGAGCTGGACAATGAACCGCAAACCCGTGGATGGGTGATACGCCTGCAACTGGATAAAAAAGGTGTCACTGCCTGGGACACCCGTTTGGCGAAGATAGACATGGATGGCGTACCCCACCCTGTGCCTGAAGCCAGCACAGCCTGCTGGAGCCGCAAGGATGGGCAACTTAAGCAATGCAGCAATGCGCTTGATTAAGTCTTTTCAAGGACATTTACTGCTGCTGGCACATCCAGCACCACATCAGAGCAGGCCTGGGCAACGCAGGGCAAAATCCAGCCCTCCTGCTTTTCTTCCAGGCTCAGGCCGGGCCAGGCTATCTGGTATTTGATTTCACCAACCAGCATCTTGCACATGCAAGTGCGGCAGGTGCCGTTACGGCATGAATTGGGGATACGTATCCCTTCCAGCAAAGCGGCTTCCAGGAGACTGAGTTCATCGACGGCGTCGCATGTCCAGCCCTGAGGTTGCACGGTCAGCGTCCATACCTTATTCACTAATACATCCGGCGTATTCATTTTTTCTCGCTATCAACCTTGTCTTCATGCCTGAATTTTACTAGATTGAAAGTCTGCCCTCCTATTGACTCAACAGCGGCAGAAGTTTTTTCAGGAGCTAAACATGATGACAGCGAGTGCCCATCTACTTTCCCAACAGCAAGACACTTACTCAGAAAGGCGCAATGCCCGTGCACCAGATTTTATACTGATGCAGCTTGATCCCCGTGATGTCATAGAAGGAGTATTGTTAGAAGAAGGTTTTCAATCCGAGGATGCGCCCTCGGCAGGTAATATGCGTGAGCATTGTCCCCATTGCAGTGGCGTACAATTGCAACTGATATTACGCTACAAATTCGTCAAGCGTTCCCACCTTTTTTGCAGCAGTTGTACACGCTGCTATGATGCCCTGTATCCAGATGGCACTTCGGCACTGGCTTTGAGTGCAATGTCGCTGGTCTAGTGCATAGTGAGTGCATATTGCAGATGCAAAATGAAAACGGCATTTCCTCGCCATCGCTAAAGGAAATGCCGCCTTATTAAAGCGAGCTTATCAAGCCAGGCTTACACCACGGTTTGCAAACGCATGGCGACGCTCATGTCGCCGGAAACTTTCAGTTTACCCATCATGAAGCCGTTCATAGGATTCAATTGGCCAGTCAGCAAGGCTGCCAGGTTTTCCAGAGAAATTGTGATCGTGCAGCCAGCTTCCTTGTTTTCATTGCTGACAGTATTTGGTGTCACCAGCGCATCAACGAATACCACGCCTTCATCACCGCAATCAAATTTCAGGGTGGCATTCAAACCACTATCATCACCAACTTTAGCGCGTATCGCTTCTGTGCAAGCTTGCAGATCCATGAATTACTCCAGAAAATATTTAAACGACTTGCAATGTATCACGGCAGGCTTTCGAGGGACAATACTAGAAGTGCACTAGAAGTGCGGGAACTTCTTCATCAAAAGCCTACTTCAATACGCAGGTCAACATCCAGTAGTAAGTATTCCTGAAAATACGGATATCGCGCACGGCAGGACCAAACTTTTTACGCAGTGCACTATCAGTAGGGAAGTTCTTGAGTATTTCTACCCTGCTGCCATCTTCCTGCTTGCGCAACTGGAAGGTGTTGCCTGCCAGGTCAGTACGGGCAATGACGGTGCTGCTGCCTTCCACATAATTATTGTCGATCAGGACCAGGGTAGTGCCCTTGCCTGTTACCTTGCTGAGATGGCCCAGCAAACTGGTCTGGTCATCACGCATGACATGCGACCAAAAAAAGCCAGCGAAGCAAGCCGTGTATTGATCTGCTGTTGCTGCGGGCAAATCATGTAAATCTGCCAGGGCAAATTGCACTTTGCCTTCTGGATAAGATTTGGCCTGGGCCACGTCCAGCACGGGCTGGCAATAGTCAGTCGCGACAACGCTTGTTGCCTGAGGCGCAAAACGCTCAGTCCAGTAACCAGTCCCGCAGGCGACTTCCAGCACGCGCTGGTCTTTCAATACTTCCTGCACTTTGTCCTGGATTTCGCGCAAGTCTCGCTGGCGCTCAGGTTTTTGATACACTTTTTCCAGAGTCTGGGCGCGTTGCGCATAGTATTCGCGCATTTTATTTTCACTCATTTTTATCTTTCAACAGAAAATCTACCAACTCTACAAATCCCTCGCCGCATTCGGCCTGACAGACATAGGCCGGGTGGGCCTCGAATCTGTCCAGGTATTTGCGTATATTTGCCACCCCGACCGAAAGCGGGTAATGAGCAAACATGCTGGCATCATTGGCAGAATCACCAATAAATACATAAGTCTTTTTTGCTGCTTCATCGCTGATGCCAAATACTTCATGCAATACTCTTAGGCTCATGCTTTGCTTGCTGAATGGCGCCACCGAGGCATGGGCATGGATGCTGCTGGTGGTTGCATGAAAACCATGTTCACGTATCAGGGCGACAACATCATTTAATTGTGACAGCGGTATCGCAGGAATATTTTCTGCAATATCAAAAGCCAGGTCGCCTATGCGTTGCGCCGCATCGGCAGCAGGCAATACATCAGGAAAATGCCTGCGCATGATGTCAGCAAAATCCAGCAGGCGCTGCCTGTGTTGCGAGCGGGTTGCTGCATCAGCATAGTAGATGGCCTGTTGCCTGCCCTCTTCATCCAGCCAGAAAGCACTTGCGCCGTTTTCAGCAATGACGGCATCAAAATCACATAGCCTTAACAAAGGCAGGGTCCAGTAAGTAGGCCGCCCTGTCACAGCGATGCGCCGCAAACCCGCAGTTTTTGCCCTGTCCAGCGCCGTCAGCGCGGCTACCGTCAGTTTGCCATGGCTGCTGAAAGTGTCATCAATATCCGTCAATATGCCGCGCACCTGCCTGCGTTGCTCTACAGGCCAGCTACTCAGTGCCTGCATGCTCATAAATCGTAGGTATCCTTATTACCCTGCATGACATTGTCTATCATTTTGCGGTTCAGGGTAGGATTCAGTAATTCTATAAAGGTATAAATATAGCTGCGCAGATAGGCACCCTGCTTGATTGCCACCCTCGAAATATTCATGCCAAACAGTTGGCCTACTGGTATGGCGCGCAAATTCTTGTCACGTTCTGCGTCAAAAGCCATGCCGGCAATAATACCAACGCCCATACCCAGTTCTACATAGGTTTTGATAACGTCAGCATCAATGGCTTCGAGCAGGATGTCCGGTTTCAGATTACGGATCTGGAAGGCATGGTCTATCTTGCTGCGGCCAGCAAAGGCCGCATCGTAGGTGATCAATGAATAATTGGCAATTTCTTCCAGGCTGATATTCTTTAATTTCAACAAAGGATGCTCAACTGGCACGACAACGACATGCTCCCATTGATAACATGGCAAGGAAATCAGGCCATCGAAGCCAGCGATGGCTTCGGTCGCTATCGCAATATCGGCCTGGTCACGCATGACCATTTCGGCAATTTGCTTGGGATTACCTTGCAACAAGGACAATCTTACCTTGGGATATTTTTGCATGAAGGCCTGCACTACCTTGGGCAAGGCATAACGTGCCTGGGTGTGGGTGGTGGCAATGGTGAAGCTGCCACTGTCCTGCGCTGCGAATTCTTTGCCTATGCGTTTCAGTCCATCAATTTCTTGCATAATCAGTTCAACCGACTTCAATACCGCCCTGCCTGGCTCGGTCAGCCCGCGTATGCGCTTGCCATGACGGGTAAAGATATCAACGCCCAATTCCTCTTCCAGTTCAATAATTGCCTTGGAAACACCGGGCTGCGATGTAAATAAGGCCTTGGCAGCCTCAGTCAGATTAAAATTCTGTCTTACAGCTTCGCGTACAAAGCGCAATTGATGTAGGTTCATGGGTAGTTTTTTTGTAAAGGCGAGGATAATCTCGTAGAACCTGTCTACGATCTTAAGCGCGAGCGCGGTTGTGGCTTATATGGGGCTCATGCGCTGCTCAAAATGCTCATGTACTAGAGTACATTCCGCTTTTTGCGCTGCGTTTTTTGTTACCCTTACGCCGCTGACACTCGCTCGCTACAGATCGCAAACAAGTTCTTATGCAATTATACCTAGGTTAGCATCGTTTTATATGCATGCGCTAGTATATAGACCCTGAGCCAAGAATTCCATGTTTCCAACAATTACAACATGCCTAAATCATTTTTACTGCTAGTTTTCAGTCTTGCCAGTTGCTTGCTGGCACCTATTCTATCTCATGCAGAAAGCATTACAGTTCCCGCAACTCAGGTAAAACAGCCCAAAATTTGCCTGGCATTGTCTGGCGGTGGCGCCCGTGGCTTTGCCCATGTAGGCGTACTCAAGGTGCTGGAAGAATTGCGTATCCCCATTGACTGCATTGCCGGCACCAGTATGGGTGCAGTCGTCGGCGGCCTGTATGCGGCAGGTTTTTCCGCCAGCGAAATCGAGGCGAGACTGGATGCCTTGAAACTCAATGACATTGCACTTGACCGTGTAGAAAGGCGCTACCTGCCACAAAGCGTCAGGGAAGAAGATGAGCAATACCCGCTGGGAGCAACCCTTGGACTGAGTGCCAATGGCGTGAGGCTGCCTGCAGGCGTAGTGCAAGCCAGCCAGTTCCTGGAAATATTACAGAACTGGACTGCCCATTTGCAGCCGGACATAGAGTTTGACAGCCTGCCCATCCCTTTCCGCACACTTGCCACGGATATGGAAACCGGCAAAATGGTGATCTTCACAAAAGGCCCCCTGCATAAAGCCATACGCGCCAGCATGGCAGCACCGGGTGTATTTGCCCCAATAGAGATAGATGGCAAATTACTATCCGACGGTGGTCTGGTAAGAAACTTGCCCGTGGATATAGCAAAACAAATGGGCGCAGACGTGGTGATTGCCGTCAATATAGGCACACCCCTGATGCCACGCGACCAGTTGCTGACCCTGTTCAATGTCAGCCAGCAAATGGTCAATATCCTGACCGAGCAAAATGTCGAAGCCCAAAAATCCCTGCTTGCGCCCAATGACCTATTGATAGAACCTAATCTTGGCAATATCAGCTTCATGGATTTTGCCAGGTCAAAAGAAGCGGTACTCATTGGTGAGAAAGCCACCCATGAGCTGGACGCCAAGCTGGCAGCATATAGCCTGCCAGCCGAAATCTATGCGATCAGGCATGAGATACGCCTTAACCCGCAACTACCACCGATCAAAATACAATTTGTCGATGTTGTCACCAACGGTGCCGTGCCTGAGAGTGATATCCGCCGACAGTTGAATATACGCACTGGTCATGAATACAAGGCAGACGATATCAACCGCAAGCTGGCCATACTGAATAACGCCCGCGAGTTTGACAGTGTCAACCATGAACTGGTTGAGCGCAATGGAGAATATGGAGTACGTGTAAATGCCTATGGTCGCAACTGGGGTCCGCACTTCCTGCGCTTTGGTCTGGCACTATCGAGCGGATTTGAAGGCACTGGCGGCTTCAAGCTACAGGTTGGCCACCGCCGTCCCTGGTTAACTGAGGGTGGGCTTGAGTGGCGCAATGATCTGGAATTTGGTAATAACGTCAAATACCATACCGAATTGCGACAACCTCTGTTTGAACGAGAAGGCATGTACCTCGCACCTTTTGCCGAAGTTGGGCAAAATAGCAGAAACTTATACAATGGTGATACGCGCATCGCTGAATACAATGTGCGCAGCGACAAACTGGGCCTGGATGTAGGTTTTCGCCTGGGTGAACAAAGCATACTGGGGGAAGCAAAGATAGGTCTTAACTTCAATCACTATCGTGTGCGTCCAAAAATTGGCGGGCTTTTGTATATTAATGGCAACGGTAGCCTGGCTGCTGAATCACTGCCAAGCGCAGATTTGCAGCAATTCGGCCTGAAGACAGCAGTAGTGATAGATCAGCTCAGCGATGCCAGCTTCCCTCGCTTTGGCTATAAACTTGATGCCAGTGCTTTTCTGGGCACCAATCGCGCACGCAAAAACTATCAGGAAGTCGCTATCAATACAACCTGGGCGAACAGCATCGATAATCACAGCATCAACCTTAAACTGAATGCGGCAGGATTGCTCCAGACAGATACCGAAATCCGTGGTGTCGGTTCAACTCTGGGTGGCTTCCAGCAATTATCGGCCTACCAACCTGAACAATTCACTGGTAACTATATGCTATATGGCAGCGTGACTTATTTGCTGCGCGCCGTGAAGTTTGACCTGGCTGGGCAAAGCTTGTTCCTGGGCACATCGCTGGAAGCAGGCAATGTATGGAACAAGAGTGGAGATGTATCCCTGCAGTCGCTACGCAAGAGCGTCAGTCTGTTTGCAGGATTTAATAGCTTTATGGGCCCAATCTATCTCGGTTTCGCTCTCGGCCAGGGCGGCGCCAGAAATGTCTTCTTCCAGCTAGGCAGACAATAAACAAGCGCGCTCATGTCTGACGAAGTGAGCGCGTTTTTTTATTTCTTTAAGTTGAAAACAGGTTTCAACCACCATAGGCATAAACAAATTTTCCGCCCTGAATTTTGCCCATCACACGGGATCGCTGGTCGAGACCTACATGATCAGTCGCACTCATATTAATGACGCCCTGAGGTACGACCAGATCCCGAGTGTTTTCTAGAGCAGTACGCAAGGCAGCCCGGAAAGCCTTGCTACCTGGCTGTGCAGTTTTCAAGGCAACGGGGATGGCATTTACCAATAACATGTAAGCACCCCAGGCATCGCCAGCAAACTGCGTGGCACTGCCAGCACCATAAGTTGATTCATATAGCCGCACAAAATCTGTAGAGACTTTTTTGACTGCGTGTTTTTCAGGTAATTGCAGCGCCACTACGGCTGGCCCGGTAGGGAATAAAGTCCCTTCGACATCCTTGCCACCCAGCTTTAAAAATTCCAGACTGGCGATACCATGGGTCTGGTAAATCTGTGACTTGTAACCACGTTCTATCAGGGTCTTCTGCGGCAAGACTGCAGGTGTGCCTGATCCCGCAATCAGCACCGCATCAGGCTTGGCGGACATCATCTTCAAAACCTGCCCGGTGACGCTGGTATCGGTACGTGCAAAACGCTCATTCGCCACGATCTTGATACGGCGCAGTTCGGCCAGTTTGGAAAATTCGCGCCACCAGCCTTCACCATAAGCATCAGCAAAACCGATGAAGGCCACCGTCTTGACGCCATGATCAGCCATATGCTGAGTCAGAATCGTCGTCATATGGGTATCATTTTGTGGCATCTTGAAAGCCCAGGCACGTTTGGCATCCATAGGTTCAACTATGCTGGCCGAGGCTGCCAGGGTGATCATGGGTGTCTCATTTTCTGCCACGGTTTCCAGCATTGCCAGGGCGCTGGGCGTGGTGTTAGGGCCGACGATGACATCGACCTTTTCTTCAGTAATGAGCTTGCGTGCATTCTTTACTGCATTACCTGGGTCACTGGCATCATCGAGCAGGACGTATTCCACTTTCTTGCCAGCGATTTCTTTGGGCCACAGCATGACGGCATTTTTGGATGATGCACCAATAGCTGCAGCTGGCCCAGTTGTCGACAAATTAATGCCTACCCTGATTTGTGCCTGAGCCACCAGGCTACCCAGGCTCAGGGCTGCGACAACTGCACTGCGCAGGGAATAAGAAAAGA
>Ga0207952_1000812_pt1 | contig 18422 bp, 10 predicted proteins | sample SubbioR12Aug_8Ca_FD_184831 | JGI IMG/M metagenome (GOLD analysis project Ga0207952, IMG submission 184831) | Serpentinite rock and fluid subsurface biosphere microbial communities from McLaughlin Reserve, California, USA - CR12Aug_8Ca (SPAdes) | ecosystem: Environmental > Terrestrial > Deep...
CTCCCCATGGTCTACTTTGGCACCAATGTACTGGGTGCTACCTCCGGCATCATGGTCACTGGCAGCCACAATCCTCCTGACTACAATGGTTTCAAAATGGTGCTGGCGGGCGAAGCGATTTATGGCGATGCCATACAAGCGCTGTACCAGACCATATTGAACAAGGATTTCAAGCAAGGCAGCGGCAACTACCGCACGCATGACATCAAGGCGACTTATCTTGAGCGCATCATCGGCGACGTCAAAGTCGCCCGCCCACTGAAAATTGCCGTCGATTGCGGCAATGGTGTGGCTGGTGCTTTTGCCGGTGAGTTGTATCGCGGCATGGGTTGTGAAGTCATAGAACTGTTTTGCGAAGTCGATGGCACTTTCCCTAACCACCACCCTGATCCTGCTCACCCGGAAAACCTGCAAGACCTGATACGCTGCCTGCGAACCACGGATGCAGAAATAGGCCTGGCATTTGATGGCGACGGCGACCGTCTTGGTGTCGTCACCAAAGATGGCCAGATCATCTACCCAGACCGCCAGCTCATGCTGTTTGCCGAAGACGTATTGACACGCAACCCCGGCGCGCAGATTTTGTATGACGTTAAATGCACACGCCATATCGCACCATGGGTCAAGGCACGCGGCGGTGTCCCGCTGATGTGGAAAACCGGCCACTCCCTGGTCAAGGCCAAGCTGCGCGAAACCGGCTCGCCTCTCGGTGGTGAAATGAGCGGCCACGTCTTCTTCAAAGACCGCTGGTATGGTTTTGACGATGGCCTGTATGCTGGCGCACGCCTGCTGGAACTCGTCAGTCGCGTAGCCGACATGACAGCCACGCTGAACAACTTGCCACAATCGACTTCAACACCAGAACTGCAATTGCAACTGGCCGAAGGCGAAAACTTCAAGATCATCGCCGCCATGCAGGCAAATGCCAGCTTCCCTGGTTCAGACGAAATCATCACCATCGATGGCCTGCGTGTGGAATACCCGGACGGCTTCGGCCTGGCCCGTTCATCCAACACCACCCCCGTCATCGTCATGCGCTTCGAAGCCGAAAACTCGGAAGCACTGGCACGCATACAGGGTGCGATGAAGCAGGCTGTACTGGCTGTTAAGCCAGATGCTGTCTTGCCATATTAATTCTATTTAAACCTGCAAGCTCACCACAGAGGCACGGAGACACAGAGGGGGCACAGAGAAAAACTAAAGACGTGGCGAGTGCTTAGCAAACACTTTCACTTCAAAAGATTTTCTCTTGTTTTTCTCTGTGACTCTGTGTCTCTGTGGTGAGATTTTTGGTCTTACTACTATCGTGAAAATTCTGCTTGTTCGTGTCTCGTCCCTGGGCGATGTTTTGCATAATATGCCCATAGTGGATGACTTGCGTCGTCAGTTTCCGCAGGCGCGTATAGACTGGGTGGTGGAAGAAGCCTATGTGCAACTGGTGCGCCTCAATCCCGGTGTAGACCAGGTCTTCCCCTTCGCCCTGCGCCGCTGGCGCAAGAGCCTGGGACAGGCGGCAACGCGGCAAGAGATCAAGAATTTCTTTCGCCAGTTACGGCAGGAGCAATATGACCTGGTGCTTGATACCCAGGGCTTGCTCAAAACCGGCATCATCATGGGTCTGGCAAAAACCGTCAAAGGCGGCAAGAAAGTTGGCCTCGCCAATGGCACTGAGGGCTCAGGCTATGAAGGAATTTCCAGAATTTTTCACGATATCAGCATACCTGTAGACACACGCACCCACGCCGTCTTGCGCGGCCGCCTGGTTGCTGCCGCTGCTGGCGACTATACCGTCAACACGCCCGCCAGCTTTGGCTTGCAGGCACCAGATATAACTGCGGACCAGCGCACTTGGTTACCTTCTACACCATATGCAGTGTTCTTCCACGGTACAGCAGGTGCCGCAAAAAAATGGTCACGTGAGAATTGGCAGGCGATTGCCGCAGAATTGAAAAACTACGACTTGCCGATACTGCTGCCCTGGGGTAGTGCGGCAGAAAAAACCGAGGCTGAAGTCATGGCCGCCGTCATGCCAAACGCCAGAGTCTTACCCGCGCTCTCCATGCAGGCAGCAACCCTGCTGGCACAAAAAGCGCGCCTTGCCATCGGTGTCGATACCGGCCTGACACATATCGCTGCAGCTTACGAAACACCAACCATAGAAATCTATTGCGCTTCACCGCGCTGGAAGACTGAGGGGAACTGGTCGGACAAGATTATCAATCTTGGGGATAATGGGGAGCCTGCGACTGTTGACGAGGTTCGAGCTGCGATTGGCACACTTATGAGAGCAACCAGCACTCAACAATAGCCGGGCGGTTGAGAATAATCCCCTACCTTAGTAACGTCATTCCAGCGTGCTTTTAGCTGGAATCCACCGGGCTGGCGCTCCAGCGGCGTTCGTGGCATGCTACGAAATCATTAAATTCCCACGTTGGTAAATCAACGAGTGAGTCTGTCGAATAGTTTCGTACGTCATTTGCGATCACAGGCCGGGGGTAGCCCGGCAGCTACTCACCTTTTTTGCTTCGCCAAAAAAGGTAAGCGAAAAAAGGCGACCGAGGCGTCGCTGCCCCCTAAAGGGGGTTCCCATTTGTGCAGTACAAAAAATGGGAAGATCCGAAACTCGCTTCGCTCAAACAGCGGCTCTTCTTTTTCCATTTTCTGTACTGCACAAATGGCATCGACACATCGGAACGGCAAAAATCAAAAACAACGTCATCGCGACCAATATTCATGTTTTTTTGATCAGATAGCTATTCATAAAAATAAATTCAATAAATCTTAATCATTGTCGTCAAACGCAAATTAAATTATCCTTCAGAGAACAACTCAAATCTAGCAAGCAAACAAAAATGAATGCCATCAACGTAATCGCTCCCTATAAATACCTCGACATGTGGGTATTTGATGATGAACGCGTAGGCCTGCTGCAAGAACCTTTCGTCAGCGGTGCTGACACCATGATAGATCAGGTAGTTGCCACGATTCCTGATCCGGAATCGGGTTTCATCATGCTGTTCTCTGCCACTCCATTTCCTGGCCACCAGATCAAACTTTCCTGGAACAGGGCAGACAGCAATGGCAATTGGTATTTTTCAGAAGAACTGGATATGGAAGGATGGTTGTGCCCGGCCCTGCTCAAATATTTTGAGCAGCCACCAAAAGAAATTTACGTGCAGGTCAAAGCAAAAAACAATCCGCTTATCAAGCCAGTTTAAGTAAACTCAATAGGCGAACTAATGGTTGAAAATTTTTCCTGATGCCTTAAAAGAATTGGCCGAATGAATGGGGTAATCGACCAAGCGGCACTCAAATCGTCGAGATCGGTGCATGACCAATACCAGACAAGATGAATATGTATGTCAATGTCTCGCTCAAGCATTTCCAGAAACTGCGTCCAGTTCTCGCTACGCAGAAAATTCTCACCTTTATCTATGGCGTCACAAGATGATTGCACTAGCATGGCGATCAGTGTGAATTTTTCGTCTTCGCTCAACTCACCACTATCATAGGCAGCAAGAAATTCAGCTATCCTGCTTGCATCAGCAACTTCATATTCCCAATCCTGCATATTTTTTGTATTGGGAAGATTGAAGCGTTTCGCCAGTGCATCAATGGCGGTTCTGGTGGGAAAACGGTAAAGATGATCGAGGTTTTCGAACATGTGAAAACCATTATTTCAAGTTTGGATAAGGACATACATCAGAAGAAAGGTGCCAAACTGCAGATTTGGCATTTCCTAGTTCCATGGAATATTTGTCGCTTAGAACATGTATATCTTCAGTGCTCAATGTCGCAGTTGATGTTGAAATTGATAAGCCGCTGTAAGTAAAAAGATAAATCGTAGCCAATTCTGCCAAACGCTCATTATCGGAAACAATAGAAAATATGCCTGGATCATGAGGTAGTTCAGCAATTTCAACGCTTGGTGCTTCGCTCTCACGATCCTTGATATAAAGATAGGTCCAGGTCCGGCTATTTACCGGACAAGAATCACCATCAGTATCAACATTTCGATTTTTCCCGAACAAGAGATCAATGAATACCCTGTAGTCAGGTCTCTCGCGGTTTACTATTACGCGATACATCTTTCCATCACAAGTCTGTTGAATTGTCCGTCAATCATCACTTCACTTTACGCTAAATCTCCAGTTTGGCAAACGACTTCACCAAATCATCCAGCGCCTTCAACTGCGCCAGAAAAGGTTCCAGCTTGTCCAGCGGCAGAGCACTGGGGCCATCACACTTGGCCTGCGCCGGATCAGGATGCGCTTCCAGGAACAAACCAGCCAGCCCCGTCGCCATGCCTGCGCGGGCCAGTTCAACGATTTGTTCGCGGCGGCCACCGGAAGCTGCTGCGCCAGCTTCGCGTTGTTGCAGGGCGTGGGTGACGTCGAAGATGACAGGCAGGTTGTTCGTCACTTTTTTCATGACGGCAAAACCGAGCATATCAACCACCAGATTATCGTAGCCAAAGCAGGTGCCACGGTCGCAGAGTATCAGTTGGTCGTTGCTTGCTTCCCTGAATTTTTCGACGATGTTTTGTACTTGAGAAGGGCTGAGGAACTGTGGCTTCTTGATGTTGATGACGCGGCCGGTTTTGGCCAGCGCTACGACGAGGTCAGTCTGGCGTGCCAAGAAGGCGGGCAGTTGCAGGACATCGACGACTTCTGCCACTTGCGCGGCCTGCCATGGCTCATGCACGTCGGTGATCAGGGGTACGCCAAATTCTGCCTTGATGGCTTCGAATATCTTCAAGCCTTCTTCGAGGCCAGGGCCGCGGTAAGAATGGATGGAAGAGCGGTTGGCCTTGTCAAAACTGGCCTTGAAGACATAGGGGATGCCCAGCTTGCTGGTGACGCGCACATATTCTTCAGCCACGCGCAAGGCCATGTCTTTGGATTCCAGCACGTTCATGCCGCCAAACAGGACGAAGGGGCTTTGGTTGCTGGCTTGAATTTGTGGGGTGATGGCTACGGTAGTCAAGATGATTCCAGTTCTTAATAGTTTGTGCAGGCTTATCGGTGTTTGGATATGTCGAATATGCTCAGGATACCCAGCGCAGATAGTCTTGCCACTGGGGATCAAATTCGCTACTGATATCAAACTCCAGCGAAGAAAAATTTTGTGCCAGTTTTTGCGCCCTGGCCAGGGCAGCTGCTGCATCGCTGACATGCCAGTTCATGCTGCGCACGTTGCCATGCAGGGTGATCTGGCTGGTGATGCCTTCCTGGGTTTGCGCGAGCAGGGTTTCCAGCTGGTCTTCAAATTCGCGTGCGATTTCCAGGTCTTCTTTATTGTCCAGCTCTACATCAACCTGCAAGCGCCACAGCATGTCTGCCCTGCCCACGAGGGCCATGGCAGACTCATTGCGCTGTACCAGCAGTTTATCGTCGGGGTCGGTATTACTGACCAGCTCGAAACCTGTCCATTCATACTCTCCTGTTGGGAACAGGGCGGTATGTTTGAGTTCATCGCGCCAAAAAATGTCCAGCATTGCCGGGAAGCTAGTCAGACTAACGGTTTCCTGTTCCGGCTCATCTTCCATGAAGTCCACCGGGCCTATCTTGATAGCAAAATCATATTCACCCAGAGTATGATCCAGCAGGATGAAGGACATATGTCTGGCATGATCGACCATGTCTTGCGGTATCGGTTTGGCAAACCATAATTGCAAACCCACCCTGCCCCCATCAGCGTAATGCTTGACCAGGATATCGCCCGGGCCAAGGTCGAAATTATCCATGTTGATGCCAAATTCACCCATTCCAGCTCGCGCCCTGAAGGCTATCACATTGGGGAACATTGCCAGTTTGGGTGCCGATTGCGTGAGTGTCATGACATCCTGAAAATGCTCGGTGGCACCATGAGCCGTGATGATCAGGTCATATACGCCGTCTTCATCCCTGCCTTGCAATTCAGCAGCTAGCTTGGGAAAGAGGGGTTCCAGCATCGCATTGACGGCTTCCATGACATCGCGGATTTCCATTTTCTGTAATTGTGGCTGGGCATTTTCTAGTGCTTGCCAAAAGAGGTCTGTGCTCATCTGTTCATGTCCATGATAGTGGAAGATTCAACATGTCCTTGCATGTTGTTTAAGAAGCATAGGATATCATTTTATGGGAGTGATTTTGCATGGTGTTACAGTGAAGGCAACTAGATTGCTATTTTAAGCAATCTGAAAGAACTGAAAATTGCTAATGAGTCCCCTCCCCTTCAAGGGCGAGGCTTAGGGTGGGGGTGGGGATGGGTATCGGTCGAATGATCACTTATTAAATTTACTACAAACCCCCACCCCTATCTCAAGCTTGCCCTTGAAGGGGAGGAGGAAATCCCAAAGCAAGACATAACCCCTGCACACCGTTTTCAGGTATATTCCCACCTCTTCGCCCATACTCCCCAAGCCAGATGTCCGCTCATCGTAAAAATCTTGATGGTTTTGCCATTTCGCTTATGCTTTTGCTTTGCTTGTGCTGGGGTTTGCAGCAGGTGGCTGTCAAGCTGGCGGCGCCGGTGATTGGCGCCACGATGCAACTGGGCTTGCGGTCCGGGCTGGCGGCGGTATTGGTCTTGCTATTGATACTTATCAAAAAGATTCCATTTTCCCTGCGTGACAAGCATGTCTGGCCTGGTATTGCGGCAGGTGTTTTGTTTGCCATAGAATTTTTATGCATATCACTCGGCTTGAAATACACCACGGCTTCGCATATGTCGGTGTTCTTGTATACCGCCCCTATCTTTACCGTGCTCGGCCTGCACTGGCTGATACCGGCCGAGCGTTTGCAGTCAACGCAGTGGCTGGGCATCCTGTCGGCCTTTGCAGGGGTGGCAGTCGCTTTCTCTGGTGCTTTATTTAATACATCAGGCAGCAGCCAACGTGATGTGGCTGATATGCTCATCGGTGACAGCTTTGGCGTGGCAGCAGCCGTGTTGTGGGCAGCGACGACGATTACCATACGCAAATCCAGCTTGTCTGAAGCCGAACCGACGACCACGCTGTTTTACCAACTGGCGGTGGGTGCGGCGATCTTGCTGGCATTTGTCATGCTGCGCGGTGAAAGCTTGCCAACGCAATGGGATATGACCAGCATCGTCAGTCTGTTTTTCCAGACGGTGGTGATTGCCTTTGCCAGTTACCTGACCTGGTTCTGGCTGATGCGACGTTATCTGGCTTCGCGTCTTTCTGTTTTTTCTTTCCTGACACCCTTGTTCGGCGTGGCCGCTGGTGTCATTCTTATGCACGATCCCATTAGCCCGCGCTTTGCGCTGGGTGCAGTACTGGTCTGTGGTGGTATTGTATTGGTGAATTTCCGTCGGACATAAAGCATGCGTCTTATTTACTCCCTGGTATGGGGCTTGTCCCTGCCGTTTGCCCTGTTCCGCCTCTGGTGGCGTGGCCGCCTTGAGCCTGGCTATCGCCAGCATATAGGCGAGCGCCTGGGGTTTTACCCAGCCTCTGCCAGCGTACCAACGATCTGGGTACATGCCGTCTCTGCTGGCGAAACGCGTGCAGCAGAACCACTGATACGCGCCCTGTTGGCACGTTGCCCTGAACACCGCATCTTGCTGACGCACATGACCGCCACCGGGCGGGAAACTGGCGGCAAGCTGTTTGCCGATGTAGGACCGCGTCTGCAACAGGCGTTTTTACCCTATGACATCAACTGGATGATCGTGCGCTTCCTGCGGCATTTTTCGCCGCAACTGTGCATCTTGATAGAAACAGAAGTCTGGCCCAACCTGATCGCCCAGTGCCAGGAAAAATCCATCCCGGTGACGCTGGTAAATGCCCGTCTGTCAGAAAAATCCTTGCGCAAGGCGCAGCGCCTCGCTTCGCTGATCTTGCCTGCGGCACGTGCCATCAGCAGCGTGGCAGCACAATCAAATCCTGATGCCCTGCGCCTGCATGAGCTGGGCATAGAGCAGCCGGGTGTCACTGGCAATATGAAGTTTGATGTGACGCCACCGCCGCTGATGGCAGAACGCGGTGCAGCGCTGCGCCGCAGCTTTGGTGAGCGCCAGGTGATCTTGTGTGCCAGTACCCGCGATGGCGAAGAAGAGCTGATACTGCAAGCCTTTGTCGAGCAAGTGCCCTTGTTGCAAACCAACCCGCTGCTGATCATCACGCCACGCCACCCACAGCGCTTTGATCATGTGGCCAGCCTGCTGGAATCGCATGGCATCAAATACCTGCGCCGCTCCAGCCTGAACCATGAAGAGATCGCCCCCATAGGCACTGGCATACAGGTCGTGCTGGGTGACAGCATGGGTGAAATGTATATGTACTATGCTGCCTGTGATATCGCCTTTGTGGGTGGCAGCCTGGTGCCTCTGGGTGGCCACAACCTTATCGAAGCCTGCGCCATGGGCAAGCCTGTGCTGACGGGTACGCATACCTTTAATTTCTCTGAAATTACCGAACAGGCAATTGCCAGTGGCGCAGCTTTCCGCGTTGATGGCGCACTCAGCCTGTTCCGGCAGGCGCATTCCTTGCTGGCGGATGAAAAGCAATGCCAGCGTATGGGTGCAGCAGCCTATACCTTTTTCCTGCAGCATCAGGGGGCGACTGCACGCACCATGCAGATGCTGGAGAAGTATTTATAAAGCAGCGCTGTCAGTTGGCACCGTACCTGCCGGTGCAACACCATCAAGTATCTGCAAAGTGATTTCAAAATCAAAGACTTGCAGCGACTGCGCAAACTCATCTGCCCGCGCACCCAGCACCTTGCGCATGTCGCGTTGGTGGATATTGAAATAATCCAGGGCTTCGCTGTCTGAGTCTTCCAGATACTGGCGCAGCGTGGCAAATAGCTGGCTTATTTCTGCTGCATCAGCATCCTTGGCTTGCGGTTCAATTTTAGCTGCTTCCTTCTCTGCCTCTTTCTCTGCCTGCTCTTGCAAAGCCTGCTTCAGGGCATTAATCAACTCTGCGCTGGCAGCGCTGAATTTTTGTATCAGTGCCTCATTTTCTTCTGATTTTTCTATCGCCAATTCCAGCTCGGTTGATACGGCTGCCAGCGCCGTTGCACCGATATTGCCAGCAGCGCCGCGCATGGTGTGGGCTTCGCGTTCTGCGGTGCCTCGGTCACCTTTTTCCAGTGCCTGCCTGATTTTGTCTGGCGTGGATGCCGCACTGTCGACAAAGATTTGCAGCAAGCGCAGATACAGGTCAAGATTTTGACTGCAACGGCGCAAGGCGGGTGCAACATCAACGCCTGGTATAGTCAGATCATGTTGCGGCACTTCTGCTTTCACTGGCTCAGCTTTGCTTATCGGGGCAGCCTCAGAGACCGACGGTTTGCTGCCAGTATTGGCTTGTACATCAACCTGATAACCCGGCATGCGGTGTCCACACCAGCGGCTCAGGGTTTCAAAGAAGCTGTCAGGGTCTATGGGTTTGGCGATATGGTCATTCATGCCGGTATCGAGGCAGCGCTGGCGTTCTTCATTCATGGCATGGGCGGTCATGGCGATGATGGGCAAATCCAGCCATTCCGGATAAGAGCGGATCACGGTGGTGGCGGCATAGCCATCCATCTCGGGCATTTGCAAATCCATGAGCACGATGTCATAAGGATTGCCATGGTTGAGCTTGTCGATGGCGATGCGGCCATTGTCTGCCACGTCAACAATGATGCCAGCCTCCGTCATCAGTTCTGCGGCAATTTGCTGGTTGATGTGATTGTCTTCTACCAGCAAGACGCGCAGGCCTTCAAAGCGGCAATCACTGCGGTTTTCGGCTGCGGTATTGACTGGCGTTTCCAGCGCTTCTGCACTGATGCGCAACAGGATTTCCAGCAAGCCTGCCATGCCCGTGGGCTTGGACAGGTAGGCGACTGGAGCATACGTCCTCGACTGCATGGTGGTTTCATCAAAGTTCATCGTGGTCAACATGACCACTTGCGGTGCCTCCTTCCCCATGCTGGCGGCGATGGCGTGCATGGTAGCTGCACCATCCATGTCAGGCATATGGGAATCTAACAGCAACAAGTCATAGGGATGGCCATGCACCCTGGCTTCACTCAGCATATGCAGAGCCAGCTTGCCGCTGCTGGCGGCATTCACGGTCAGGCCCAGTTGCTGCCCCAGTTTTTGCAAATGCTGGCGTGCTACATCATGGTCATCAACCACCAAGAGTTTGAGGATTTGTATATGCGGCGGCAACGGCGCCAGTGGCGCTGCAGTGGCAAAGGCAAACCAGCAATTGAAGTGGAAAGTGCTGCCCACCCCAACCTGGCTTTCTACCCAGATGGAGCCACCCATGAGTTCTACCAGATGCCGCGATATCGTCAGGCCCAAGCCCGTACCACCATATTTGCGCGTAGTAGAACTATCGGCCTGTGTAAATGCCTGGAACAGGTTTTGTTGCTGCTCTTCCGTCATGCCCACGCCAGTATCCTGCACGCTGAATTGCAGTTGCACCTTTTCGACTTCTGCCTGCACTTGCTTGACGAGGATAATGACCGAACCCTGGTCAGTAAACTTGATGGCATTGTTAACCAGGTTGGTAATGATCTGCCCAAGGCGCAAGGGGTCGCCACGCATACTGTGCGGCACATGGGTGTCGATATCAAACACCAGTTCTATATCTTTTTCTGCGACCTTGTGGCTGACGATGGTGGCAACATCATCAATAACATCAGCCAGCACAAATTCAGCAGATTCTATATCGAGCTTGCCAGCTTCTATCTTCGAGAAATCGAGAATATCGTTGATCACACCCAGCAAGGACGTGCCTGCACTGTGGATTTTATCGACATAGTCACGCTGCTTCAAAGTCAGGCGAGTTTTCTTGGCCAGGTGTGAAAGGCCAATGATGGCGTTCATGGGCGTGCGTATCTCATGACTCATATTCGCCAGGAAATAAGACTTGGCAACCGTGGCCTGTTCTGCCAGTTCCTTTGCTTCGCGCAGCTCATCTTTTTGCAGATAGGTTTCGGTTTCATCGATCCAGAAACCATTCCATATCCAGTCACCATTGACACGCTTGGGTGCCACGGTTTGCGAGCGCAGCCAGCGTACCTTGCCATCGACCAGGACGCGCTGGTGAAAATTGCTGGAAGTGCGGCCATCGACCGCCCGTTTCAGGCTGGCCTCGGCGGTTTCCCTGTCTTCTTCCAGTGTTGTGCGCCAGCGTGCAGATTTGTCGGCCAGGATATCGGCAGCGGGCACGCCCATGACGTTTTTGACGTTCTCGCTGACGTAGGCATATTCCCTGTGTCCATCAGGCCGTTCGCGGAACTGGTAGACCGACAGCGGCAAGACATCGGTCAAATCAGTCAGGCGCTTGCGTTCCCTGTCAGCCTCTGCGGTTCTTTGCCTGACCAGTTCTTCCAGCAGGCTTTGCTGGTCAGAAAAGCGCCTTACTCTCCAGCGATAAATCGCGTAAATCACGGCCAGTAAAACCAGGCTGACGATAATCCTGAACCACCATTCCATCCAGAATGGCGGCGTGATGGTGATCAGCAGGCTCGCACCTTCGTCATTCCACTCGCCATCCTTGGTGGCTGCCCTGGTCCTGAAAATATATTCACCAGACCCCAGATTGGTGTAATTGGCCGCACGATGGGTGCCATCAATCTCTACCCAGTCTTCATCAAAACCATCGAGCTTGTAGGCATAGCGATAATGCAGTGGATCAGAATAATTCAGTGCCGCAAATTCTATCGATACGACACTGTGCTTGTAAGACAGGGTGATGGATCTGGCATCAGAAATATTGCCGTCCATCTTCACACCTGCAGGCAATTTGCCGCCACGCACGGACTGGTTGAAAATCAGGAAATCAGTAATCGTCGTCACCGGCTTATTGGTATTGTCGCGTATGGCGGCAGGATAAAACCAGGCCATGCCCTGGAAGCCGCCAAAGTACAATGCGCCATCGCTATCCCGGTGACTGGCACCGACCGTGAACGTGCCGTCTACCAGGCCATCATCAGCAGAATATTTTTTCACTGCCTTGCGGTCTGGCCCCAGTTTGTACAAACCACCATCCGTACTGATCCACAGATTGCCGTTATCATCCTCGGCAAAACCGGCAGTTGCATCATTACCCAAGGCCCCGCCATAACGGATAAAACTGATCTTGCCATCTGTCCCCTGCACCATCTGGTTCAGGCCACTGGCTGTGCCCACCCAGATCACACCAGCCTTGTCTTCATAGACGGCATAAACGCGGCTATGGCTGAGGCTGTGGGGATTATCCGGTTCATGGCGATAATGCTCGAAACGGCCCGTACTGCGGTCCAGTTTGTCGAGACCACCAAAGGTGCCTGCCCATAGACGGTCGCGGCGGTCAAACAACAGTGACACGACACGGCCATGACTAAGGCTGTCGCTATCCTTGGGGTTGGACATATAGCGACGGAACTTGCCATCCTGCATGAGATTGAGACCATCATCACTGGCCACCCACAAATTACCCTGCTTGTCATACGCCAGGGTATGCACGATGCTGGAACTGAGGCTGTCAGGCTTTTTCGGGTCATTCTGGAAATGCGTGGCACGTTCCGTAACGGGATCAAACAGATTCAAACCATCTTGCGTACCCACCCAGAGCTTGCCGTCAGGTGCCAGCCTGACTGCCCTGATCTTGCTATTGCTGAGGCTGTCTGCCCGGTTGGACTGGTGATGGTAGGCGCGTATCTGGCCGCTGGCTTTTTCCAGCCGGTTCAGGCCATTGCCAGTGCCTATCCAGATCACGCCATCCTTGCTGGTAATGGCAGAAACGGTATTGCTGCTCAGGGTTTTTGCTTCGCCCGGCAAATGCAGCAGGCGCTCAAAGCCACCGCTAGCCAGGCTGGTGCGGCTGGCCCCGCCCAGCCAGGTGCCTACCCACAAAGTGCCTGAGCGGTCTTGCAATAAGCGGGTGACGCGGTTGTCAGCCAGGCTGTGTCGGTCGCTGGCATGATGGCGGTATGAAGTGAATTTCCTGTCTTCGGGATTCCAGCGCTTGAGGCCGTCATCCGTGCCTATCCAGAGTATGCCATCGCGGTCTTCCAGCAAGGATGTGACAGGGCCGGGATCAAGGCCATCGGTCTGGCCCAGGCGACGTTTTTGGCTGCGCTCCTTGTTCCACACTTCGAGACCGGCTGCCGTGGCTATCCACAAATTGCCCTGTTTGTCATTGAGCAGGCTTTGCACATTATTGTGACGCGGGTCAGGCTTAGAGTCATTGTCGAGGCGAAAATTCTCAAACACGGTCTTGCCGCGGTACATGACACTGAGACCGGCATTTGTGCCTACCCACAAATTACCTTCTTTATCGAGGCTCAGGGTATTCACCTGATCGCTGGCGATACTGGCGGGGTCTTTGTCATCATGACGCAAAATCTGGAAACGCCCACTGTCAGGATCAAAGTGAGCCAGGCCATCGCCAGTTGCCAGCCACAATCCGGCGGCACTGTCGCTGATGATGGCTTGTATCTGATTGCCGCCAGAGCTGCGGATATCTGCCAGATTGGGTTTATACCTGACCATGGTCTCGGTCGCCATATCATAGCGATGCAGGCCGCCATTGCGCGTGCCTACCCAGATCCTGCCCTTGTCATCCTGATGCAAGGCCCAGACCCAGTTATCTGCCAGGCTGTCCGGACGGTTGGGATCATGGCGGAAAAAGACTACCTTGGCACCGTCATAGCGATGCAGGCCGCCCTGGGTACCAAACCACATATAGCCCTGGCGGTCTTGCAGCATGGATTGTACCGATTCATGCTGAAAACCCTGGTCACGCCCGACTTGCTCAAAGCGCAGACTTTGCACGCTGGCCGCAGAAACAGGCTGACAAAAGCCCAGGAAAACAAAACACAGCAGACAGAAAAAAGCGAACAAAAACTCAGGGTATAGGTATCGCCCGGCCACACTGTCCTGCCTCATTTATTTGTCCTCTGAATATGCGTGTTTTTATAAGACAAGTATATGTTATTCAGACATCAAGAAAACACAGATATATCTTTCCGGGCATCAGATTTTTGAAGTTTGTAGCGAATTGTCGGCAATTCGCGAAAATGCAGCCAGAATGACAAGGCCTGATGATGCAGGATTTACCAGAGAAATTGTAAGGTGATTATTTTTTTCAAAATATATATCTACACAGCAACTTCATTAGCGAATTTTTTTGCACATGAAAATTGCTTCATGTCAGATCAGCATTAGCTTCTTTCAGAACACCTCCAGCTCAACTTCAGGCATTTTGAGCGCAAATTCCGGCAAAAACCGAATAGCTGCTTCAAACCGAAAAAACACACTGTTTTTTGGGCAATTTTGGCTTGGTAATTTTGCTATGTCTGGTGTGGTGATTTGTTTTTATCTTGAAGCCGCTCAAGAAAAAATCTGCTGGCGAGGTTTATAATGGAGGCATCCGACATCAGGATGGTTGGTACCTCAGTGCCCGGTTTTCAATTGAACAATATTGCTTTGACAGATTGCTTTGACAGATTGCTTTGACAGATTGCTTTGACAGATTGTTTTTATAGAGCAATGCCATCCTGTTTCTCCCATATAACACAGCCCCTGAGCTTGCGCCTGGCAGCCATTTTCCATGAATGATTTGCTGGTCCGGACTAATGGGCTGTCAGATTTATCTCTGCAACAAGTAACAAAGAAAAACTTCTTCATATGAACGCAAACGAAAAAATTTTAGGATTGACAGAAATGTCTCCTCAGGAAATCTCCCTCGATGTCTTGCTGGAAAAATATGCCAAAGGCGATGAAGTCACCATCCAGGATGTGCAGGCTCGCGTTGCCAAAGCACTCGCCAGTGTAGAGCAGCCAGACTTCCAGGCATACTACGAAGAAAAATTCTTGTGGGCGCAAAAAAATGGTTTCGTACCGGCAGGCCGCATCAATTCTGCCGCTGGCATGGATCTCCACGCCACCCTCATCAATTGCTTCGTGCAACCGGTAGGTGATTCTGTTTCCAGCGCCACTGATGGTAAGCCTGGTATTTATACAGCGCTGGCAGATGCTGCAGAAACCATGCGTCGCGGTGGTGGTGTAGGCTATGATTTTTCTACTATACGCCCTAAAGACGCCCTGGTGCGCGGTACGCGTTCACGCGCTTCCGGCCCTGTGTCTTTCATGCAGGTCTTCAATGCATCCTGCTCGACAGTTGAATCTGCCGGTGCCCGTCGCGGCGCGCAGATGGGTGTCTTGCGTGGTGACCATCCTGACATTCTTGAATTCATCCGCTCCAAGGACCAGGGCGGTTTGACCAACTTCAATATCTCCATCGGCGTCACCGATGAATTCATGGAAGCGGTTGCCAAAGACACTGACTACTGTCTGATCCATAAAGCCGAACCTGGCGAAGACAAAAAAGAAGCTGGCGCTTATCAACGTGAAGATGGCCTGTGGGTGTATGAAACCGTGCGTGCGCGTGATCTGTGGGATGAGGTCATGAAATCGACCTATGACCATGCAGAACCAGGCATCCTGTTTTTGTCACGCATGAATGCCGAGAACAATCTCTACTATTGCGAAAAAATCGAAGCCACCAATCCATGTGCAGAACAACCGCTGCCTGATTATGGTTGCTGCTGCCTGGGTTCCATTAACCTGACGCGCTTCATCAAGGGTGCATTCACTGATGCAGCCGAATTTGATTTTACTGCCTTTGAAGCAGTCGTCACGGTAGCGACACGCATGCTCGACAATGTGCTCGATGCTACTGCCTGGCCTTTGCCTCAGCAAAAAGCCGAAGCCATGTCCAAGCGTCGCGTTGGCCTGGGCTTCCTTGGCCTGGGCAGCAGCCTGGTCATGCTGGGCCAGCGTTATGATTCCGACGCCGGTCGCGCTTTTGCACAAAAAGTATCTGAAGTCATGCGTGATGCCGCCTACCTGGCATCAGCAGAACTGGCCAAGGAAAAAGGCCAGTTCCCATTGTTTGACAGCACAAAATATCTGGCCGGTGCTTTCGCCAAACGCCTGCCTAAAAATGTGCGCAATGCGATTTCCAAACATGGTTTGCGCAATTCTCATTTGCTGTCCATCGCCCCTACCGGCACCATCACCCTGGCCTTTGCCGACAATGCCTCGAATGGCATAGAACCAGCATTCTCCTGGGTCTATAACCGCAAGAAACGCATGGCGGTTGGCGATGCTAAAGTCTATGAAGTGGCGGACCATGCATGGCGCTTGTACCGCCATCAGGGCAATGATGTTTCAGACGACAGCAAGCTGCCAAAACAGTTTGTCACAGCCCTCAATATGTCTGCCAGCGACCATATGAAGATGTTGCAGGTCGTGCAGCCTTATATTGACTCTGCGATTTCCAAAACCGTCAACGTCCCGGCAGATTATCCTTACGAAGATTTCCAGAACCTGTACATGGATGCCTGGCGCGCTGGCCTCAAAGGCCTGGCGACTTATCGCCCGAATAATATCCTTGGCAGCGTCCTGTCTGTCTCTAATGAGCCAGCACCAGAAGTCAAACATATTCCCGATGATGACCTGCTGCGCAAACAATTCGATGGCCGCCCATTTGGCGACCTGGAATCTGTCACCTCCAAAGTGCAGTACATGACGTATGAAGGCAAGAAAACTGTCTACCTGACAGTGAGCTTCATCCACATAGACGGCATGGTCGGTGGCGAACGCGTGACTATCGAGCGCCCGTTTGAATTCTTCATGCCTGCTGGTCAAAAGAATGACGGCCAGCAATGGATATCCGCCAGCATGCGCTTATTGTCCATGGCAGCGCGCTCCGGCGGTTCCATCGCCAAGGCCCTGGCAGACATGCGTGAAGTGGTGTGGGACAAGGGTACAGTGCGCTGTGGCATGATCACCAAGGACGATGGCTCACAGGCACCTTTGTTCCATGAGTCAGAAGTCGCTGCCATCGGTTACTCGCTACAACGCATACTGATGAAACGCGGCTTCCTCGACGCCGCCGGCAACCAGATCCCTATCACCGTACTGGCAGAAAAGTTCAAACAAAGAAGCCACCACTACGGCATGGACGACCTGGCCTATGAAGGCGAAAACGCAGCCCCCATCAGCTACATCCCCACCGGCAAAAAATGCCCGGATTGCGGCGCCCATGCCCTGCAAAAAATAGATGGCTGCAGCCGTTGTGTTTCTTGTGGCTATGTTGGTGCTTGTGGCTGATGTTTTAGAAAAACTTTTAAGCAGCTGTGGCTGGCTCCATAAGCTGCAAGTACTTTGAATGTCAAAATAGTTGAGCAAAGCCGTCCATTTCAAATTGGACGGCTTTTTTTCATAATCACTCAATAATTTCCTCTTCTTACTCACCAGTTATTTTTGACAAGCAAATGTGACAATGTTCGTTTGCTAGCTGAGTTTACCCTGTCAGTTTGATCCACCTTCCACTTCCTGGCGAAGGCTGCCACCCGGTCATATGCCCCTTCAAATCCAAGTTCTTTCAGATCCAGATGAAGCTGTTTCAAGCTGCGTCGTTGTTTCCGATTTTTACTTGCTTTGGTTTTAAGCAAGTTCGAAAGCTGAAACGCATATTTGTCGATAGCGCTGGTTGTTTGTCGTGCCGCATAAGCTGGCCCGGTGACTTCAGAGCGTAGATAGCGTCGAACTGTGTTGCGTGAGATGCCCAGTCGTCTGGCGATCTCGCGCAATGGTATCTGGTCACGAATGTGCCAGCGTCGAATAATACCTAGCGATGCCACGTCAATCACTCCTGCTCCCTACTCATCAAGATAAGTAGGATTGTGTGATAAACGTGGGGGTCAACTTTAGATGCAAATTATCCAGGTCAATTTTCAGTGCAAATCAACACTATGCAGCTTCCGCTGCGCTATCATGCACACCTATTTGTGCGGATGGATGCACGCCCGTCTTCGGCATGTAGCGCAAGGTCGCCGCCCAGAACGCCAGCGCCAGCCCACTCACACCAGCACCCAGCAAGCAGACGCCCGGCCAGCCGAATGCCGCAAAGGCGGCGGTCGAGGCAATTGCGCCCAGGCCGCTGCCGATCGAATAGAACAGCATGTAACAACCAACCAGGCGGCTATGCGCTTGCGGCTGCGTGCTGAAAATCATGCTCTGGTTGGTCACATGGATGGCTTGGCCGCCCAAGTCCAGCGCGATGATCCCGATCACCAGCCACCATAGCGAGTTGGTGGTGAACGACAGCGGCAGCCAGGCGACCAGCAGCAGCAACAGCGCCAGGCCGCTGGTCCACTGACCCAGACCGCGATCCGCCCAATGTCCCGCCCGTGCTGCACCCAAAGCGCCCACCACGCCCACCAGTCCGAATGCCCCGATGAGCGTGTGCGAGAACGCAAATGGCGGCGCGCTCAAGGGCAAGACCAACACACTCCAGAAGACGCTGAATGCAGTGAACATCAACAAGGCGATCACGCCACGGATTTGCAGCACCCGTTCATGGCGCAGCAGCGTGAACATCGACAGGATCAACTGCGCATAGGACAGCCGCCGCGAAGGCGGAA
>Ga0207952_1000813_pt1 | contig 18357 bp, 15 predicted proteins | sample SubbioR12Aug_8Ca_FD_184831 | JGI IMG/M metagenome (GOLD analysis project Ga0207952, IMG submission 184831) | Serpentinite rock and fluid subsurface biosphere microbial communities from McLaughlin Reserve, California, USA - CR12Aug_8Ca (SPAdes) | ecosystem: Environmental > Terrestrial > Deep...
CCCATCCGTAATCAGTTTGCGCAAGACAGGGATCAGGATAATAAGCACGACGCCAACCCCAACACTACCCCAGCCCAGCAAAGAGAAGATGTAGTTATAAGTTGGATTGGTGGAAGATGCCAGGCCTTCAGTCGCTTCTGGTATCAGGCCTGAGAAATTACTGGCCAGAATAGAAGCAGTGCCAGTCACCAGCATCCAGGTACCCATCATGACGCCCTGATACTGACGGGGTGCCAGTTTGCCTATCATGGCATAGCCGATAGGTGAAATCAGCAACTCCGCAATACTTTGGAGAATGTAGCTGATGAATATCCATTTGAAAGCCACCAGACCATTACCGGCAGCAGTCGCAATGCCTATTGGCAGGACAAGAAAACCCAGGCCGATGATGACCAGTGCAGCAGAGAACTGGCGCGGGATATCGATATTCCAGCCCTTGGCACGCAGCTTGTCGAACACCATCGCCATTAATGGGCCGCCAAACATGATAACGAAGCTGTTGATGTTTTGTATCCATTGCGGTGCAACTTCATAACCCCAGACCATGCGGTCCACATTGTTGACGGCAAATAATTGCAGACCCATCGGCGCCATCTGATACAGCGTCCAGAATACCAGCGAACCTACAGTCAGCAAGACATAGGCCGTCATATTATTGCGCTCGCGGCGCTCTTTATGAATGACGGTCAGGAAGATGAAGATAGCGGCAATCGCAATGCTGACGATCATGACCAGGTTACCCGTCATTTCAGCACGGTGCAGCATGAATTCGACCAGCGGCACTAGGCCAATCATGACAGCGAGACCGACCAAAAAGCGCATGCAAAATTGTTTGGCAGTGGCGTCCAGCAGCGTAGTGTTCAGGTCACACAACCTGCGCCAGTTGGCCGCTGCCAGCACGATGGCCATGAAATTGCCTATGGTGGCAAAGATGAAGAGACTGGCATAGTCTTCCTGCAACTGGTAATAACCAGCAGCGGTGAAGCCGATGAAAAAGCCGAGGTTCATGCCCGCATAATTCCACAGGAAGGCACTTTCACGGCGATTGTCTTCTGGCTTGAAGCGCTGCGTCAGCATCAGGTTCAGGCAGGTGACGTTCAGGCCACTGCCGGTCAGGAAGAAAGCCAGGCCCCAGTACATGGTGGCTGAAGTACCTGCGGAAATAGTCGCGCAGCCTATGACTTGCAAGATCATGCCGCCGACAAACAGATTACGGTTGCTGATGAAACGACCTGCCAGATAACCGCCAAACAAATGCAGACCGTAATTGAAGGCGCCAAATACCCCCATGATGGCCGTGGCATCCTTGACGGTGAAACCCAACTTCTTGGTTGCATACAGCACCAGGGTGGAATAAAGGACAGCAAAGCCCAGGGTGGCGAAGATCTGTATGAAAAACAGTGCGCCTGCGCCTTCGGGTACGGCAGCCAGTCTTTGTTTGATTGTGGACAAGGTGGTCTCCAGAGTGGTGGTCTGGCAGGCATTGTAAAGCAAAGAAATACTGGAAATAAGACAATTTGTATAGATAATTTCTATGGGGAAGGTCAAAGTCAAAATCATGCGAAAATGCCTCATTAATAAGTTCGCCTCACCGCCAGATAACAGGAAAACATAGCAAGCAATGGACAGCATAGATCTCGAAGTACTCAAAACCTGTGACGCCTGGATCAAGGCAGGGCAGCCCTGTGAACTGGTCACTGTCATCAAGACCTGGGGTTCCAGTCCCAGACCTGAAGGGGCGACACTGGCAATTGCAGGCAATGGGCAGGTGGTGGGTTCTGTCTCTGGCGGTTGCATAGAAGACGATTTGATAGAAAGAGTGCAACGTGAAGGCATGCAGCGTCATTTGCCAGAGATAGTCACTTATGGCATTACCGCCGATGAAGCGCACCGCTTTGGCCTGCCTTGTGGTGGCACGATAGAACTGGCGATAGAACCTTTGTCGGCACGCAGCCAGCTTGATGCCTTGCTACAGGGTTTGCAAAGACATGAATTGCTGGCGCGACGCCTGGATTTGCATACGGGGGAAGTGACACTTGCGAGTGCCGACCCTGGCCAGCAATTGCAGTTTACCGAAGATGCCTTGACAACAGTACACGGCCCGCGTTGGCGCTTGCTCATCATAGGGGCAGGGCAGTTATCACGATTCCTGGCCAGTATCGCGGTTGGCATGGATTACCAGGTTACGGTTTGCGACCCGCGTGAAGAATATCGCAGTGGCTGGCAAGTCGAGGGCGTGCAATTGATTCATGCCATGCCGGACGACCTGGTATTAGAAATGCAACTGGATAGCCGTAGTGCTGTCGTCGCACTGACGCATGACCCCAAGCTTGACGATCTGGCACTCATGGAAGCATTGAAGTCTGATGCTTTTTATGTCGGTGCTATCGGTTCGCGCATTAACAATTCCAAGCGCAGGGAGAGGTTGAAGGAATTTGACCTCAATGACGAACAACTGGCAAAACTCCACGGCCCCATAGGCTTGTATATAGGCAGCAAGACACCTGCCGAGATTGCGATTTCCATACTGGCTGAATTGACCGCTGTAAAAAATCGCATTCTGCTGCCTGCCGAGGTGAATGTCGCCCATGCCAAATCCACGCTGGCCTGATTTTTTGAAGAAAAAATAGTAATTAAAACGATGACTAACTACGCTTTTCGTCTCTTGAATGTGTTTGCCGAAGAAACCCTGGGCGGTAACCCGCTATGTGTTTTTGAAAATGCCACGGGCATGTCAGATGAACAAATGCAGGCCCTGGCCTTGCAATTTAATTTGTCGGAGACAGTGTTTGTATTGCCCTCAGATGTCGGTACCGCCAGAATGCGTATCTTTACACCAGATACAGAAATGCCTTTTGCCGGGCACCCCAGTCTGGGTACGGCGCAGGTGGTTAGCAGTCTCAGCAATTCCAGCCACATTACGCTTGCGTGCAAGGTGGGCTTGGTCAAGGTGAACCTGGAAAACGGTATTTGGACGCTAACCACGCCAAATAAAGGCGAACCTGTTGTCAAAGCAAGCGGCCTGTCTGTCGCAGAAGCGGCTTCTCTGCTGGGGTTGGATGAAAGCGACATCCATTCTGTACCGCTGTGGATCAATACCGGTAGCGAACAAATGCTGCTCCCTCTGAATTCTCGGGATGCAGTTTTGCGTGCCACGCCAGATGTCAGCAAGTTGCCTCTATGGCCTGCCAATAGTCTGCGGCGCAAGTCGGTCTATGTATTTGCCTTTGATGAGCCAGTAGCAGGGGATGAGCGCTTGGCGGTGACTGCCCGTTATTTCTTTGCCAAGCAGGGCGGTGGCTTTGCAGAAGACCCCGGCACAGGCTCTGCCTGCGCAAATCTGGGAGGCTGGTGGCAGCATCAGGGGCGTGATTTGCCGATCAGCATGCGCATAGCTCAGGGCGCGCAAGTCAGACGGCCATGCCAACTGTATCTGGATGTAGCGACAGACAAGAGCATACGGGTAGGTGGCAAGGTGATAGAAATTGCACAAGGTCAGCTGCAAATCTAGAAAATTCCTTCTGAATCGGACTTAAATCAAGCCGGACAGCATATAAATAGACAGAAAGCACGGGAAGAGCAGGCGTAAATCCTTTAAAATAGCGACTTCATTCATTTGCACTGAAAAACCAGCGGCCCGACGAACCTGTGTCTGTGGCCCGGTTCAGGATATTCCCCTATGAGCATGTCTACTACCCAGGAAATCGTTGCCGAATTGCGCGCTGGCCGCATGGTGATACTGGTTGATGAAGAAGATCGAGAAAACGAAGGCGACCTGATCATGGCCGCCGAGTTCGTCACGCCAGAAGCCATCAATTTCATGGCCAAGTTTGGCCGTGGCCTGATTTGCCTGACTTTGACAGAAGAGCGTTGCGACCAGTTGAACCTGGCCATGATGACCAGCCGCAACGGCACCTCCTTTGGCACCAACTTCACGGTCTCGATAGAAGCGGCGGAAGGCGTGACCACTGGTATCTCTGCTGCTGACCGCGCCCGCACGGTACAGGTGGCAGTTGACAAGAAGTCCACTGCGGCTGACATCGTCCAGCCTGGCCATATTTTCCCGCTGAAGGCGCAAAGGGGCGGCGTCCTCATGCGTGCAGGCCATACCGAAGCCGGTTGCGACCTGGCGGAGCTAGCTGGCCTGACACCAGCATCGGTGATTTGCGAAATCATGAAAGACGATGGCACCATGGCCCGTCTGCCTGATTTGTTTGAGTTCGCCAAAGAACACGACATGAAGATAGGTACAATTGCTGACCTGATTCATTACCGTAGCCAGACAGAAAGCATAGTTGACCGCGTGGCCGAGCGTGAAATGCATACCGTGCATGGCAGCTTCAAGGCGCTGGTATATCGCGACAAGCCTAGTGGCTCTGCCCATCTGGCGCTGGTGCATGGCGATATTAGCCGGGAAAAAGAAGCTCTGGTGCGTGTGCATCAGCCGGTTTCCATCATCGATTTGCTGGAAAGCCAGGCTACTACGCATTCGTGGAATGTTGCGGCGGCCATGGCTGCCATCAAGAAGGCAGATTCCGGTGTTATCGTCTTGCTCAATTGCGAAGAAACTGCCGAGCAGATGTTTGACCAGTTCAGGGCACTCGATACACCAGAAACCAAGCCAGCAGGCCGTGCCGCACGCATGGACTTGCGCAATTACGGCATAGGTGCACAGATTTTGAAGGATGTAGGCGTGGGCAAGATGAAATTGCTGGCCAATCCACGTAAGATGCCATCCATGACAGGATTTAATCTCGAAGTTGTTGGGTATCTCGATAAGCCGTGCGCAGACAAATAAGGATGAGGGTGCCGGGCCGCAGCAGTGTCGCCAGCGGTCTTTTTAGTGCATTTTCATCACTCACATCACATCAGGCGCGAAAAGCGCAAGAAAGAATATTATGACAGTTGGACATTATGAAGCAAATCTGGATGGCGCAGGCGTACGTGTAGGTATCGTGCAGGCGCGCTTTAACGACAATATCGGCAAGGGCTTGCTGGATGCCTGCCTGGCTGAATTGTCATTGCTGGGTGTGCTCAATGAAGACATCTTGCATGTCACCGTGCCGGGCGCTCTGGAAGTGCCACTGGCATTGCAAAAACTGGCAGAAACCAATCAATTCGACGCTTTGATTGCCCTGGGCGCAGTCATCCGTGGTGAAACCTACCATTTTGAGCTGGTATCGAATGAATCAGGTGCTGGTATCACTCGCGTTGGCCTGGATGTTGGCATCCCTATCGCCAATGCCATCCTGACCACAGAGAATGATGAACAAGCCGAAGTGCGCATGCAGGAAAAAGGCCGTGATGCCGCGCGCGTTGCCGTAGAAATGGCCAACCTGACCCTGGCCCTGGAAGAACTGGCAGAAGCCACAGAAGACGTGCACTATGATGCCTGATTGTTTTGCTCAGGCTTGATTTACATTTAAGTTCAAGCCTGAACGACGATCACCCAGCTTTAAATTAGGTAAGATAAGTAAGTTAAGCAAGATACGGTAAGAGAAGATATGAATAATAAAACACTACACGCCAATCCCAGCAAGAACCGTTCGCCACGCCACCGTGCGCGCGAATTTGCCTTGCAGGGCATGTACCAATGGCTGCTGAACAATGAAGATTCTGGCGCTATTGAAGCCCATATCCGTGAAGCTCACGGTTTTGAGAAGGCTGACAGAGAACATTTTGATTCCCTGTTGCATGGTGCTATCAAACAATCCATAGAATTGCGTGAACAAATTGCTCCCTTGATCGATCGTAGCATTGCTGAATTGTCACCGATCGAGCATGCAGCCTTGCTGATTGGTGCCTATGAATTGAAGAATCACATAGAAATCCCTTACCGCGTCGTCATCAACGAAGCGGTCGAGCTGACCAAGTCCTTTGGTGGACTCGATGGCCACAAGTATGTCAATGGTGTACTCGACAAACTGGCAGCAAAACTGCGCGCGACTGAGGTTGCTGCAGGTAAGTAAGGTACAGACCAAGTTACTGACCATATTTGTAAAAGTATCTACCGCCTTATTTTGAAAGATAAATAAGGCGGTTTTTTTCAGCCTGTGTTTTTAGGAAGTGCCATGCATCAAAATCTCGCAGCAAGACTGGACAATATCGCCCCTTTCCATGTGATGGAACTTATGAAAATGGCGGCGGAACTGGAAAAACAGGGCCGCCATCTGATACACATGGGTATAGGCGAGCCAGACTTTACAGCTCCGCAAGCGGTTATTGATGCTGCCGCGACGGCCATGGCTGCCGGGCGTTTGCAATATACCTCGGCCCTGGGTTTGCCAGCATTGCGCACGGCAATATCGCAGCATTACCATGACGTGTTCGGTCTTGACGTGCCAGCTTCCCGCATTATTGTGACTGCCGGTGCATCGGCTGCCTTGCTGCTGGCATGTGCGGCTTTGGTCGAGCCGGGCAGGGAAGTGCTGATGCCTGACCCCTGTTATCCATGCAACCGTCATTTTGTTGCTGCATTCGAGGGCAGGGCAAAACTTATCGCCAGCGGGCCTGATCACCGCTTTCAACTGACCGAAGAAATCGTTAGGCAGCAATGGGACGAACGCAGCAGCGGCGTTTTGCTGGCTTCGCCATCAAATCCTACCGGCACTTCCATAGAACATGAAGAATTGGGCAAGATCGTCGCGGCAGTAAAGGAGTTGGGTGGCTTCAGCATCGTTGACGAGATTTATCAGGGCCTGACTTATGATGGAGCACCATTTTCTGCCTTGTCGCTGGATGAAGATGTGGTCGTCATCAATAGCTTCAGCAAGTACTTCAATATGACAGGCTGGCGTCTTGGCTGGCTGGTCGTGCCAGAGCGTATCGTGCCAGCACTGGAAAAACTGGCGCAAAACCTGTTCATCTGCCCGTCTTCGATAGCCCAGTATGCGGCGCTGGCTTGTTTTGAACCAGCGACTATCGCCATTTACGAAGAACGCAAGGCAGAATTCAAGCGCCGCCGCGACTATATCGTGCCGGCATTGCGTGAACTTGGCTTTGGTATTCCTGTCATGCCAGATGGTGCGTTTTATGTGTATGCCGATTGCTCAAGCTTTACCGACGATGCAGATGCTTTTGCCAAACAGGTATTGAATGAAGCAGGTGTGGTGATCGTGCCCGGCCTGGATTTTGGCCCGGCGACGGCAACATCTTATGTACGTCTGTCGTATGCCAACTCATTGGAGAATCTGCAGGAAGCAGTTGCCAGGCTGAAGAAATTTCTCGCTGACAGATGATGAATGCCTGGAATTAAAAAAGCCGCCTGATCAAAAATGATCAGGCGGCTTTTTCAAAAGGACAAGAAACTAAACAGCGGGATTACAGCGCTGCGACCTGGTCTTTTTTAGTTTCTACTGTCAGCTTTGCCTCTGTAGCCTCAGGCTTATGCGCTGGAGCCGCTTCGATAGGACGGGCTTGCACAGGTGCTGGTGCAGGGGCGCTAAAGAAGGTAGGTACATTTTTGCCTGCCGAGACATCTTTCAGGCGCTTGTATTCATTCAATACACGTGCACCATAGCCAGAATCGTTGTCGGCATCAGCTGCACCTACATACATCTTCAGGCCAGCTTCAACAGAGCCACCGCGGGTGACATAGTCTTTCAATATCAATGCGCCAACGCGGATATTGGCAACAGGGTTCAGGGCGGCTTTGACGCCACCGAGGTCCTGGAATTTGTCATGATGTACTTTGGACATGACTTGCATCAAGCCTTGTGCACCTACCGGGCTTTCAGCAAATGGATTCAAGCCGGATTCTATCGCCATCACAGACAGTATCAGCAAAGGGTCGATCTTGATTTCCTTGGCAGTCAGGTAAGCGGCAGATACCAGCATGTTAGTGGCATCCGTTGCTACGCGGTAGCGTTTGGCCAGCCAGGTAGTTACCCATTGTTGCTGACGTGTATTACCCAGCATTTTCGCTTCTTCTTCGGAAGAGCTTACTGTTTGCAGATTGGCGTCAGAATTGGCCTGGCCTGGTGCTTGCATCAAATGGGCAAGATTAGGGGCCGGTACGGCTGCTACGGCTTCTGCTGGCTCTACGTCAGCTTCAGCATAGGGAGACAAACCTTTGAATTTGTCGGTGAGTTCAGGTTTGACATACATCATGACCAAAACGGTCATGGCAATGATGCCAGCAAGTGTCAGCAGGTTGCGCAGGGTGGTGAATAAGCCACTGGTTGTATCACGCGCTACCATGGAGAGCACTTTGCGCTTATCCATTGACGAAAAACTACTTTGTTGTACAGCTAAAATAAAACGTTGAAACATTCTTACCTCCTGAATTTTCGCGATGCGTCATTCAACTTACTTAAAAGCCAAATACAGTGCGTACTTCCGCGAATCAGAAACATCGTCCCCCGTCACAAGTGTGATCGCGAGACGCCGGAGCCGTTTGTCAAATCAGGTCCGTCGAACCTGTTCATGGTGTGTCCAGTGACAAACAACTTTTTTCGGGATAAGGCAGACGCCTTTTGAAAACAATCCTTACAATGTTATGTTGGGGCCCGATCCCCGTGAATGATGTTACCGTGTGGCGAAACTCTCTTTGTGTCGAAAGTGGCGGAAGTCATTAACCTCTTCATCAAGTTGGGCGAATTGTAGGGGCGGTTTTATATCAAGTCAACACTATCAAACGAGAAGTTGATTACTTTTATGTATAATGAATTGTGCTGCAATGCAGCAAAGTTCAATAAAATCAAGCACTTGGCAGAAGTTGCTAGTGCGACTAGTGCAGAGATACGAAAAAGCGAAAAATGATGAAATATTCTGATTTGAGAGATTTTATTTCTCAACTGCAAGAAAAAGGCGAACTTAAACAGGTAGACTTGCCTGTTTCACCACATTTGGAAATGACGGAGATTTGCGACCGCACTTTACGTGCCGAAGGTCCGGCTCTTTTATTCACCAAACCTGTTGGTCATACCATACCAGTGCTGGGTAATTTATTTGGCACGACACGCCGTGTCGCACTTGGCATGGGAGCAGAAAACCTGAGCGAATTGCGCCAGATAGGCCATGTTCTGTCTGCGCTAAAAGAACCAGAACCACCCAAGGGTTTTAAAGAAATCATGGGCATGGGGTCATTGATAAAAGCTGTCTGGGACATGTCCCCCAAAGAGCTGCGCGGTGCCAAATGTCAGGAGATAGTCTGGGAAGGTAATGACGTTGATCTAGCACGTCTGCCTATACAGCACTGCTGGCCTGGCGACGTTGCACCCTTGATCACCTGGGGTCTGGTCATCACCAAAGGCCCCAATAAAAAGCGCCAGAATCTGGGTATATATAGACAGCAGGTGTTGGGCCGCAATAAAGTTATCATGCGCTGGCTCGCACATCGCGGTGGCGCGCTGGATTTTCGTGAGCATGGCATCGTCAATAAAGGCAAGCCTTATCCTATCGCTGTCGCTTTGGGCGCTGATCCTGCTACTATATTAGGTGCAGTAACACCGGTGCCAGATAGTTTGTCTGAATACCAGTTTGCCGGGCTTTTGCGCGGTAGCCGTACTGAACTGGTGAAGGCCATAGGCAGCGAATTGCGCGTGCCTGCATCAGCAGAAATTGTACTGGAAGGGCATATCTATCCTGACGAAAATCACCCTAGCGGCTATGAGCATGCGCTGGAAGGGCCGTATGGTGACCACACCGGTTATTACAATGAGAAAGACTGGTTCCCGGTCTTTACCATAGACCGCATCACCATGCGCCGTGACCCTATTTATCACTCTACGTATACAGGTAAACCACCAGATGAACCTGCGGTACTGGGCGTGGCGCTGAACGAAGTCTTCATCCCTCTGCTGCAAAAACAGTTCAGTGAAATTACGGACTTTTATTTGCCGCCAGAAGGCTGTAGTTACCGCATGGCCGTGGTGCAAATGAAAAAAGCCTATGCTGGTCATGCCAAGCGCGTCATGTTTGGTGTCTGGAGCTTTTTGCGCCAGTTCATGTATACCAAGTTCATCATCGTCGTCGATGAAGATGTCAATATCCGCGACTGGAAAGAAGTTATCTGGGCGATCACCACCCGTGTTGATCCCTTGCGTGATACCACGCTGGTCGATAACACGCCGATTGATTACCTGGACTTTGCTTCCCCCGTCAGTGGCCTGGGCAGCAAGATGGGTATAGACGCCACCAACAAATGGCCGGGCGAGACCAGCCGTGAGTGGGGTACGACCATAGAAATGACGCCAGAAGTAAAGGCCAAGGTAGACCAGATCTGGCAAGAACTGGGTTTGTGAGTGGTTTGTAAACGCTTTGTTTTAGCGATTAAATTTTTGCGTGTATATATATGACTGCATTAAATGCTTCAGGGACTTCAGAGGCTTTAGAGACTTCAGGTACTTCCACAGTTTGGGATTATCCTCAACCGTTCACGCGGACTGTGAAACCGCAAGAAAGTGATATCGATGGTTTGAATCACACCAACAATGCAGTCTATGTGCGCTGGTGTGAAGAAGTCGCATGGGGACACTCTGAAGCACTGGGCTTGAATCTGGCGGACTACCATCGCCTCGATCGCGCCATGGCGATCAGGCGTGGTGAATATGATTATGTCTTGCCAACCTTGTTAGGCGAATCGTTGACGCTGGCGACATGGCTGTTTGCCAGCGATGGTAAACTCACCATGGACAGGCGTTTTCAATTGATACGTGACAATGATGGTGCCACCGTACTCAGGGGCCGCTGGGATCTGGTCTGTATAGAGCTCAGTAGCCGCCGCGCCCGCCGCATGCCTGCAGAGTTTTGCGATATTTATTTGCCAGCGGTGGTTCCTGCTTTAGCTATGGCACCATAGCTTGCTTGCTCGCAGTATCTTGCCTTTGCATTTACTGTAGAGACGATGTGTTGGCATCAGGCTACGTTTTCTCTTTAAGACGATAGCGCTGCTCAGGCGGTGTGGATTAATCAAGTACAATCAATTAATCACACCTCCTTGCTTTCCCCTATATGAAACGCCCGCGTTTTTTACCCGATAACATGACTTTGCTGCTGTTTGGCGTAGTCACACTGGCCAGCCTTTTTCCTGCGCGTGGAGCGATCGCATCAGGCTTTGATCATTTATCTATTGGCATGATCGCCTTGTTATTTTTTATGCATGGAGCCAGGTTGTCGCGGCAGGCAGTCGTCGCCGGGCTGACTCACTGGCGGCTGCATTTACTGGTCATGGCCTTTACTTTTGCCATCTTCCCTTTGATGGGCGTGGCCCTGAAGCCTTTGCTCTTGTATATGCTAACGCCAGAATTGTATGTGGGAATACTGTTTCTGTGCGTGCTGCCTTCTACCGTGCAATCCTCTATCGCCTTTACTTCTGTCGCCCGTGGCAATGTGCCTGCGGCGGTGTGCAGTGCATCGGCCAGCAATATGTTGGGGATATTCCTGACGCCCCTGCTGGTCAGCCTGGTGGTGGTGGCGCATGGCGAGAGCCATTCTTCAATCGATGCCATGTTGAAGATTGTGTATCAGTTATTACTACCCTTTGTCGCAGGGCAGATAGCCCGTCCCTGGTTGCAGGCATGGCTGGAAAAATATGACGTGCTGCTGAGGATGGTCGATCAGAGTTCCATTCTGCTGGTTGTGTATGTGGCTTTTAGCGAGGCCGTGGTGCAGGGTTTGTGGCAACAATTACCACCGGTGATGCTGGCCAGTCTGCTGGCTATCAGTGCCTTGATGCTGGCATTAATCATGGTCCTGACTACCGTCATCAGCCGTCGCCTCGGCTTTAATAAGGAAGATGAAATCACCATAGTCTTTTGCGGCTCAAAGAAAAGCCTGGCCAGCGGCGTGCCCATGGCGAAAGTTTTATTTGCCAGTCATGCCGTAGGTATGGTCTTATTACCGTTAATGTTATTTCATCAGTTACAGTTAATGGTCTGCGCCATCATGGCGCAACGTTACGCCAAAAGATAAGGAGTCAGACATGCCCCGTTTTGCTGCCAATCTCAGCATGATGTATACCGAATTTGCCTTTCCTGAGCGTTTTGCCGCTGCAGCGAAAGATGGTTTCAAGGCGGTTGAATATCTGTTCCCTTATGAATATCCGGCCGCAGACTTGCGTCATTTGCTCGATGAACATGGGCTGGAACAAGTCTTGTTCAATACTGCGCCGGGTAACTGGGCGCTGGGCGAGCGTGGCATCGCTTCCTTGCCTGGCCGTGAAGAAGAATTTAAACAAGCCTTTAGTACCTCCCTTGATTATGCACGTGTGCTGGGTAACCGTCATTTGCATGTCATGGCTGGATTGATTCAGCCTGAGCAAGACCGGGAAAAACACAGGGCCGTGTATTTGCGCAATCTTGCCTATGCTGCCTTGCTGGCTGCCAGGGAAGGTATTACTATAGTTATTGAACCCATCAATACCCGCGACATACCCGGCTATTTTTTGAATCGCCAGGACGAGGCGCAAGAGATTTGCCTGGAGATAGGTGTAGAGAATTTGCGTGTGCAATTTGACATTTATCATTGTCAGATTGTTGAAGGTGATGTTGCTACGAAGCTGCGCCGTGATATGTCGCGCCTGCATGCAGGTATTGGCCACATACAGATAGCCGGAGTGCCAGACAGGCATGAACCCGACTTGGGTGAAGTCAATTATCCCTACCTGTTTGACTTGATTGACGAACTTGGCTATCAGGGATGGATAGGTTGTGAATATCGTCCCAGGGCAGGTACCAGTGCCGGTTTGGGTTGGTTGGTACCCTGGTTGCGTCAGGCTTAAAAGCGCATAAGGCAGGTGAGTGGCTAAAATGGGGGGACTTAGAATATAAGCGTCCCATGTGTTTGCATCAATTTGTAGTGCCTGTTACTCCTTGAATAACAATGGGGCGATCATGAGCATGCGAATCAAATTCTGGCTGCTGACCACGCTGTTGCCATTATTAACATTGTTGGCAAGTATCGCCCGAGCGCAAACGCCCCTGGTATTGAATACCCCTTTTTTTGCACCCATCACGTCCCCGGGGCGTGATGGTGTGCTTGATTTGTTCTACGCTGAGTTATTCAAGCGTGTGGGTTTGAAGGTGGATATCCAGCCCATGTCAGCCGAGCGCAGCCTGCTGAATGTGAATAATGGCATTGATGACGGTGATGTCTCACGTGTGCTGGGTATAGACCAGGCATATCCCAATCTGGTGCGTGTGCCTGAGCCCGTGATGTTTTATCAAATGGTGGTGTTCACACGCAAACCCAGTTTTGTTGTCAAAGGTGCTGCCAGCCTGGAGGCATTTGATGTAGGCATACTCACAGGCTGGAAAATCCTTGAACGTAATATCGTCAATACCCGTTCGCTCTTGAAGCTGGAGACTGGTGCTCAACTATTCTCCATGCTCGATAAAGGCAGGATAGATGTTGCCGTGATCGAGAAACTGGAGGGCCTGCATTTTATCCAGACCCTGGGCTTGAAAAATATCAGGATTATGGAACCTGCTTTTGTCGAGGGCGACTGGTTTTTATACCTGCATAAAAAGCATGAGGCACTGGTACCCAGGCTGGCAGAAGAAATCCGCAAGATGAAACAGGATGGCACGCACAAGCGTATTTTTGATTCTGTACTGAAGCGCTACCAGCCTGTTGCCGGTGCCTGAATGCGCACACTGATGCTTAATCTGGGGGGAGCTGGTGCCACGAATAGTCTGGGGCGCAGGATAGCGATCGCCATACTTTTGTTCAGCTCGGTAGTGACCCTGGTTGCGACCGTATTCCAGCTGGTACTCGACTACAGACGAGAAGTCGGGGATATCGAAACGCAGATGAAGCAAATACAATCCAGCTATCAGGAAAGCCTGTCATCGAGTTTGTGGGTCACCAGCATACGTGACCTGGAACTGCAATTGAATGGCATCTTGCGTTTGCCAGATATGCAGTATGCCGAGGTCCGTAATGACCAGGGAGTATTGGTTGCCAGGGCGGGTCGTACCATCAATACGCAAGTCATACGTCATGAATTTCCACTTGATTTCAAACACAGACAAAACCAGGTGCATATAGGCAGTGTGCTGCTTGTCGCCAATCTGGATGGTGTGTATCACCGTTTGCGTAACAAGGTAGTAGTGATATTGATTACCCAGACTATCAAGACTTTCCTGGTGTCGCTGTTTATTCTCATGTTGTTTCAGTACATGGTGGGTCGGCATTTAAAGAAAATTGCCTTGTTTTCAGATCGACTGTTTGCCGGGCGCAGGACAGAAAAACTGGTGCTGGAACGCAAACCAGGTACCAGGGTGGCTGGGGACGAACTTGAACAAGTCGTCAATGCCCTCAATGCCATGCAGCAGCGCCTGGATGAATTTGTTGAGGAATTGCAGGAGAGCGAATTTCGCTGGAAGTTTGCGCTGGAAGGTGCGGGGGATGGTGTCTGGGACTTGAATCTGGGCACCAATGAAGTGGTGTATTCAAGACGCTGGATGGAGATGCTGGGTTACGCCGAAGATGAACTGCCTGGCACTCTGGATACCTACACCAGACTCGCGCATCCAGATGACGCTGCCCGTGCTTTTGCTCAACTTGAGGATAATTTATCAGGTAAAACTGATTTTTTCAGCATAGAGCAAAGGATGCTATGCCAGGATGGTAGCTGGAAATGGGTGATGTCGCGCGGCATGGTCGTCGATAGAAATGCCCAGGGCCAAGCCTTGCGTATGATAGGCACACATACCGATATCAGTGAGCAATTAAAAGCGGCGGAGGATATGCGGACATTGCTGGCAGAGAATGAGCAAGCCAGAGCAGAACTGCGTCTGGCCAATGACAGCATGGAAAAACAGGTGCAAGAACGTACCGCCCAACTGGAGACGGCCAACAAGGAACTGGAAGCATTTTCTTACTCGGTGTCTCATGACTTGCGCAGCCCCTTGCGCGGTATTGATGGCTGGAGTCTGGCCTTGCAGGAAGACTATGGGCCACATCTTGATGCAACAGGACAGGGATATCTGGAAAGGGTAAGGTCAGAAAGTCAGCGCATGGGTCAGTTGATAGATGACATGCTGCAGTTTTCCAGGTTGGGCCGTTCTGCAATGAATATGCGTGAAACAGACCTGAGTGATCTGGCCCATACTATCGCCAGCCGTATACAAGAGACTCATCCAGAACGTCATTTGGAATTTGTCATCAGCCCTGGTCTGCACGCATGGGGCGACAGGCGTTTGCTGGAAGCGGTACTGACCAACTTGTTCGAAAACGCGGCTAAATTTTCGAAAATGAAAGAGGTAGCGCAAATTGTGTTTGGCTGCCGGCAAATCAGCGAACCCGAATCACAAAAAGAAGTCACGGCATTTTATGTACAAGATAATGGAGCTGGTTTTGACATGCGCTATGCACATAAGCTTTTTGGCGTGTTTCAACGATTGCATAAATCCAGCGAGTTCAGCGGTACTGGCATAGGTCTGGCGACTGTGCAGCGTATCGTCTTTCGCCACGGGGGCCTGATCTGGGCAGATTCCACGCCAGGCGAGGGAGCAACGTTCTATTTCACCTTGAAGGAGCATCAATGAATACAGGAACTATCTTGCTGATAGAAGACAATCCCAGTGACATAGGCTTGACTGAGCGCGCCTTCAAAAAAAGCCACATCACCAATGACCTGGTGATTGCCCAGGATGGTCAGGAAGGTCTGGATTTCTTATTTTGCCAGGGTGCTTACGCTGACCGCGAAGATACTACGCCACCCATGCTGGTATTGCTGGATTTGAAATTGCCCAAGGTCGATGGCCTGGAAGTGCTGAGACAGATACGCAATGACCCGCGTACCCACAGGGTGCCAGTGGTGATACTGACCTCCTCTCGAGAAGAGCAGGATGTAGCAACTGGTTATGATCTGGGTGTCAACAGCTACATACGCAAGCCAGTTGATTTTCAACAGTTTGCCGAAGTGATCAAGCAATTGGGTCTATATTGGCTGGTGATTAACGAAAGTCCTCACCGGTCATAGCTGGCAGATGAAAATGGAGCAAGCTTGACATGGCGACCCCTCTGGCTTTACTGATGGTCGAAGACTCCGATATGGATGCGGAGCTGGTCATGTTATGTCTGCGGCGTGCTGATTTTGATGTCAGCATGACCCGTGTTGAAACTGCGGAGGAAATGCGCGAGGCCCTGTTGGAAGGTCACTGGGATACCATCCTCTCTGACTATAATTTACCGCATTTTAATACCAATGAAGCCCTGGCCTTGTTGAAAGCATCGGGCCTGGATTTGCCTTTCATCGTGGTGTCTGCCGAGCTGGGCGAAAATGCTGCTGTTGCCCTCATGAAGGCTGGTGCGCATGATTATGTGATGAAAGATAATCTGCTGCGTTTGCCTCCTGCCATCAAGCGTGAAATGAGTGAGGCAGAACAAAGGCGTGCCCACCGGCTTGCTGTAGAAGCTTTACGCGAAAGTGAAGAGCGATGGAGCTTTGCTCTTGAAGGCGCAGGTTATGGGGTGTCCGACTGGAACATCAAGACAGGTCATGTGCTGTACTCAGCATGCTGGGCCAGCATGCATGGTTATGTGGAGGATGAAATTCCACAGACGCTGCGTGGCGGCATGGATTTGATACATCCAGATGAACTGCCTTTGGTGACCGCAGCACTTCAGGATTATTTTGGCGCCGCCATGCCGCGCTATCACAGTGAACACCGGATACGCTGCAAGGATGGTAGCTGGAAATGGGTGATAGACAGAGGCATGATAGTCAGCCGTGATGAGCAAGGCCAGCCCCTGCGCATGATTTGCACGCATGTCGATATCTCTGAACGCAAAAAGGCAGAAGAAGAATTGCGCATTCTTAATGATCAACTGGAATTGCGTGTCGAAGAACGCACGCGAGAATTACGTCGCGCCATGACACAGATTATCGAGTCAGAAAAACTTGCGTCATTGGGTGTGCTGGTAGCGGGGGTCTCGCATGAGCTCAATACGCCGATAGGAAATATGTTGCTGGCGGCCTCATCCCTGGCAGAAAAACTCAATGAAGTAAGCAAGCTCATCGATACTGGAAAGATGACACGCTCTGGCTTAGTACATGCGCTTGATGAATGTGCTGGCGTCAGTCAGTTGATAGTGCGTAGTGGAGGGAGGGCCAGTGAATTGATCGATAGTTTCAAACGTGTATCAGTAGACCAGACCAGTCAGCGCAGGCGTGAATTTGATGTGCGTATGGCTGTGCAGGATAGTATCAATGCGCTGGGTGGTGTAATCAGTCGTGCTGGTGTCACTGTCGATAACCGCATACCCGAGGGGGTGAGGATGGATAGTTTTCCTGGTCACCTGGAACAGATCGTCAATAATCTCATCATGAATTCGCTGGCACATGGCTTCGAAGGCTGCGCCAATAAACATATTATCATCAATGGACATACTCTTGATGGCCAGGTGGAGCTTGTCTACACTGATAATGGCATTGGTATACCGGCAGCGTTGCAACATAAAGTGTTCGAGCCTTTTTATACCACGCGTTTGGGGCAGGGTGGTTCAGGCCTTGGTCTGTATATAGTCCACAACCTGGTACAGGGAATCTTCAAAGGCAGCGTCAGGCTGGAAAGTGAAGTGAATCAGGGTGTGCGTTTGTATTTCAGTTTTCCGGCAACGACACCTAGGATGAGCTGAGAGAGTTGATTGTAGCCATGACAGTCTGGTTTTATTTCAAACCAGACTGTGCCAAATCGAATGGGCCTTACTCGTCTGCGACCTGCAAAATCAGCTTGCCAAAGTTCTTGCCTTCAAACAGCATCATCAGCGTATCAGGGAAAGTTTCCAGGCCCTTGACGATATCTTCGCGCGTCTGGAATTTTCCCTCAGCCATCCATTTACCCATTTCAGCCACTGCTTCACCATAGCGGGCGGCGTAATCAAATACTACGATACCCTCCATGCGGGCGCGGTTCACCAGCAGTGACAGGTAATTGGCCGGGCCTTTGACAGGCGTAGTATTGTTGTACTGGGAGATCGCGCCGCAAATAATGATGCGTGCTTTCAGATTGATACGGGTAAGTACGGTGTCAAGAATATCACCGCCGACATTATCAAAATAAATATCTACGCCATTCGGGCAGTGTTCTTTCAGGCCATCTTTGACTGAGCCTGACTTGTAGTCTATACAGGCATCAAAGCCCAGTTCATTGACGACGAAATCGCATTTATCCTTGCCACCGGCAATACCGACGACGCGGCAACCTTTTTGTTTGGCGACCTGGCCTACAGTCTGACCAACTGCACCGGCGGCACCGGATACGACAACAGTTTCACCAGCTTTAGGCTGGCCAACATCGAGCAAACCAAAATAAGCTGTCATGCCAGGCATGCCCAGCGCATTCATGAATTTTGGCAGAGGGGCGAGTTTTGGGCTGACCTTGTAAAAGCCCGCCGTTTTGTCATCTG
>Ga0207952_1000814_pt1 | contig 18350 bp, 26 predicted proteins | sample SubbioR12Aug_8Ca_FD_184831 | JGI IMG/M metagenome (GOLD analysis project Ga0207952, IMG submission 184831) | Serpentinite rock and fluid subsurface biosphere microbial communities from McLaughlin Reserve, California, USA - CR12Aug_8Ca (SPAdes) | ecosystem: Environmental > Terrestrial > Deep...
GTCCGCCTTCGCGGGTGAAAACCCCCATTCCGTTGCCAGCGGCTTCCTTGCCCGCCATAAGCGGCAGGAAGAAGGCGTGGCGCAGGGTTTGGCGCGCGCCTTGGCGTTTTACCTTGATGCTGACCCCGGCTTGTTTGCGGCCTTTGGCGATGGCGCGGCGGGTGTCGCCTTTGGCACGTGGAGCAGAGGCGGTCATCTGGTTGGCGTCGAAGCGAGCCAGGCGGGTACCGCGCTTGCGGGCGGCGATGACGGCGAAATCGATTGAGCTGGTGGCCGGGCGAAGGGTGAATTTTTCGCGGACGTAGGAGGCTGGCAGGTTGTAGCGCTGGCTGATGTCGCGCGAGGCGGCGGTGAGTACGGTGCTGGCTACGTCATTGACGGCGGCCTGCCCTGCCCTGGCGGATTGCGCGGGGTAGCGCTCGATCTGGCGGGCGGCATTTTTGAGGGCGGCGGCGCCATGGATAGATATGCCGATTTTCATGTTTCGAGCCTGACGATCCAGCGGGAAACGTGGCCATCGTCGGACGACAGGACGTCGAGGGCATGGGAAACGCCATCGATGATGACCGTATCACCCTGAGCCGGGAGGCTGGTGCTGGGGATCTCGATCATGGTGCGGCGGGCGATGACTTGACCGTAGTCGCCGAGCATTTCGACGTTGCGGTCGACAAAGGCGCGAACAGGTTGCCCGCGCAGGATTATGTCGATACAGAGCGGGCTGGCGAATAGGGTTTGATGCAGGGCGGCAAAGGGATCACTCATGACCCCGATGGTGCCTAGTCGGTTCGGAAATTTTTAGGTGAAAATTTCAGAAAATATTTCCGGCGGCTATGGCTATTTGAGGCCGAGGAAGCGGGCGGTGGTGAGGAGATTTTTGAATTTCGGGTGTTGAACCAGGGCGGCGAGAACGGCGGCGGAATTCTCAGCCGCTGACGGCACAACGTCGGTGATTTGAGCCATTCTCAGCCGCGCTGGCGTTCCCGAAGGGAAGCCCGGGCTAATGGCAATCAGCTTATCTCGTGCCAGCATTACAGGGGCTCATCCCAAACCAAGCCTGGCACACTGAGCACGTCAGCCTGTGTGGCTGGCACACTCGGAATCAGGTCCGTCCGTGCTTTGATGGCCGCCACAGCGACGTTGTCTGGTATGACGTAGCTTGACCCCGCGAGACGAGACGACACGCTCACGTCCAGTTTTGTGCTATTTGCATCCATTTCGGCCCTAACCGCAGCGGCACTCGGCAGCGCGGCGACGGCACTGGTCAGCGGCGACAGATCGACCGCGACCTGATCCAGATTCTTCGCGGTCACCCCTTCGCCGGCCATTTTGGCGCCGGCGCTTGGCAACTTGGCGGTAACGGCGTCGAGGGCAACCTGCTTCGCCAGCACAGCCGAGGCTTCGATGGTGGCCAATGTCGGCAAGGCGGCAATATCCGCCCCAGTGGCCGGGTCGTAGGCGACCAGTGCGGCGTCGACTGCGGCCTGGGTTGCGGCAGCGTTGAGTGGTGCCACGTAGCTGGCAGCCGCCAGTCGGCTGGCCACGGTTGCTTCTTTGGCCAGAACCGATGACGCCTCAATTTCGGCGACGGTGATCCCGCCCGAGGTGATCGTTCGCGTCGCGTGGTTCCATACGTCGGCGGCGCTCAAGCCGGCAGGCGGTTCCGTGTAGTCGGTAGACGCCAGGCGGGTGGCCACCTGGGTAGCGCTGGCCGGGTCAGCCGGCAGCGCATCGGTGCGGACTTTGATCGCCGCGATGCCAGCGTTGTCAGGCGCGGTGTAGCCTGACGCCGGCAAGCGGGTCAGGACAGACGCCTCCTTGGCAAGCACCGCCGAAGCCTCGATTTCTGCCAGTGTGACGCCTGCGCCACCCGACGTCAGGGTGCGGGCTGGGTTGGCCCAGACCTCGCCAGCCGTCAAGCCGGCCGGCGGTGCGGTATAGCCAGTTGTCGGCAGACGCGTCGAAACCGCGACATCAACGCGGGCCAGCTCGACCGCCAGTTCAGAGCGCACCGCCGCCGCAACGCCGGCATTGCTGACCCCGCCCGCAATGTAAGCTTTGCCTGGGTCGGCCTGAATCGGTCCGGTTCCGACAGCAAAGACGCTGCTGCCGTCGGAGCGGTAGAGCCGCGCGCCAGCGATCACCAGTGGCTGCGCCGACGTGTTCTGCACCTTCATGTCGAGGATGTCGACGTTGATCCGGTAGTTCGCCGCGTCATCGGCGCTCATGCCGCCGTGGAAGGCCGCGATACCCGGCGCTGTCATTTGCCCGCTCAGATACCAAGCGTAGCCGCGCTGCGGTGAGGTAGAGCCGTCCGGATCGTCGATGTCAATCTGCACATTCGGAAAATCGGCGGTGAATTCCAGTACCGTGTCGCCGTCGATGCCGTTGGCGTTATAGACCACATCCGGCGTCGGCGTCAGCAGGAATGACGCTCCCGTCGCCGAGAGCAGGCCGAAGGTCTGGATCAGCGCATCGGCCTCGGTGCCGACGGTGCGCGCCATGCGCAGGCGCAGGGTGTGATCAGATGTCCAATTGACATTCATCGACCACGCCGCACCGGCTGGAATGTCGTTGTACAGTTCGCTGGCTGCGGTCACGTCATAGACCTGCAGCCGGGCACCGACCGTGTAGCCGATGACGCTGATCGTGGTGTAGACGCCGCCGGTGTGGGTGATCGACAGCGTGCTGCTGGCGCCATTGGCTAGGGTCAGGGCTTTGCTAGGCATGGCGATATTGCCGCTGCCGGTCAGCGCGCAGCCGTCAATCACCAGGTTGTAAGCCAGCGCGTAAGCAATGCCGTCCGTGGTAGTCAGTGGGATATCGTACTTCAGGTTCGCGTCACGCGAGGACCACCACTGCACGTAGTCGTACACCTCATCCAGCGTGTGCGCCTGTGTCAGCGTGATCGTGGCAGACGGCTGGTCAATCGCAATGCCGGTGTAGGCTCCAGCCGCCGTCTCGGTCGCGGTGATGTGCGCGTCAGCCAGCATCCGCTGGGTCAGCTTGATCGGCGCAGCAACGGATTGTGTGATTGTCGTGCGCTGGTAGCCGTATTTGGAAATTGTAATGACATGTGGCGTGTAGCTCACTGTGTCGTATTGATAGGGAGAGGCTTGTGCAGCGTTGCCTTGATAGGTTTCCTGCGTCAAGTACTGCTCTTCGACAACACCTGCGGCGTTACTGAGTACAACGTCCTTCTGCAACCATACCGTGAAGCTATGTTGGCTCGGGTAATCGTTTTGAAACGACCCTTGATAACCCCGCGTCACCGACAACACATTCCCTGCCACGCTGTCGACCCGCATCAATTCGGCGGCGATGCGGATGACACTATTGACCGGCGTCTTCGTCCCGTCGAGGACGGTGACTGAATTGGCGGCCTGCGCAATGTTTGAAGTATTGGTTTTGGTCCCCGAATCGATAAAGACCGAGGTCGCGCCATCTTTGTCCAGCGCTGAAACTGCGACGTTTTGCAGCGGCGCATTCGCGGCATCGACCGCGGTGATATTCAGCGACCACTGACGGTAATAGATCGCTGTGGTTGGGTTGGTAATTGACATCCCTTTTGGTGGGTTGTACATGGACGTGAAATCAATCAGCACGAAATTGCGCCGCCAGATCGCCGACGCTCCGTGAAAGTAGATGTCGTATGCTGTGTGCACCAGTTTGCATCGCTTGTTCAGTACGTATTGAGCGCCGTAGGTATATAGTTGTGCGCCGTAAATCGTCGCATCGGTGATTAGCGGCACTTTGTTACTTGCCGGTTCGTGGCGCGGATTGGCTTCGAGCAGTGAGTTCACAATCGTCAGATCACCCGCCAGCGTGGCATTGCCGTTGTAGGAAAACATCTGGCAGTTTTTTACAACGCTCGGCCCGTAGGCGTACAGACCCTTGAAGGCATTGCCACTGTAATAACCAACGCTGCCCGTGTACCCCACCTGATACCCGGCATCATAAATTTTCGAGTTATAGAGATTCAGCGTGCCTTTAAGCGACATCGGTGCATCATTGACCGCACTAAGCAATCCCAGGGTGGCGCCACCGGCCGCTGTCGAGGTGCCCATATTGATCACCACACCGGACTGGGTGGCGCAATCCAGACCGCCATCGATAACCACATCGCGGCCGTTTTGAATGGTCAAAATGCAGGTTGACCCTGCGGCGTAGCCGACGATTAGATTGCCTGTGAAATAGTATTGCACCCCGGCACTGCGCTGATTCGTGGTCTTGCTGGCGAACTGCGTCTTGCCGGCGCTGACGTAGGCTTGATACAGCACCTCTTCGGTGATGACCGATCCGGCTGTGGTGTCCATCGTGACTTTCGGGACGCCTAATGTGTAGGTCGCGCACTGATTCAGCGTCCGCGTGCCGGTGTCGGTGAACGTCGACACGTCGTAGGGGGTTGTCGCATATGCAGAACTGCCGGAGGCGGCATTGAGTAGCTTGGCGGTCGCCGAACTGTAGTCGCCGGATACCGTGGTGCGCAGCACCAGATAGGCGTTGTAGTGCGATCCCACAATCTTGGCCGGCGGTGTCCACGCCAGGGTCGCCGATTTGTTGCTGGCATCGGCGGTGAATGAGACTTCCGGCGACCAGGCCGAAAATGCGGTGGCCAGATTGTTCGATATTGCGGTGCCAGAATACTCCACCGCCACAATCTTGTAGTAATAGGTTGTCCCGGCGACCAGCGAGCCACCGGCGGCTGGCGTGACTGACAACCCGGTGACGGGTTGTTTTTCGGTGATGGTGATGGTGATTGCCATTTACCGATACTCCGCCGCGTTCTGTGTGCCGCTCATTTCGCTGACATAGGCGGCGGCACAGTGATTCGGATCGCGGAACAGGAAGTTGATGCACCGTTCCGTGCGCTTCCAGTGCCGACGGTGGGCCATGGCGCTGATCGTCTCGTCGGGCATGGTGCCGAAAACCACCGTGGCGACCAGCTGGTCGACCGCGATGGCGACGCGTGTCAGGTATTTCATGAGTCCCTGGCTCCCAGGAAAATAATGTTACGTACCGCGTCGTAGCGCTGGTCTTCTGGCAGCACAGCCAGCGACGGACCTTTGCCCTCGACACGAATACCGGCCAAGCCGCGCACGCATAGACCGGCCTCCCAGGCACCACGCCCGGTCTCGACTTCCCATTGCCAGAATTCGGCCATGTCCTGCGCGGTGTAGATCTTCTGGTCGGGGAAGCGGCTCATTTCGCTACGCCCTTGACCTTATCGAAGCTGCGCATCGCGCCCAGCCCCAGCATGCCGAGCATGACCGGCATCATTTCCGACAGATCGGCCGGCTTTAAATCGAAGGAATGACCCGCAATCAGCAGCCCGGCTTTCGCCATCGGCAGGCCAATCCAGTTCCAGGCGCAGGCCGCCGAGCAAACCCAGCCAATCGACGGCCGCCATCCAGAAACAAAGACGCTGCCGCTCTTTGCCTCTTCGGCATTGACGCCGATCTGCGCCAACTCGCCGGATTGCTGCAACTGGAACAAAGCAATCTGCGCCTTTTCGCGTTCGACCGGATCGGGCCATAGCTTGTCGATGATCTTGCCGCCGACATCAAGGGCTGCAGTGATCGGATCGAGCGCCATCACTTGACCTCCAAGTAGCATTTTTCGCCCCGTGCTTCGCACGCCTTGATCATCGCAATGACCCGCTGCACAGTAGCTGCGCATTGAGCAATCCCAGTTGCAGTGCGAACCTGGCCGACGAGAAGGCAACCAAGGCTATCTGCTGCTGTATTGCCACCGTGGATTCGAATCCCGGCAAAACCGGGAACATCGAGAACGGCGGGGAGGACTTTTTTGAACCGGGCAGAGAGTGAGTTTTCCAGCACGTATCGGCCACGCGGAATACTTGTGCGTCCATAACATTTCTCCTGAATTCCAACGGTTTCAAGGTGGCGGTCTTCGTCTTCGCAGGTGACCCCGACGAACAATCCGGCGGCGTACAGTTTTCCCGGCGTAAAGGCTTCGGCGCCATCAGGTCGAATGACCGGGTCGCGAACAAGGGTGAAAATCATGGCGCGCGGCGATCCAGCCTGGTTTCAAGAACGGTGATACGGCGGTCATGACCGTTGATCTTTTCGTGCAACTCTCCAGCCATTAGCACCAAATTACGGCTGATCTCGTCGAGCTTGCTGTAAGTCTTGTTACCGAGCCATCCAACGATAAGAATCAACAAGCCGAACAGGGTGGCGACGAGCGACATGGCGACGGTCAGAAACATTGAGTCACTCACGTGGTTGCCTCCTTGGTTGGGTTATTGGTATTCAAGGGATGCCCTTTGCGTCCAGGCGCTGGTGAATGCAGCAGTGCCATTGGCCCAATTTTCGGTAATGTCATCGTCGACGATGGTGATGCGGCTGATGCGCCAGACGGGGTCAGTTTCGGCGCTGCCCGGTTCGGCTTCACCTCTGTAGCTGATTTGGTCGTTGACCGTGTCCAATCGCTTGGCGTAGGGCATGGGGTCTCCTGCGGGGGATCCCGGTGGGCCGGGGGGGCCGGGGATGCCGACTTCGATGGTGATGATTTCTGGCGGTGAAAAGACTTCGACCAGCACCGGCTGGGCGGGGATGCTTATTTCGATCGGCGCCGGATCGGTACCGAATTCGACGAGCAGTTGCTCGCTGGCGGTGATTTCGAGCGGAGCGACGGGCGCGGTGGTGCTGACTTCGACCAGGACCGGATCAGTCATGGGTCTGCTCCGGTTCGAATTTCACTTTGCCGCGGTAGAGCTTCCAGGTGTTGTCGGTAACGCCACCGGGGATGATTTCGAGGTCGTACTTGCCTTTTTCGGCGGTGATGGCGGCGGTGGTGGTGGCACCCAGGCGGCGCTGGATGGTGCCGGCCGGGCCATCGATGACCAAGCGGCCATTGGCGGTCGACAGTTCGACGATAAGCCCACCTTCTGGGTCGCGAATCTGCATACGGGCTTCAGCACCGGTCAGGTCGTAGGGGAGCCCATTGACGGTGAGTGCCAATGGGTCGCTCCAGACGGCGCCGATTTCGATGGTGATGTCGCGATTGAGTGCGGGCATGGGGTTGTTTTCATTGGCGTGCGCACCTGGGTGCACACGCCTGGACTGGTTAGGGCTGCGGGTCGGTTTCGGACGGCGCTTCGGCTTCCGGCTCGGCCTTGGCGGCAGGGTCGTAGGCGATATTGCGGGCGATCAGCGAGGCAATTTCTGCCTTGTCCGTGGTGCTGTATTCGCCACCGGGCGGGATTTCTCCCTTGGCGGTGACGAGGGTGATGTTGGCGATGAGTTTCATGGCACCCTCCCCGCTTAGCGAACGGTGGCGCAGAACGACGCGTTGACGCGGAATGGCACGATCAACGGGGCGGACTGCATGAGCAGGTAGCGGACGGACGGGTCTTTTTCCAGCCAGGACTTCGGGAAGTACGGCATGGCTTCGAAACCGGCTTCCTCATCCTGAATGGCCCCATAGCAGCGGGTGCCTTCGAGGTCCTGACCGGTCAGGATGACGGTGTAGTCCGGCAGGTACTGGGTGACGGCGCCAGTGTCTGGGTCTTCGTACCAGTCGGTGTAGACCCAGATGTCGAAGGAACCGGTGTTGCCCATGTACTTGGCACCATGGCCACCGACGGTGGATTCGAGTTTGTCCGAACCCCGGAAGCGGTCGAGCAGCTTTTGCACCTTGGCACTGGCGCTGAAGAGCTGCCAGGCCTTGGCATCCATGATGACGGTGTTGGCAACGCCGCCGGAACGCAGGGAGACGGCGAGCGACCAGGCGTCGAGATCGTCGAGCGGTTCGACGCCGGATTCGCCCCAGCGGGCGGTGGTGAGCAGGGCCTTGGTGAGGTCGGTATGGCGGCCAAAGTCGACTTCGACGGTGGGGTACTGGTCACCAGTAACGGTGATTTTGCCGCGGCGCAGGGATTCGACGGCCATCAGCTCGAGGCGACGATTGAGCATTTCGAGCTGGTCGGTCAATTCCGAAGCCAGCTTTACCTGCAGGCGCTGGCCGGGCGAGAGTTCGCCGCCGATGCGTTCGCCAATGGCGCGCTTGAGCGAGTTTTGCGGGTTGAAAACGCGCTTGTCCTTGATGTAGGCTGGCTTGAAGACGTTGGTAGTGAAACCACGCTGGGCGATGACCTTACCGGCGACAACCGGCGAAACAAACGGGGAAATACGGCGCTTGCCCGTATCCACGTCAAAGTGGATTTCCTCGGTGCTTTCGAGTTGCTCCGAGCGGAAAAACGAATTGAGAATGAAGGGTTGCGGCGGCGGCAGGGCGCGTACGACGCGGCGCAGTACGACGGTGGTGAAGATATCCATGTTGCTTTCTCCTGGTTAGCCGGCCATGACCGGAATGATGGTGATGCCCTTGGCGCGCAGGCCTTCGGTGATGCTGGCCACGGTGTGAGCGGTGCCGAGGGTGAGCGCGATATCGGCGAAGTCGCCACGGGCGTAGGCCAGTGCAGTTTTGTCGGCACTAGTGGCGTCGCAGTCTTCGGCCAGGATGAGGTCCGGCGTCTGGCTACCATCGGCAGCGGCAGTGAGCGACTTGTTGTATTTGCCGGAGGCGGTGATCTTGCCGAGCACGGTGCCGCGAACAAGGTTTTGCCCGGTGATGATGGTGACCTTGCGGGCCACCAGCAGATGGGCGTTGCCGGCGATCAGGTTGTCCGGCGAAAGGGTGCCTTCAGTGGCGAATTTGGCTTTGTAGTCCATGGCTCAGCTCCTTAGCTTTTGATGCCGAAGGCGGACAGGATCTGTCCAGCCAGGGCGGCTTCGGGGTTGTCGGATTCAGCACCGGCTTCGATGCCGGAAACATCCGGATTGGCGACCGAAGCCATGGCGGCGGCGAAGGTGTTGCCGGGTTTGGCAATGGCTTCGACTTGAATATGTTTCGGGGCGGTGCCGAGGATGGCGGTGGATTGTTCGGCGGTGAGGCCGCTGTCAATGCACTGGCGCGCCATGGCGGGGTGGGCGATGGCCGATTCGTGGGCGAGGATGCCCGAAATGCGGTCACGTTCGGCGGTTGCTCCGGCTTGATGGCCTTCGGCGCGGGCTTTGTCAATTTCGACTTGCGTGAAGGTGACGGGTGCGGAGGTTTGACCCGTCGGGTTTTCGGTGCCAGACATAGAAGTCTCCTTTTGAATGGCGGTTGCGGAGGTGCGGGCGGATTGCCCGACGGGATAGGACCGGGCACGCAGCCCGGCCATTTCTTGAATGAGTTGATCGGTGGTGATCAGGCGGTCAGCCAGGCCGGCGTCAATGGCGGCTTGGCCGCGGTAGGTTTGGGCCTGGGTTTTGCGGATGGCTTCGGGATCGATCTTTCGCGAGGTGGCGACGGCATCGATGAACATTTCATAGAGCCCGTTGATCTCGGCCTGGAATTCGGCGCGGACGGCTTCGGGCAGCGGCTCGAAAGGGTTGCCATCGATCTTGTGCGAGCCGGCGAAGATGTGCGTGACCTTGACGCCATCGGCGGCGACAGCGGCGGAGAAATCAATGTGACGCATGACAACGCCGATCGATCCGGCATAACCAGTGCGGGTGATGGCGATCTGGTCGGCGGCGCTGGCGGCGAGGTAAGCGGCGGAGGCGGAGAGGCCATCGGCAATGGCGCGCATCGGCTTTTTGCCGCGCATATCGCGCATGCGGTCGGCCAGCTCGAAAGCGCCCTGCACTTCCCCGCCGGGCGAATCAAAGGCGAGCAGGATGGCGTGGGCGTCGCTGTTGGCCATGGCGTCTTCGATATCGGCGGCGATCTGGTTGTAGCCGAGCAGGAAGCTGGAATCGGCGGCAATGTAGCGCGAGCGATGGACCAGGGCGCCGCCAACGGAGATGACGGCGACGCCATCGGTAATGACGTAGCCCTGGGCGGCGCGTTCGCCTTGCCGGGTGGAGAACATTTCCGGGCTGTTTTCGGCGTTGACCGTAACGCGACTGGCCAGAGCGGCGGCAATGGTGGCGAGGTCGGTTTCCTGCCCGCCGATCAGGCGCGGGCCGAGACCGGCGATAATGGCATCGAGCTTGCCCGGGTGAATCAGCAGCGGCGTGTTGAAAACGCGGGCGGCGACGTGGGGGTATTTCACTGGTTTGCCTCTTCGTTCTGGTCTTGCTCGTCTTGCTCTTCCGGCTGATCCTGTTGATCGGGCTGGTCGGTGGTGGCTTTGGGCTTGGTGAGCTTGACCTGCTCGGTCGACAGGCCGCGCTCTTCCTTCATGCGTTTTTCGACGGCCTGCTGATCGAGGACTTCTTCGTAATCGAGGCCCTGCTCGGCGCATTCGGCTTCCATCGTCGAGAGCCCGGCATTCATCCGGAGAACGGCGGCCTGGGCTTCCTTGACCGGATCGACCCAGCCTTTGCCGCCGAAAATGAAGCGGCAACGGTGGTAGGCGTACTGGTTTTCGTAGTAGCCGGGGGCGTCGATTTCACCGGCATTGATGGCCTCTTCAAGCCACAGCTCGTAGATGGGTTTGAGCCAGCAATCGAGCAACCAGCGGCGGCGACCGTTGAAGTAGCGCCAGGCTTCGAGCAGTGAGGCTCGAGCACTGCTGTAGTTGGTTTTGCTGAAATCCTTGACCAGCAGTTCGTAGGGCATGTTCATGCCGGCGGCGATGTGACGCAGGCTGGCCAGCATGAAAGCTTCAAAGGCCTGATTCGGGCGGCCCGGGGTGAAGGGGCTGAGCTTGGCACCGGCGGGCAGCGGGATGACGGCGGCACCGGAGAGCTTGCGCATGGATTGCGCCTGCTTTACCGATTTCTGCCAGGCTTCGCGCGGGTCATCACCGAAAAGCTGGGCGGCGCCATCCTGGCCGAGGTCGGATTCGAGGAAGGCGGCGACCAGCGAGCTGGCGACGCTGGCCTGCAGCTCATTGCTGCTGTATTTGCCGGCCATGTGAAATTCTTTCATCACGGCGGCGATGATCGGTTTTCCGCGGCTTTGGCCGCTGCGCTCCTTGTCGTGCAGATGGATGACGCGGCGGCGGCCCCAGGCGGTGAAGGCCGGGATGCGGTCCCATTCCATGCCCCCCAGCGCGGCGAGGCCGAGGAAGGCGTATTTGTCACCGGGGTGTTTTTTCAGGATGTGATAGGCGGTGGGCGCCCCGTATTTGTCGAACTGGATACCGGCCCGGATGTCTTCGCGGAACATCAGGCTGGTCGGGGTGCTGAGACGGTCGGCTTCGACCATCATCAGGCGGGTGTTCCAGCGGGCGCCACGACGCGGCAGCCAGATGGGCAGCGCCAGGGCGTCGCCATTGGTCAGGGTGCCGCCGAGGGCCTGCAGGGTCAGGCCGAGCAGGTTGAGCGAGCGGGCGGCGTCGATTTCGGTGGTTTCGGCCCAGCTGCGGAATTTGGCCTCGGTGATGTTTTCCCATTCGAGGGATTGTTCACGCGTCCAGCCGAGCAGGCGGTAGTCGGGCGAGGCGGAGAGCTTGAGAACGGCGCCGACGATGTTGTCGCGCAGGGTCTGCATGCCGCCGGCGACGAGGCCATTGTTGCGGGTGAGATCGCGGGAGCGGGCGACCAGCGTGTCGAGTTCCGGCAGCAGGTCGGCATCGGCGCTCAGTGAGATGGGGTTCCAGCCATGCATTGCGAGATCGTCAGCCGAGGCGGCGTGATGCGAGACGGCTTGCGGGGCCAGGTCGGGCTTTATTGCGGCTGGGGTCTGGGTGCGTTTGGCCATTGTCACACCAGGTAGATCGGGCGACGGGCGACGGTGCCGGTACGGCTGTCGAGTTCGGCGGTAACGGCGGCGACTTCCTTGCGGATGTCGGCAGTCTGCTGGTCAAACTGGATGCGGCGATCGCCCCAGGATGAGGCGGTCGGGTTAATCAGCCGATCGTGCAGCGCGCTCGTGAGCTTGTCACGAAGCGCGGTGAGCTGGTCGGCGGTGTAGTGGCTGTAGATTCCCATGCCGGCCAGAATGCCGGGATGGGGCGGAAATTTTTAGGTGAAAATTTCAGAAAATATTTCCGGGTGGCGAGTTTGTCTGGCTACTTTATTTGCGCCAGATCTTCGCGCAGTTTTTTTACCTGGTCTTGTTTTGTGCTTATATCGATGCCGCGCCGGGATGTCACGGCTTGCATTTCGGCGGATAGCGACTGGAGATAAACGGCGCCGGCCAAGTTGTTTCGGGCGGTTGATTTTTGGATCTCAAGTGCGCCGATTTCTGCAGACATGGCCTGCTGGCTGGCGTAAATGGATTCCTCCAGGCGCTCAATTTCGTATTTGATGTCCGATCGACGGCGAGCTTTTGCGCCATCGGCCAGATAGGCTTTGTCTCGCTCCATTCTGGTTTGGGCATCGCTCTGTGGGGTATTAGCGGATATTGGCGGCGCTGGCAATTTGTCGGTGCGACCTGGCATGGGTTCAGAAGGTTTCATTGCCGGCGTCTGAGCCTTACATGGAGAGTCCTGATAGACAAATCCGGCGACAGTTTTGCATTTGTAGGGCTCTTGGGCGATAGCTTGGAGTGCGAGAAAGCCGAGAAATATCAGTCCAGCGACCTTCAGCATGGCTTTTATTATTTCAATTATTGTTGTCATGACGATTTCCATCGGCGAACAAACAAGGCCCACTTTCGCGGGCCTTGTTTCTGCCCATCCGGCAGTGGGTGCAAAGATTTATTTATTTTTGCTGAACTGCCTATCCGGCAGTGTGCGGATTCATCTCGCTAACTTTACTGAACTACCTTCCGGCAGTGGAGTGATTAAACATGCGTCAGGCATTAAAGTCAACGTACCGACGGGCGCCTGCGCCGCGAACGTCGTCCGGGTAGCGCTTCAGGCGCATCCAGTCTGCGAAATCACGGGCGATTCTGCGGTATTCGCGAACATCTTCGGCGCGGATGATGCCGTCGGTTTTTAGTAGGCGCAGGCATGCTGCAACATGCGCTTTATCTGATTCCGTTGGCGCAATGACTGTCGGCGAGGCCAGTTCTGTCGTTTTCATAACAACGGGTGCCGAGAGGCGGCGCTGATATTCATTCATTGCCGCACTGATCAGATTTGCGAGATCAGTGGTCGATAGTTTTTCAAGTTCGATCATCGCTTAACTCCAAGTTTCTGAAGCAGCAGATGCCAGGCCGAAAAACTGATGTTTTGTCGCGTACTGGCGCCATCGGCAGCAGTGTATTTGCGGAAATTCTGCGCAGTCATGCCGACCAGGGCGGCGGCTTTCGCGCCGCTGGTGCCGCTGAATGATCCTTCGCCGACGACGTGCCGGATTTCCCAGCTGGTCGGAGCGCGCCATTGCTCAATGTCATCGGTCATGACTTCGGCGGGCAGGAGATTCGCAACCCAGCCAAGGCGGACGGCGGCATTTTGAGCGCGCAAGGTTGCGTATTCGTCGATACTAACTGGCATCGAGTACAGCCGATCAACGCTTTGTAACCAAAAGTTAGCACGGTCGTCGATCAGGCCCGGCGTCATGCCGGTAACGATTGAATCTTCGCTTATAAAACTGGCGACTCGCTCACCGTTTTGCATAAGATTTATTGTGTGCAGCGGCGTACGGGCGCGCAGCTCGTTGCGCAGACGGAAAAAACAATCGCTTAGTGACTCAGCGACTTCATGTCGAGTAGCGCCGAGCGTGTCGATGTTCTGCGCAAGCGTTTTTTTCCCGTAATCGATGTCGGCGCGTTCGCTAGATTTTGGGCGGACCTCGAAAGGCCCGACCATGAAGTTTTCTTTCAGCATGATCGAGTCCCTTGGTTACTTTCCGGCATTAGTCATGAATTCGTCTTCGCTGACACCGTAAGCGGCGGCGAGGGCAGCGCGGGCAGTGGCGTACTTTGCGAGGATCGCGGTGGCAATTGCAAAGCGTTGCTTGCTCGTCACTTTTGCGTAACGGTTGCCGCGATTGCTGCGGATCGTCGCGGCGATGCTGGAGGCCTTTTCGTCGCCGAGCATATCGACAATCTTCAGGACGGTACTGTCGTCAGCGTAGCACTCCAGCACGTACCGCTGGGCTTGCTCACCCGAGAATTGGCCTTCTGCCCTAACTACTGCGTCGGCTGCGAATTTGATGTGCATTGTCATGACCGTCTCCTGAGAGGTGCAGCGCTAGCTGGATTGCTGTGCTGATGTGATTATTATAGCGCGTTTCGCGCTATTTAAAAACATTATTTTGGTTTTTTTGTTGAGCGGCCCAAGCGCTGCGGGCAGTTTCGTTATCTGTTTTTTTTCCTAGCCAGGCGGCGTAGGCCGGGACGTTGAATTGCACTAGGGAAAGGCGACCTGGGAATTCGGCGAGCAGAGAGGCGCAGACGGATTGTTGCGGGCGCCAGAGAACTGGCTCGCGGGCGGGGAGCGTGGCCCAGTCGTCGATGGTGTCGTACCAGATCAGGGCTATTTCAGCGTCTGGCGGGGCGCTGGTGATTTGTTTGACCGCGGCATCGATGGCGGATTGTCGCCATTCGGTGAGGTTGAGGATGGCGGCGGCTACGTCGGCAGGGATGGAGAACTCCCCTGCTTCCCATTGTCGCCAGGCGCGGTCAGAGACGCCGCGTGGGCGCTCCTGGCTGGCGGCGACCAGCATGGCGGCTTCGGGTCGAGAAAAAAACAAAAGGCGCCGGAGCGCCTGGAGGGTGGAAGGGGTCATTACAGTCCTTTTTGGAAGCGGAGGCTGGACTCATCGCGAATTTGGCCTGCTTCTGAACGCTCGGCGTTGTCCGCAGAATTCCTGATGACGGCGGCGGCCTGGAGCACAGCACCGGCGTGGGCATAGTCAAAGATGAAGCTGCGGGCAGCGGCTTTGCACTGGGATGCCATGCGCTGAGCGCCAATGAAGAGACGGGCGGCCTGAAGATTCTGACCATTGGCGGCAGCGGTCTTGGCGGATTCGTAAGTGGCGCGGGCGGTTTGGATGTTCATTTTCACTCTCCTTAGTGGGGAGGTAGCGCTCTTCGCTTCCTCTATGTCTTTATTATACTTCCGATTTCGGAAGTTGCAAGGTTTTTTTATTTATTTTGATTATTTTCCGTTCACGATTTGCTGCACTCGGCGGGGGGTGATGTCGTATTCCTTCGCTAGTTCGGAGACGTTGTTTCCGGTAAATTTTTCGCGGATGTCGGCAGCGCGGCGAGCTGGCGACAAGGCCCGCTTGCGGGTGTATTCGACGGTGCCGGAAATCCGCAGGCGCAGTTTGTCGGCGACGTATTTGGGCTGATCGGGGAGCGGGATGTTGGCTTGCTGGGCGGCGCGCATCTCCTGGGCGACCAGATCGGGGATATCTTCGGTGGTGTTGATGGTCATGGTGGCCTCAGTGCATTGGGATTGGGGCGAAGAGGTCTTCTTCGGTTTTTGGTTTTTCGGTTTTCGGCGTTTTTTGCGGGTTGACCGCAGGAGGTTGTGCGGCAGGCGCGGCGAGTGCAGGCGTATGGACTGGCTGGGAAAACAGGTCTTCTTCGAGCTGTTTTTCCCACATGGCCCAGGTGGATTCCGGGGTGGTGTGCAGGCCGAGCACCTGGCACAGAAACATGGCGATGACGGTGCAATCGAGCACTTCGTTGCGGTGGCCACCGGGGCAGACCCAGCGTTCGGCCCAGCCGTGCGCCTGGCGGACGCGGATGCGGTGTTCGGCGCTGAGCTGGTCGAACCATTCGGGCGGCAGGTTGCGGTTGAGATGGACGTAGCCGGGGCCGGGTTGTTTGACCTGGTCGAGCCGGCCATGCAGCAGATCCTTGGCGGTGTCGACGCAGATGCGCCAGAGTTTGACGCCGCGTTTGAGGGTGCGGCCGAAGGCGTTGACGTCGACCCAGCTGGGTTTCATTTTGATTGGTGATCCGAGGGCCTGGTCGCCTTTTGTGGCGTATACCTTTCGGTGGGTGCGTTCGCGGCAGTAGGTGTAGGCCTGGTGGGTCCAGTTGGTGCCCCCGGTGTCGATGCCGACGGCGTCGACTTGCATTTCCTGCCCGTTGGCGTGCCTGTAGCGGGTGTTAATGAGGGGGTCGAGTTTGTCGGCCCATTCGCTTTGCTGGGCGGGTGCACCATAGACGACGCGGTAGTCGATGGGCCACATTTCTTCGCCACGGCCGATGGCCCAGGTGACGGCTTCCCAGCGGTCGGCCTGGGTGTCGATGCCCATGACGATTTTGCAGGCGCCGCGCGGGACAATGTGCAGCGGAATGTCGAGGTCGGTTTTGGCGCGCTCGCGCAACAGGCTGGCGTCGGTGTGCTCGAAGGATTCTTCCCAGACATCGGCCAGGGTTTCATTTTTGAAGCCTTGCATGGGGCCGCTGTCGCCGGCTTTCTGGGCTTTGCGGGATTCGAGGAATTCGCGGACGATGTCCGGCCAGGTGCGCTGGGGGCTGTAGGCGGTCCAGACATTGACGAAGGCGACGTGACGGGGTGCGGGGCGTGGCTGGCCATTGGCATCGAGCCAGATTTTTTTGAGGTGGTCGTAGGTGTATTGGGCGCAGCGGCTGACCCATTGCCCGGTTTCCCACAGGCCGAGGTATTCGGCTTGGGTGATTGATTCGCGGCAGTGCGGGCAGTGGTGGCGGACGGTGGCGGGGTCGTTGTTGTCCCATTTGAATCCGTGGGCAACATCGGCCCCACCCCAGAGCAGCGGGTGCGAGGTGGCGCAGTGCGGGCATGGGATTTCGAAGCGCATGACGGCGTCGGCACATTCGACACGGCGGCGGATGTGGCTGGTGAGTTTGACGCGCGGCGTGGTGCCGATGACGATTTTGGGGAATGGCGCGCCTTCGAGGCGGCCGACGGCGCCGGTGTAGGGGTCGATGGTTTTTTCGACAACCTGATCCATCGCGTCGATTTCGTCGAGCATGGCGACGGCGATGGTGATGCGGCGGAAGCTGCGGGCGGCCTTGGCGCCGAGCAAGTGCATGACGGAGCCACGGAAGCGTTTGAAGCGGATGGTGTCGTCGTCGCGACCGGCACGGCGGACGGGGTCGAGGGCGCGGCAGATGTCGAACGAGGGGGAAATTTCCGATTTTTCGAAGCTGTCGCGGTCGTCATCGGTCGGCTGCCAGATGGCCTGCTTGCGGCGACGGTGGGCGGCGTTGTATTCGGCGAAGGCGACGATGCTTTTGGTGTAGCCGACGCGTTTGGCTTTCTCGACGTCAACTTCGAAGATGTCGTCGTTTGAGAAGGCATCCATCCAGCCGATCTGGAAGGGCCAGGGTTCCCACAGGCCACGGCGGTGGCTGGATTCTTCGTCCATTTCGAAGTTGGCGGCCGACCAGGTGCTGAGCGCCTGGGGCGGCTCGGCGCGCAGGGGGGCCAGGCCGGCGACAAGGGCGCGGCGGATTGCTTCGAGGGTGGCGGGTGGGAGGTTGGCGCTCATTCGTCGGCGACTGGCACCATGAATTCGTCTTCTTCCTGGAGATCGGTGGTTTCCAGAGCATCGGCGACGAGTGATGCAGTCTTGCGGACCATTTCGTTGCGGGCGCTGGCGATTTCGGCCATGACGGCATCGCGGACGGCTTGCGGGAGGTCTGGACAGACGCGGCGGAGGTCGGCCGGGATCTGGTCGAGGCGGTCGACAACGGCCTGGCTGGCATTGGCGAGGACGTCGCTGAGCAGTTCGATCGGTGCGTAGGTGCCCCGGGCGGCGTGGTTTTTGATTTCCTGGCCTTCGCGCTGGGCACGGGCCAGCAAGGCGCGTTCGCCGGCGAGGTCGAGATCGCCACCGGCGGCGCGGCCGGCGGCTTCTTCGCGGAGTTTTCGGAGGTAGCGGACGCGGATTTCGGCGAGAGCGGCTTGTTTGTGATCGAGGCCGAATTCGGTCAGCAGCTCGCGCAGGCGGCGGTCGGAGATGTCGAGATGGGCGGCGATTTCGGCTTGGGTCGGGCGCTGGTCGACGCGGATATGCTCTTCGCGCAGGTAGGCGATGTAGGCATGGACAAGGGGGCCGAGGCTGTAGGCGTTTTTGTCGACGCGGGGGATGACGCCACGGTTGGCCAGCCCGGTTAGCTCGGCCGGGGTGAGGTCGAGCAGGCGGGCGGCGGTGTCGTGGCTTAGGTGGTTGGACATGGGTTAGGCTTTTTTCAAGTCCTTTGCGCCCTTGGCCGGGTCGTGAAGGTTGTAGATGGTCACCAAGTGAGCCTTGCATTCGGCGCTTTCGCGGATGCGGGCGAGGTGCTCTTCCGGGAAGCTGGCGACGATGATCATGACCGGCTCCTGGCCTTTGGCGAGCAGGCCGCGTATCCAGCGTTTTTTGGCGGTGTTGTCGCCATCGCGGGCATCCTGGACGTGGGCGCGTAGGCGGCTCTTCGGGGTTTTAGTCTTGCCAACGTAGCGGACGGCGCTGTCGTTGGGGTCGACGAGGTAGTAGATGTGGTGCATGGCGCTCATAGCGGGTTGATGATGGTGCGTTGGTAGGGGTGGATTGCGGCAGCGTCGCCTCGGG
>Ga0207952_1000815_pt1 | contig 18326 bp, 22 predicted proteins | sample SubbioR12Aug_8Ca_FD_184831 | JGI IMG/M metagenome (GOLD analysis project Ga0207952, IMG submission 184831) | Serpentinite rock and fluid subsurface biosphere microbial communities from McLaughlin Reserve, California, USA - CR12Aug_8Ca (SPAdes) | ecosystem: Environmental > Terrestrial > Deep...
GGGCATGGGGGGGAAGCCGGGGGGCTGTCCAGGGATAAACGTCATGTCGATTCCTTCTCCGGGATTGGGTGGTACTGCGTGGCCATACTCTACAAAGAGCATCAACCTTTGAGCGAGCTGTTGAACGTATTCCTTGTTGTCGTCGGCGTCAAATTCTGTTCGAACTCCGAGAACCTCTCCTGTGATTTGCTTGGTCTGTACCCAATGATCTAGAAGCCAGTGGGTAACAGAGATCGGTAGCATGTGCTGAGCGACTTTATTGGGCAGGCCAGCCTTGAATGCTCGTAGACGACGGTGATAGACAGTCTCCTCTCGTATTTTCTGCTCCATCTCGAAACGAGAAAAAAGAGATCCGTCATCCTTATTCATCTTGAGCTCGGCCAGCCCGATCTTCGAGCCCATCAGTCCTCCTCTTCTTTGAGGTCTTTCGAGATCACAGCTTTCAGCCCTGATTTACCAAAAAGCTGAACGATCTGATAGCGAGCTGCGTACACTTCTGTCGAAACTTCCTGCCACCGAGAACAGTAGTAACCCGTCATGACCTTTTCTGCGCTGGTCTCGGCACAGTGTCCGAGGTGCAGGCAGTTGATACATTGATACGGGTTGTCACTCATAGCATGTGCTTCTGAGCCGATAGGAAACAATCGAGGTGCTTTCCTTCCGAGCAAGGATAGATCGTGCACTTTCCCCTATTCACTCCCGAACAAGGGAGTTGGGACTCGATCTGCATGCGGTTCTTGTCGATCCACATTTGCAGCTTACGTCGGCTGTCTGACGTCAGCGCAATCTCCTCGGGGGGTGGCTGCTCCATCGTTCGCACGTAATGAGCCAAACGTTCGATCGGAACGGAGGCCTTGAGGCGAAGGTAGCCATACTTCTCAGTGGCCAGGAGCTGGAGAAGCTCGGTTCTGTTCATGTAATTGTAAATATCCAATTCGCTCCTCCTTTCTCGAGCTACACGGACATGAGGGTTTGGGTTCCTACTGGATCCTTTGGAGCTGGGACGGCCGCCACGTAGATGTGGACCGACGGCTCGGTGTTATATTCCTGGGCCGATGACTTGTTGGCCGTAAGGCTAAAGAAACGGCTGTCATCTACCCCCAGAGCATCCGACAGACAATCGTGGATCAGCTTTAAGCGGTTCCCGGTGTCCATCTTCTTATACCGGGTCTGGGCCTTTCTTGGCGTCTGGAACCAGCCCTTGTTGAAGATGTCCCATTGATCCAGATAGAAGTACGTACCTACCTGGTAGATTGTACTCTGATCGTTCGTCATCCTCGATAGCCAGGGCAGGTACTTCGGAACGACTTCTGACATAAACCGGCTATGGAAGGCGTTCGCCTCCTTCGATTTTACGACCTGCTTTCGAGCCCAGATCGTCAGATAGATGTTGTTCGAGGTAGGCGGGATGAACGGAATGACGATGTGGAGGCAGTGGGGCGGATTCATCCACTCGTCCTTCGTCGGATCGAGTGAGAGGTTCATGGGGCCGTCAGCGTCTCGAACTCCCGTTCGTCGAACATCTTCTGGAGACGGGGATAGACATTCTCGGCTCCGTCATCCATCTCCAGAACTACATCGAAGGCTTCGTTGGGGATGGATTGGAGCTCGACTTCGGAGTTATGGTTAGTGACTCCATGCACCAGAGCCTCGTTCGCTTTCCCTTTCTTGGAGTTGCGGACGATCTTGATGACGTAACCCCCCGCCTCCTGAACATGCTCCATCTCGCTGAGATAGCGACAGTCGGTGATGACTACACCTTTGATCGGAGGACGTGATGGAGAGAGTTTGGTTAGTCCGAAGTGGCGCTGGTAGTCGTTCTCCTTGTTTTCCAGCTTCGGTACCACTTCATTCAGAACGAGCCCGCTCCAGATGTGCTGCTTAAAGCTTCGTCCGTACTCGGTTCCGAGTAGTTGTAGAGCCACTCGAGGAGACATATTCCCCTTGACCTTGGTGTCGACGTTGACTTCGTCTTGCCAAGCAATGACTCGTACTTTATTGAACCATTGCCTCACCATATTCTTGTATTCGGCCCTCTCCTCGATGGAGAGATTGGTGATCTGCATGATCCAGTCATCTACGCCCCAAGTGAAACGGTATTCCGCTTCCTCCCAGTTGATGGGGACTTCTGTGTTACGTAGAGCCGGTTCTCCCCACAACGCATCATCCGAGAACGGCTTGAAGATGATACGGCACAACCTCTTGATGTGATCGGCAAATGCCAAGTCCAAGAAGCCCATGTTATCCACCATCCAACACCCACAGAAGTCCTTGCCGTGGCCAGATTCGGCCATGATGGCGATAGTTACGAAGTCTTTGTTCACGACGATCTCCTAGGCATCATGGGAGTGTTGTTGACGCTGTGTCCTCGGTTCCCACGATCTTGGTCTTGTCCCCGCTGTGTGATACGGCGAGAGACTGCGTTGAAGTTCTGTTCCGCTGACTTGTATACGACTTCGATGAGAGAGGCGAAAGCCTCCAGATACACGAATGTTCTGTTGGCCTCAATGAATCGTCGGTCGCAACGCATCATGTCTTCGCGTTCCTGCGACGTTCTTTTCTTTCCCTCATCATCCCGTTTGTAGGAAAGCCGAATAGTGGCCTCGGTGAACTCGAGTTGGTGCTTTGCTATGGTCTTCTCCATTCGAGCCAGCGCCATCTGGATTCCTACATAGTTGATCCACAGGGACAGCATGGACATGTACTGCCCGAGTTGCTGGTCGGAAAGAACAGTCAAGTCACTGGGGATTTCTCCCTGATACGCCGTAGATGTAGCTCCCTGTTGAAACACAGGGGCCATCGGCATACTGAACCCACGCTTCTGGAATTCTACGAGGGCAGAGTCCCTGATGCGATATGCATTCAGTCCATCATCTAGAGGGAGCTGATTTTCGATCTCGAATGTCATGGCTCATCTCCTGATGTCTTGTGGTGGATTGCATATCCGAAGGTATGGACATTTTTCACAGTCCTTCGGTTTGAGAACGGCGGACGTCTCTTCCCATGGTGGAATCAGACGACCATCGACATAGTATTGAACCTTTTCGATCTTCTGCTCGATCGTCCTCCATAGTTCGAAGTCGAATGGGACCGGAAAATCTGCGAGCTGATTATTGTTTTTGTTGACGTATAGATAAACGACTACAGGCACATCAAAGACGCGAGAATAGATCGTGGCTTGCCACTTATGATCGATCTTGGGGCTCTTTAGTTGCGTATATCCGTTGTCGTTGATGGACTTATACTCGTGGATGATTCGAATCGAGACTTCTCCGATACCTGGTACGTTGATGATGTAGGGAGCTAGCAATGCATCGACAAATCCTCGAATCCAGTACACCTCTGCCAGAGGAAGATCTCCGGCGTCTGGATTGATCTCCACTTCGACTTCATAACCCTTGCCCCATGCACCCCTTAATCCATAACCCTGGTATTGGTCATGGATCCCGTGTCCCTGATCAAAGGTCATTTGCAGGTAAGGATCGATGTACTCTTCGGAGTAGACGTAGAATGGGACTTTGTCACCATCGGCATCTGCTTGATCACTAACAGAACAGTCGAACCAGAGCTTCTTGAGGCATTTGGTGATCTGCGAAGGGTGGATATCCCGACTGTCTCGAGGCGTGTGGGTGTAGGAACCCAATCCATCACACTCTCGGCACTTTCCTTTGAAGCTGTGCTTGTGCCATCTCGTCGGTTCTCTGGCCTTCTTGTCCAACCAATCTATGAGCCGCATCTTCGTGTCGATGGCTTTGAGAATAGCGACGCGATGATGCTCGGACAGGTTGTAGAAATCAGCGATGGTGTTGATCGTCAGCACGTTCTTGCTCCAGCTCTTTCAGGAAGGTCGTCCAGAGTCGGATCTTCCAGAAGAAGGAGATCGCTCCAAACTCGAACTCCAGACCGACCGCTTCGTTATGAAGGAGTCTTGCCTGAAGGTCTGACAGTTTGACCCTGATCGATTTCTGTCCCTTGTAGGGCATCGGAAATCGAGATCCCTGTTCGATAGCGTATTCGAAGGTTTGAGAGCGAGGAACAGCGAAACGAAGCTGCATCACTGGGCGCTCCAGACCGCCCTTTATGGCCTGATTCAAGATCTTCAGCAGGTCGGTATATTTGATAACGAAGAAGTCCTTCTCCGTAACCTTGCATTCGGCTCGGATCTCGTACCGCTTTCGAACATCTCCACCACCGCTCGTACGCCCTGCGCCGCTACCAGCAACAGTGCGTCCACCGAGTTCTTCAGCAACACGCTTCTCCTGCTTCTGACTCATCTTCTTCTGACGTTTGGAAGTTACTGCATCCATTCGGCGGGCTCCTGAGTAATGAAGGTGATGCTTGAGGCATCGAAGACCTTCTTTCTAAGAAGCTCGAAGGCTCCAGGGGTACCTGCAACTTGATGAGAGAAGTTGATGGCACCTTGTGCTTGAAGAGTTAACCCATCCCCATTGTAGCTAAGCCAGGCACCTTTCATTTGAACGATGCCCTTCTGTGTGGCGGCGACGATGAGATCTTGATAGACGTCCGCGCCAAAGGGGTAGTTTTGCTCCCCGTAATAGAACGGGTACATCCCTTTAGGACCATCATGACAACCCGCCTTGCCCTTCAGAATCTCCCAATGGATCTCCTTGCCGACAATGACTTTCTTGTCGCTGCCAGGAAGATCGAGCTTGCTCTTAGCCGTCAACATGATGTCGACGAGCTTTCCATGTTTGAGAGCTCGCCCTCCTGCTGTACGAACCGGATTCCACTGAGCATCCTTACCGAGGTTCTCGCGAACTTGGTTGATACCGATGATTGTGGTCAAGTTCGGCTGTCCTCGAGAGTCTGGTAGATTCAGCGCTGCATGTAGCCGGTGGATGAAGGCAGTAATGGGACCAGCAGCTCCGCCATAGTGCTTGTCTGCGATACCGCCGTCCGCCTCCTCCTCGGCTTTGGTCAACAGAGCTCCGAACGAGTTGATGACGACAACTTGATAGAGATTCGACTCGATACACTGAGCCGTCGCCTCGAGAAGCTCTTCGGCATTACCTGCCATGATCTGGTGGATAGTTCCCACTTGATCGGTGGCCCACACCTTCTCTTCTGGTGTGAACTTACGGCCAAGCCCATTCTCCCAGTTCGCAATCTCCATTGGTGTGAAAGCCACCCGAACACCACATTTCTTGCCATAGACCTTGTCGTAGGCGAGCTCAGTCATAGCGAAACAGACCGCTGCCCTATTGCCGTAGGTCGTTTGAAGGTTGGCGATCGTACGATTGACGATGTAATCCTTGCCAGCACCGTCGAACCCGATGATTTGGGTCATTCCTCCAGCAGGCATTCCCCCGCCGATACCAATATCGAGAGAGGTGATACCTGTTGGCCGGCGCAACACGAAGACGTTGGAGATCTCGTCACCGCGTTGAAGGAGAACACGTCCCTTGAAGCTGGCGTTGACGTTCTGCTGGAGAATCTCGAGTCTCTCCTCCCTAGAAGAATCGTCCTTCGCCTTCTTCTTGACGACAACAGGAGCTTTGGCTTTCGCCTCCTCCTTCTTGGCCTTCTTCTCGTTGATGGCGTCTTTCTTCTTTTCTTTGCTCACGGCTTCTTCTCGAATGGCTCGGTGCCATGAACTGGGCAACGGTTTTGGTATTGAAGGTTCTCGTCCTTCATCAGTTCACGTCCACACTTTGGACAGACGTGATCCTCCGCTGAGGCCTTTTTGATCTTCTCGTCATCAAGCTCGACTCCGTACTTGTCCATGTTTCCTCCTTCGAGCGGTTCGAGTGTTTTTGGGAATTCCAACTTCTTGATTGCGGCAAGATTTCCACCACCCCACGATCTCCACGTATCTGGTGCCTTCTTGAGCCACCAAATCGATCCCCCAATCATCGCAGCCGGACTGCCATCGGATTGAATCTCGATGGTGCCGAGTGCATAACCAAACAACGTGGGGACTAGGTACTGCTCTCCAGCCTTTAGTTCTTGTGTTGACGGGACTTCAAGTGGTGGATTCGCGGCTGTGAGAATAGGGGCTCCGTCGTTATCGATGTACGACTTCCATTGAATTTCATCGCTCATTTTAGGTGGGCCCAATTCTTCCCGCTTGCGGCGAAGTAAATAGCAGCAGGCGAAACATTGAATTTCTCAGCTAGTCGTTTGGCGCTCCACTCCGGGCGAAGTCTTCGAATCAAACGAACGTCTTCTTCAGTCAACTTGGCTCTTCCATGAGCAGAGCCTTTGAGATTGACGCCCCTACCCTTCTGAAGCATGTCCCTAACGTTTGCTACCTGATCTCCAGAGAAGAGATGATCTGGACGAACGCACGCTCTATTGTCGCAAGTGTGAAGAACGTGGCTATCCCCTGGAATTGGTCCAAAATGAATCTCCCACGAAATCCTATGTGTCCGGTCCCAGTCTAAACCAGGCCCTCGGGAAAGCTTTCCGTAACCGTCCTCATTGAGGGCTCCGATCCATATCCAACAACCTTCAGTCTTCTTCACCTTCGTCCAGAAACGCTCAGCAATTGGTTTAGGTTTTGGCCCCTTCTTCATTTTGCGTCACTCCACGTGTAAACAACGTTATCGTCGGTCGGTAGTGGAACGCTCAAGTCGTGGCCCGGGAACGGGTGTTCCATGATGCCTTTGATCCGCTTACGAGCAAGCTCGATGATCTCGGAGTTCTCCTCAACCTCGAAGATGAGCTCGTCGTGAATCTGTAGCAGCATTATACAGCCCAACGTAGCTAATTCCTCGTCGAATTCGCAACGAATCATCGCCGCCTTGGCGATATCTGCCGCAGTGCCCTGAATGATCGAGTTGACAGACTGACGGCGAGCCATGGCAGCAATGCCAGACGCGTTTACATCATCGTCATCATCACGACCGCCCTTGGCATTGATTTCCGGCAGACGGCGCTTGCGACCAATGAGGGTCTGAACGAACTCATCGGCTCGACACTGTCTGTGCGTACCTTCGATGAACGCCTTCACGCCTTGGAAGACGCGGAAGTAGTTCTTGATCATGCCAATCGCTTCCGCCACGTCGACGGTGCGCTTTAGCTCTTCCGTGAGGTTGATAGCGAGCTTGTTCGGGCCGATGCCGTAGATGAGACCAAAGCCTGTGGCCTTCGCAGCCTGACGGTAACCGATTAGCAGAACGTCTCGATCGGTAAGAGGCTCGCCATTCTTCTTATTTTTGACCGAGGCAACAACCTCGTCATAAGACACACCATACATCAACGAGACGGTGTAACAGTGCAGGTCGAGATCATCTGCGATGGCCTTGATCATCTTTGGGTCCTGGGAGAAATGCGCCATGATACGCATCTCCAGCTGTTCGTAGTCGAATACGAGCAGGACCTTTCCGGGAGGAGCTACGAAGGCTTCCCGGATGTGGTAGGCATCGTTGTCAGGACGAGGCAGGTTCTGTAGGTTCGGCTCTCTCGAGCTCAAACGACCAGTAACTGTACCCTGCTGGAGCAACTTGGTGTGCAGACGCTGTTCGTGGTCCACAAGAGACAACGGAGTCTCGATGTACGTAGAGCGGGTCTTGACCACACCACGGCATTCAAGAATCAACTTCGAATACGGACAACCGTTACGAGCGAACTCGTCGAGAACCTCGGCATCAGTAGAGGGCTGCTTGATGCCGCTCTTTCCACCATCCGTCCACTTCGTGGGCTTGTATTGAAGCTTGTCGAAAAACAGCTCTCGAAGCTGGGGCGTACTATTCGGATTGATCGGTTGACCGAGTCGTTTCGCTAGCTCTCCAAGGATTCGAAACTCCTCGTTGACGAGCGCAGGGATCTGAGACTTGAGATGTCCTGTGCAGATCATGAAGCCACGGCGCTCCATGTTCCATAGCACTCGAGTGAAGTCAGTTTCCCAGTCTCTGAAGTACTGCCAGAAACTATACCCTTCTCGGATGAAGTCGTTACTGAGACGACTCTCAAGGAAGTCGTGAACCTTCACTGTAGCGAAAGCATCGAGACCGGCGTACTCCTTCGCCTCCGCAAACCCTTCTGGAGTGGAGATCTTTCTACGGATGGCATCTCCAGGAGTATCGTTCGGACGACCCTTCTTTTTCTTCAGCATCGGGAAGACTTCTGTGAAGCTTCTCATCTTGATGCCGCAGTGATCGAGGGCCGTATCTTTCAAGCCGTGGGACCAACGGTTCTCGTCTCCAAGCCAGTCCATGACGACCGTGTCTCTAATTTCTCCCTCCAGAACCACACCTCGATTGGCCGTCATGTGCATATCGAACTTGGCGTCGGAAAGGACCTTCGCCAGGTTCTTGTTCTTGAGAACCCAATCGTGGATGGCGTAGTGGTGACCCCACGGATCCCACATACCGGCAAAACGACGGACGCCATCCGAGAGTGAAAACATCAGCGGATAGTCACGGGCGATGTCTAGGCCCGTGGTTTCCGTGTCGTACGCAACCAGCTTCCTTTCACAGTTGGCTAGATATGCTCCGGCTTCGATGACCTGTTGTTCGGTCTCGAGCCATTCGCACTCTGGGATGAGCGTCCAGTTCGACATTATTTCTCCTCGAAAAAGAGCTCGTAGAACTCCTCAAAAAGCTTCGCGTCAACTTGTCGACGTATATCTTTCACCGAATTGTCTTCGATGATTTTCGAGATCGGCATCTCGTAGGCTCGCATCTCTATATCTGCCTTTTCGAATAGCTCCGACCGTACAGTGTAGAACGGAACCTTGAGGAGTGGCCCAGGATTGGCCTGCCTACGTTCCGCCTCTTCACGAAGCAGCTTTTCGAGAAACCACTCCTCTACGTACATGGCTTAGATCTTCTTGATGGAGAGCGAATCCTTGATGGCAGGCGTCTGTCCTTCTGCGAACGCAGCTACCATCCTTCCGAGCTCGTGAGAGTGCTCCTGCATGTAGATCTCACCAGCCTCTGGGTTGAGGAACTCGATCTTCGACTTCTTCTTGTAGACGGAGTAGGCGATTTCACGTCGGGTGCTGTCTCCGATGTAGCCATCCACGTTCAGGAAGAGACACCAATCGGCCAAGTCGATCTTCCGGAAGTGGAGCTCGTCGAGATTCCTCTTCATCTCCTCCGTGAACTCTCCATGCTCCTTGGGATCGTGGCCAAAGAAGCCAACACTCAGGACGATCTTTCCTTCGAGGGTGAGATTGCGATTGGCCTTACGAAAGGCATCAGAGAAACGGGTGGACCCACACAGACAAACGATTTCGGGCTTTGACATAGTTGCTCCTAAAAAAGAAAAAGGGAGGCCTCCTCCGAAGAAGAAGCCTCCCAGTTGTTTCAGTTCACCAGGGTGGACGGCCCCCGCCAGGAGGCGGGAAACCAGGAACACCAGGAACTCCGGGTTGCTGTTGCGGTTGTTGGGGGGGAGGAGCGATCGGAGCCGGGAACTGCGGCGGCTGTTGCTGCTGCGGGTATGGCTGAGCGATCTGCGGTTGCTGAGGTGGATACTGAGGCTGCTGTGGGACCTGCCCAGGGAACGGAGGAGGCTGTTGCTGGTATTGCTGATTGGGGAATTGCGGTTGTTGTGGCTGTTGAGGCCACTGGCCAGGCATTCCCCCAGGATTGCCCATCGGCTGTTGCGGAGGGGGCATCGTCGGCCCGGCATAGCCTCCCTGCGGAAGCTGGTTGTACCGGTTGAAATTCTGCTGCTGCTGCCCCTGCGAATACGGGTTGGCCACATCGAGCTGCTTGGCCTGTGCATCCGTATCCGTCGAGAACAGATCCTCGAAGTCGAACGGGTTGGCCACTAACGATTCGTTCACATACGAGGTGATGTCGACCTTGCTGTTGTCGTGCGGATACTCCGTCAGACGGCACCACTTGGTGACCACGGGCTTGGAGTCCGTATTCTCACCTTCGCGCTGAACCCAGATAGCGACATCGAACAGATTGATTGGACGAGCCTTGAAGGGCTGACCATTTGGACCAACAGGCATCTGGAAATTCGGAATCCTCGAGTAACCGTCGGCAGTGTAGCCGCTCTCATACTCGGGGACCGGAAGTCCAACATGGCCACAGTTGCAACGTTGAGGACCTTCCGAGAAATCCTTGATCTGCTGGTTGGTGAAACCGCTCGATGCTATATCGAGGAACTTGGTCGAGCACTTTCCACAATTGAATCCGGTCTGGATGATTCCGGTGTTCGTGTAGAAGCAGACCTTGCTCAATGTCTTGTCGTTGAAGTCGAATAGGTCGTCGAGGTGACCCTTACCGAGCTGCCAGTATCGATGGCTACCCATCTTAAATGGGGCCCGCGCCTGACAACCGTCGCACTGCTTGTTGTTCATGCGAGCATACACCCGCTGACCGATCGTTCCGTTGCGGCACTCGCGATCCACCATGATGGGACCGCTGCCGTCCTTCTTCATCTGGATCTGGTTGTCCTTGGTCAACGGCATGGAGTGATAGGCAACGAGGTGGGCGATGTTGAAGACCCAAGCGCTGCGAGCACCACTGTTCTTCTCGTCGAATGTCTTGTTGTCGACCAACAGACACGTCACACACTGCTTGGGATTGTGCTGTTCAGGACCACGAAGACAGCTCATCGTCCGGAATTGCTTCTTGCCCTTGTAGAGCTGCGTGAAGCGGTGGAAGCGGTAGTGGAAGGCTGCGTGGATTTCCGGCTGCCCCGTCATCTTGTCGAGGCTATAGGGATCCGCATACTCCCCCTCGATCAGGACGATGGGTTCCGCAACGTGCGGCTCCTCCTGAGGAGTGAGATCCTTTTTCATTTTGTCGAAACTTGGGGGCGACCAGCTGGCATAGTAGCCACCCTTGCCCTTGCTCTTGCCTGAACCACCCATCTTCTGGGCGCTGCGACGAAGTCCTGCGATGCTCATTGTAGTTGCCTTTCTCTCTTCCAATTGCGGAACGGAATTGCTGCGTCGATCGTGGGACCTATCACGCCTTGGTCCAGATCGTCCGGCTGACAGTCCAGGCCGGCTCCTTGCGGATACGTAACAACCCACACCGTGGGCACTGCCTTTTGGAGTTGGTTCCCGATCTTATAAGTGCCTTCTTGACCAGCAGCGTTGTTGTCCAAGAAGAGGACGATATCGGCGTCCACCCGTAATAGAAGCTCTTTTTGTCGATAGGACATGCTCGAGCCCATCAGTGCGATCGAATTTCGATAGCCGTTCTGAAGAAGCCAGATGCATGCTTTGAAGCCTTCAACTATGTATAGCCGTTCCTTCTCCTTCCCGAACAAGAGACGTGGGTAAACCTTGTCGTAGTTCCACAGGTAGTCGTGACTCTTGAACGTGTACGTGGGGTACTCTTCGTCGAACCACATGCCGTAGTCACTAGGGATGGTAGTACCATCGTAGGCCTTCTGTTCTCCAGCGTAGACGCGGTACTTCGGTTGTTGGGATGGATCTGTTCGACCACCCACGAAGCCCGCAAGATTCCCGTAAATATCTCGCACTGGAAAGGTGATTCGACGGTTATTTAGATCGACTCCGACCTGGAGATATTTGAGCCAAGCCATGTCGAAGCCGGACTCTATCAGGGGGGTCGGACACCAATCGTAGGCAGAGATCAGAGCCTCACTCAGAACATGCTCAGCTCGGAATGGATTTCCGTTGAAGTACTGAGCTTTTCTGTTGAAGTTCCGATTCTCGAGCGCCTCTTTCAAGGACTGTCGAAGAGGCCCAAGCTCAGCCTCGATCTGGTCCTGAGGAACCCCCAACATCGCGAGCATGGTTGGGATGCTTCCAGCCACATGGCAAGTAAAGCAGTGAAACAGTCCGAGCTCTACGCTGACCGAAAATGGCGTGCCGTCCTTGACGGAGTGAAACGGGCATTTGACGGAGATGTTTCCCTGACCAGCTCTTCTAATCTTCGGATCGACATACCTGCTAACGATGTCGAGAACTACATCCCGCATCAGCCCCTCAAGCGAGCCGCCGGGATCGTCGGAGTCTGTTTATGCCCATTCATCCCGTTCTTACCTTCCTTGCTTTTCTTCTCTTCTTCCTCATCTTCGCGATCGGGATCGACGACGAACGTGCTCTTGAGCCCGAAGTTGAGAGCAGGGATTCCGTGAATAAGAAGAGCATCAAGATCTGTTTCTCGACTTCCAGGAAACGCGAGAACAAGCTCGGGCTCTTTGCTGGATTTATCGATTCTCTTGCCGACTCGAATGCTGAAGTCAGTATCCTGTCCAAGAGCGTCCGTGTAAGCGATTTCAGAAACGTCAGCATTGCGAACATCTTTGTCGGCCTTCCGATTGGCCTGAGCTGTTGCCAGGATCGGGATGTTGAATTCTCTCGCAGTGACCTTGGTGTCCTGAGAGATGTGGGCGATGGCTTTCCAATCCACTGTCTTCTTGCCTCCGCGATCATCATTCATCAGGTACAGACCATCGATGAGGATGATATCCGGCTTGAACTCACGAATCTTTGAGTGGAGGAAGTTTATACCGTTATTGCCACCACCTCCTGTGACCATAAGGGCCGGGGTTCTGGGCCCATCTTGAGGAGTGACCTTAGCCATCCTCGATTCGTTCTTCACTTGGTACAGGATCTGAAAGAAGCGTTCGCAATCAGCAGGCTGTAGCTTGCCGGAGAGAAGCTTCTTGTAGTTGACCACGGCTCGAATAGCCGAAATGCGTCGAAGAATGACCTTCGGCTTCATCTCGAGGCTGTAGACCAACACTCGAGCGTTGGCGTACATATTGAGCAGAGTCACTACATAGAGTGATGCCCAAGTCTTCATGCTCTTCGGTCGTCCGAAGATGAGTAGAAACTCTCCTGGGTGCATTCCCTGAGTAGCTTCGTTGAGAGGAGCCCAGGGCCATGGCAATCCTGTGATCCCATGCCCTGTCGCGACGGTTTGATAGTCGCTCCAGAGCTCATCGAAGGCATCTGACAGCATCATGTCGTTCTGCATCTCGTGTCGAGATGACATGGTTGCTGCCGCTTCCCGCATCATGTCCAAGGCCATGCGGGGGTTCGTATCTGCTAGCTTCATGATCTTCTCGCCATAATCTAGAGCCTCTACTCTCATTCGTGAGAGTCGGATCTGATCGAGTAAGGTCATCAAGCTGTCTGTGCTTGGTGCGTACTGGAAACCGGGAAAAATTTGTGCGACCAGCTGAAAGCTGGGGACCGAGTTGAATGTGTGCTTCGAGTGGAAGTGCGTCTTCAGGTACTCGAAGATGGTCCGGCACTCAGGCGAGAAGAAGTAACTCTCGTCGATGTGACACTTCTCGACTGTGTGGAAGTCCTGATACTCCACGATTTTAGAAATGGCTTGATGCTCGAGGCTAGCTGCCACGTTGCGACCTCCGTTGAATGTCAAAAAACCCGCTGGAACACGGGTGAGCCCTCCACTGTTACCGCCACAGCGGGGTAGATTTCAAGGGGGGTCGTTGCGCTTAGTTCCTCCAAGTGTCGGAACCGATGGAAAGGACAAGCCGGATGGTGGTGAAGTTACTGTCGACTCCGAATCGTCGTCGAACATCGCAAGCACAACGTCAGACTCCATCGACTCGATGAAGTTTCGGAAGGCTTCCACAGTCTTCTCGCTCCAACCTCGTTCTTTCGTATGCGATCCGTAGCTCTGCCCATCCTCGCCAAGCAAAAAGAACTTGGCCGACACCGACGCGGCGGCGGGGGCGAGGAGGTTTGCGGACACCTCCCCAGCCCTCACGCCGACAATACGACAGGGTTTACGGCTGAGCTTCATCGAACCAACCTGTAGTTCTGCAAGAGTTGCTTGTGGATGTTGAACTGCTCGACTAGGTGCTTTTGGGCGATGCCAGCGGCTGCCTTTGCCATGTAGTCGATGGTTTGATCATCCTGATGACTCGTCAGTTTGACGGAGACGAACACGCCTCCGCCCTGCCCGAAATCCTTCTCGGCCATGTCGAGCCCAACGACGACTTCGGCCTTACCGTCCCCAGCGAATTTCTCGAGTTGATACTGTTGTCGGTCCTCCAATGGAACCTCTCCTTCGTAGATTTGATTGAGTTCGGGACAGCTCGGAGCTCGGATCCGAACTATGAGCCTGGTCGTCGATAGGTTCACGCCTTCTTCTTGAGCTGAGCACCGAACGGCGGGATGATCTTGGGTCCAGAGATGGCCGTCGTCATCTCCTTGGCATCCTTGGCGGCAGCGAACTGCTTCTCGACGCTGTTCTTGCGAAGGAACTCGTTGGCGACTTCACGATTGATTTCCGTCTTGATCTGGATAGCTCCCGTATCGATAGCTGCCTTGTGGAGCCCCATGCGTTCGGCAATGGCCACGAAGGTCTCCGGGATGAACCACTCGCTTTGCTTCTTCTGCGCAGTGAATGGACCGAAGGAAATGCTGGTGACCTTGTCACGAGGAGCCAGATCGGCATCCCGACGCATACCCTGCTCGGCATCGTCCAGTTCTCGATTACGCTTCTCGCGAAGATTGTCGAGCTCGAGGACTTCTTCGCTGTGGGCTGCCAAGAAGGCATCGAACTTGGCTGCGAATGCCTTGTCCGTTTCGAGGAACTTGAGAACGTTGTTCTTGGAGTCCTGCGAGAGGTGCTCTGCGTTTTCCTGCTTGAAGTTACGGTCGGTGATCGTCATTTCTTCTTTTTCTCCTGCTTTGGTCGCTCTTTGGGTTGCTTGATTCCGAAGTGATTCCAGTTGAACTCGTCTACGATCCGCATTCCTTTCAAGATGTCGTAGTACGTCTTGTCAGACATACCGTCCTCTTGACTGAAGTCGTTGATTCGCATTAGGTACGCCGGGTGAAGAACTGCAAGACACGGGTACTTGACCTTCCGGTTGGACGGAAGTCCGGGGAGTGGGCGTGCCGGAACCTCGATATCGAATACGTTGCCCCGATCCCGTGTGATTTGTGCTGCCTTTCCGAGGAGCGCCTCGAGAGAGATACGGCCTACAACAAGAACTAGTACTGGATCAACGGTGTAGATGATCTCTAGCAGACGGGTACGACAAGCAGAGATCTCATCTCGTGCAGGGTCGCGATTTTCTGGAGGTCTGCATGCAACAACGTTCGTGTAAAACACGTAGTTCAGGAGGAGCTCGCGAACCTCTCTGGCGCCAAACTTACCCGTCTCCTCCATCTCCATGACGATCTCGATGAGTCGAGGGTCGGCAGATGTGCTTGCGAGGTACTTGTCGAGGAGCTCTCCAGCCTCCCCGACGAAGGGAGAGCCTTGCACGTCCTCGTTCTTGCCTGGTGCCTCCCCGATGATGAGGATTTGAGCGTTCGGGTTACCGTAACCGAACACTACATTCTTACGGGTGGGGGCAAGCTTGCAGGCCTGACATTGAGCCCATCCGGCACGCATCTGTTCTAGCCAAGCGGCTTTGTCAATCATGATGGCCTCCTAGATCGTCGGTACAGGTATAACCCTGAACGGTATTTTCCATTGCTTCAGGGTCCTTTTCAGTTGGTAGATCATGCCCTTGAACCTCTCCACACGTACATCGTCGAAGATGATGACGATTGGAGGACGCTTGTTCGGGTGTTCTCTCTGAACACGTCCGATCATCTGCTGAAGGTCGTTGGCCGAGCTCAACGGGGTAAGGATGAAAAGAGCGTCGAGAGCATTGTCGCTTAGACACTCCTTCCCCAGCTTCTCGATCGAGAAAGCTACCCGACTGGCTCGAACCAGTGGAATTCGTTCCTCAGCAGACGTCTCAGAGACCACCAGGGCAGACCCCGAGAACCTCTCAGAGAGGGTGAGCAGCATCTGTTTGGTGTGGGAGATACACAGAATCTTTCTCCCGGCGTCCGCCGCCTCACGAATGCAGAACTCCCGAATCTGAAGGCTCCTCGGATGGACCCCCAAAACAGATCGAAGTTTGGACACATTGATCTCGCCCAGCTTATCCCGCGCTTCTCTCGAATCTTCGTCGATGATGACATCGGTTTCTTGGAAGAAGACTTCGGGAATCAGTGGTTGCTCGAGATCGGTGTAGAAGATCCCGCCGAGGTGGTAATTGTACACCCACTGTCGCTGGTCCAGTCGATCCGCCGTGGCCGTCAATCCGAACCGTAATCCGGTGATTAGGGGGGCCGATCGGACAAAGAAAGGAGCGGCGAGGTGATGCACCTCGTCGAACCACACAGACCCGAACCAGGTCGAGAACTCTGGAGGTATCTCCCCCTCCTGTGCTCGTCTGGCAAGTGTTTGGATGGTGGCAATCGTGATCGAATGTTTCCAGTCAGTATTTTGCCCTTGAAACTCTCCAATCTCTTCTCCAGGAGGAAGAATGAGGTGGTCCTTGATTTCTCCCTTCCAGTGATTGAACTGCACACCGTCGTTGACGACGATCAAGGAGGGAACCCCCAAATCGGCAATCTTCTTGAGAGCAAGGACTGTCTTGCCCTTGCCGCAGGCCAGATTGAGGATCCCTCCTCGAGCTTGTTTCAATGCCTCCCACGCCTTTGTCTGTTCCTCATTCCGCATCGTGATTCGATCGGAAATCTCGGAACGGGCAAAACGACGAGGGGTTAGATCGATGAAAGGGAACCCGAAGTTGGGATACTGATCCGAACTGATGAATTCTCGAGGGACAACGAGGTGAGTCTCTGTCTCCTCCCAGAATTTCGTCAGTACAGTATCGCCGCCCTTTACCTCCCAATACTGAAGGGAGTTCTGGACGGCCTCGGCTCTTATCATGGCCTTTGGGAGCCACAACATCGTCGAGACGTATGCCGTATCGGGCTTTTTCACGACCAGGCCAACCCCAGTCGTATCCATAGAACCTCTACTTGGTGTTGAGTGGGGGCCACTTCCATAGCGCCAAGAAATTGGACAGCTCTGAGAAGAAGACCTGACCGACTCGTAGGAGCAAGTGCTTACCCAACCGTTGAACTACGGTTTCCCCTGGGTATGGCGAGTAGTACTGCATGAAATGTGGAGAGTGAAGCGATTGCTGGATGACGTGATTTGTCATCTGCATCTGCGGCATCATCATCGACGGAGGGGCTGACATCGCCGGCATGTTATGCTGCTGCATGGCCGCCATCGCCAAGGTCAGGGGCGGAGCTGGCGGGAGTTGTTGATACGTTGTTGGTGGTGGAGGTGGTTGAGTTACCATCCTCCCCGGTTGATGCTGAGCTCCTTGAAATGGAAAAATCGGGGCTGGCAACGGAGCTGCCCCCTGCCAGAACGGTGGTTGCTGTGTCGGATACATTGGTAGAGATATCGCTCCTGGAGGGGTTGAATTTCCTCTGAAGAAGGCAGATTTACAGGTCAGTCGGTACTCACACTGGTTCGTGCACTCCTTGTCGTTATCGTCGTACTGTCGTCCCCAACACACGGGAGCCGAAGGCGGCTTCTGCTCGATCAAGAACTCACTCCTTGCAAAAGAAACGTCAGGCAAATCTGCCTGCGTACAGTCTTATCCCTTGGGAATCCGATGTTTGGCTTCCCATTTCTCTAAACAAACCATAGGATGACCAGAGAGTCCCACGCTGGAGCACAAGATGAATAAGTTCGCAGGCTTGGTGATCGATTCATATGACGACGTAGATGGGGCGCTAATTCGCTCTCTACTTCCCGTCGAAAACATCCCCGACTTCATCAAGTCGGCAGAGCGTGTAGACCCAGAACGAGCAGCTCGTCTTCCCGACGACAACTATGCTCTCGTCCTGATGGATCACGGGCTGAAGATGCGAAAGTACGCCACTGTCGACAAGGGCAATACAGTTCTCTCGGTGATGTACCTTCTGAAGCAGGCGCATCTTCTTCCCACTCGTGCGGTGAAAATTGCTGCACAGAATCTCATCGAAGCCTGTGAACGCTTCCATCTGGATGTTCCGCAGCAGCTCAAGCTCGCAGCCAGCAGTGGTATCAGCGGACTCTCAGAGTCACAGAACCCTGCTGTTCGTCGAGCCATGAACAAGGGGGAGAGTGAAAACAACCCCGAGCTCGGTAAAGGTGACGAGAACAGGGACGTTCGCAAGCGGACCAATATGGAATCGGTCGCAGGATCGAACTTCCTCGAGACTCCGCCATTCTCGACCAAAGAACGGTTCTCGGATTCCAGAGGCACCAGCATCGACAACGAGAAACTTGCTCACGAACGGCATGCGATGTTCGGTGCTGATGAGGAAACCTTCAATATGTTCGGTCCCACAGCAGAAACACGAAAGAAGAATTGGAGAACTTCTCCATATGTCGATGTTGCTGAGTGGGAGCCAGGATACGGCGTGATGCAGAAGACGGCTTCGGTGAAGCACACACTGCTAAACGGAAAGTACCCAGTCGATTCCTTCGAACAGGTGAAGGTCGCGCAGGTGTACTTCAAGGAGCACGAGACTTCGTTCGCTCCCAAAGACCGGCGAACCTACTGTGTAAAGCCGGCAGCTCGCATGA
>Ga0207952_1000816_pt1 | contig 18271 bp, 14 predicted proteins | sample SubbioR12Aug_8Ca_FD_184831 | JGI IMG/M metagenome (GOLD analysis project Ga0207952, IMG submission 184831) | Serpentinite rock and fluid subsurface biosphere microbial communities from McLaughlin Reserve, California, USA - CR12Aug_8Ca (SPAdes) | ecosystem: Environmental > Terrestrial > Deep...
GGCTGCTTACTTAACGCACCATCAAAAAGAAACCCGCGTTAAGCAACCTTATGCCAATGGATTTAAAGCCGATAACAACGACGCTCCTATAAAAGTAACTGTAGAAAATTCAACTGATTGTCCAAGATATGCAGGAGTAACTATTTCAGGTGTTACCGTTGCTCCTTCCCCTGAATGGCTGGTGAATAAGTTGACTGCTATTGGGGTAAGAAGCATTAATAATATTGTAGACGTTACCAATTATATTTTGCACGAAACCGGCCAGCCTTTACATGCATTCGATTTGAAAGCCATTACTGGCAATGAAATCATTGTAAAGAATGTTGCAACAGGAACAAAATTCACCACACTAGACGATAAAGAAAGAAGTTTACACACAGAAGACCTCATGATTTGCAATGCCAACGAAAGCATGTGTATTGCCGGTGTGTTTGGCGGAAGCAAAAGTGGTGTAAACAATGAAACAACGGCCATCTTTTTAGAAAGCGCTTGTTTTCATTCAACTACCATTCGCAAAACTTCTATGCGTCATGGTTTAAGAACCGATGCAGCTACTCGTTTTGAAAAGGGGATTGATATTTCTAATACGGCCAATGTGCTTAAACGTGCAGCACTATTAATTAAAGAAGTAGCAGGCGGAACCATTTCATGCGATTTAATTGATATATACCCGAATCCAAAACCAAAGACAACGGTAACCATCAAGAATCATTACCTGAAAAAGTTAAGTGGGAAGAATTATCATGCCGATAAAGTGAAGCGAATTTTAACTTCATTGGGTTTTGAAATAGCCAAGGAGGGATTAGACGAGCTCATGGTAGAAGTACCCTACAGCAAGCCAGACATCAGCATTCCAGCGGATTTAGTAGAAGAAATTTTACGCATTGATGGGCTAGACAATGTAGAAATACCTACCATGATCAGCATCAGCCCATCAGTTGAAAAACTGGGTATCAAAGAAAATCTCAGAGAAAAAATTGCGTTGTTTTTAGTAGGCAAAGGGTTTACAGAAATACTGACCAACTCTATTACCAATAGTAAATATTTTGACGAAGCCACAGCGGCCAATAGCGTTAAAATGATGAATAATTTGAGCGCAGAATTAGACGTGATGCGCCCTTCTATGTTAGAGAGTGGGCTTGAAACCATTGCATATAATGTAAATAGAAGAAATACCAATTTGCAATTATTTGAATTTGGTAAAACTTATTTGGTAGACGGAGAAGGATTTAAAGAAGAAGAACATTTTTGCATTTTTGCTACCGGCAATTTTGCAGAACAAGGATGGAGAAATAAAACAACCCCCATTGATTTTTATGCAATGAAGGGATTGGCAACTGCTGTATTACAGTGGTGTGGTTTGCAAAATATTAGCTTAGAAGAATCGGCTGAAACCACTGATACGGTTAGTATTTACGCCAACAAACAGTTATTAGGTACTTTGCAAATGGTAGGCAAAAACAAATTGAATCAATTTGATTTAAAGCAGCCTGTATTTATGCTTGACCTTCCTTTTAGCAACTTGTTAAAAGCCGTGCAAAAAATAAAAGTGGTGTATAAAGAAGTCAATAAATTTCCAGCTGTACAAAGAGACTTAGCATTGGTGGTAAATAAACAAACCCGTTACGAGCAAATTGAAAAAGCAGTGCAAGGGCTTAAAATAAATAAGCTGCAACAGATGAATTTGTTTGATGTGTTCGAGAGTGATAAACTCGGTGCCGATAAAAAATCAATGGCAGTGAATTTCACTTTTTCCGACGATACCAAAACACTCACAGATAATGAGATTGATGCAATGATGAATAAATTGATCAAATGTTTTGAGAAGGAAATAAATGCTGAAATAAGAAAATAACGCCTAATTTTCTACTATGGCTGTATTGAATGAACATATTACTGAATTGCAAGAAAAATTGCAGGTACTGTTGAAAGCCTATCGACAAGTTCAAAAAGAGAACCAGCGACTAGAAAAAGAGTTGAACAGCGTTCAACAGTTGCAATTAAGCAATACTGCTGCTTTGAGTGTATTAGAACAAAAATTAGCGGCGGCTAGAATGAGTTCAGGCAGCTGGGATCCCGAAGAAAAAATCAAATTGCAAAAACAAATAGATACCTATCTTAAAGAAATAGATAAATGCCTGGCGTTGCTGCACGCTTAATACCATGTCCGAATTAATACCTGTAAATATTGTTGTTGCCGACCGGAACTACCGATTAAAAATTGAATCGGCAGACGAAGAAATGGTGCGCAAGACTGCCCAAACCATCAACGAAAAAATAGCCGAATTCAAAGCCAATTTCGCAGGCAAAGACACCCAAGACTATTTGGCCATGGTATTGCTTTGGTTTGCTACTGAGCAAAAAGACAATGCTAAACTGGCTTTACTGGCCGATGAAACCGCCAAACAACTTAAAGAACTGGCCCAATCCATCGATAAAGCATTGGAAGATCAACCCTAATTTATTGCTGTACTCAAAAATCTCCTATCTTCTTGTTATCTTCGTAGCAAGTCAATTACTTATTATATATAAATGAGATTTGATCTGTTAAATAGAATTGTGAACGTTTTAAACACTTGCCAACAACATGGATCCAATAATTATTTCCATCATATCAGCTGTAGTAGCCCTTGTAGCGGGGATTATAGCGGGTAAAGTTATTTTTGCAAAAAACACTAAAAAACAAGTTGAAGAAGCCGAATTACAGGCACAATCGATCTTAAAAGAAGCTGAACTAAGAGCCGAAACCATTAAAAAGGAGAAGCAATTAGAAGCAAAAGAGCGATTTGTTCAATTAAAGTCGGAGCACGAGCGTGATGTAAACGATCGGAACCGCAAAATTGGTGAAATTGAGAACCGTATCAAACAAAAAGAGATTACGATTAACCAAAAAGAAGCCAGCATTGAAAAGCAGGTGAAAGAAAATGACGCTATTAAGGAAAACTTGAATCGTCAAATAGAACTGGTTAACAACAAGCGTACTGAGTTAGAAAAGCACCAAGAAGAGCATATCCGCCGATTAGAAAAAGTAGCTGGCTTAACTGCTGAAGACGCTAAAGCCCAGTTAATTGAAAGCTTGAAGCAGGAAGCGCACACACAGGCATTGTCATTGCAACAAGAAATTATTGAAGACGCCAAGCAAAAGGCCAATAAAGAAGCCCGTAAGATTGTAATACAGTCTATTCAGCGTACTGCTGCGGAGCATACCATTGAGAATACCGTTACCGTATTCAACTTAGAAACCGACGAAATAAAAGGTCAAATCATTGGTAGAGAAGGTCGTAATATCCGTGCCATTGAAGCCGCTACTGGAGTTGATTTAATTGTGGATGATACGCCGGAAGCTATTATCCTCAGCAGTTTTGATCCACTTAGAAGAGAAATTGCCCGCTTGAGTTTACAGCGATTGGTATCCGATGGACGTATTCACCCAGCACGTATTGAAGAAGTGGTAGAAAAAACCCGTCGTCAATTAGAAGACCAGGTAATGGAAATTGGAGAGCGCACCGTAATAGAAATGGGCATCCATGGATTACACAAAGAGTTAATTAGAATTGTAGGTAAAATGCGTTTCCGTTCTTCTTACGGCCAAAACCTATTGATGCATAGTCGTGAAACAGCCAATTTATGTGGGATTATGGCCTCCGAGTTAGGTATGAACCCTAAACTGGCTAAGAGAGCGGGATTATTGCACGATATAGGCAAGGTTCCGGATGAAGAAACCGAATTGAGCCACGCCTTATTAGGGGCTAAATTGGCCGAAAAATATGGCGAAAACCCTGCGGTAGTAAACGCAATTGGGGCTCACCACGACGAAATGGAAATGTTGTACGTGATTTCTCCTATTGTTCAGGCTTGTGACGCCATCAGCGGTGCAAGACCAGGTGCTAGAAGGGAAATTATGCAGCAATACCTTCAAAGAATTAAAGATTTAGAGAACCTGGCTTTGGCTTACCAAGGGGTAGAGAAAGCCTATGCAATTCAAGCAGGACGTGAGTTACGCGTGATTGTAGAGGCAGATAAAGTAAGCGATGTAGACAGCGATAAACTCAGTTTTGAAATAGCACAAAAAATACAAACAGAAATGACCTATCCAGGTCAAATTAGGGTGACGGTAATTAGGGAAAAGAGGGCTGTAAACGTAGCTCGATAGAAAATTCATGAAAATTTGCATTTTTTAAAATATTCCCATTACCTTTGCCGTCCGATAAAAATAAATGTTATGCAGGCAGCAGTACAGTTTGTTCACGAACAATTGACCACGAAAAGAGAATTACCTAGCTTCAAAGCTGGTGATAATATTACCGTTAACTATAAGATTGTAGAGGGTGGTAAAGAGCGTATCCAGTCTTTCCGCGGAGATGTTATTAAACTACAAGGTGTAGGAGCTACTGCTTCATTTACCGTACGTAAAATCTCTGATGGTGTAGGTGTTGAGCGTTTGTTCCCCATCCAATCTCCAAATATTGAGTCAGTTATCTTGAACAAAAAAGGTAAAGTACGTCGTGCTAAGTTGTTTTACCTACGTGAAAGAAGCGGTAAAAGTGCTCGTATTAAAGAAAAACGTTTCTAGTAGAACGATAAATTATATAAAAAAGCGTCCCGAATTGTCGAGGCGCTTTTTTTATTGGGTTTGTCCTAGCAATTTATCTTAACTTTACGTCATTAAAATAAACACTATGGGAAGTTTAGGTTTTCAGGAATTACTGATCATTGGTATCGTAGTCCTAGTTTTATTTGGTGGAAGAAAAATTCCTGAGTTCATGAGAGGTCTTGGTAAAGGTATCCGTGAATTTAATGACGCCAAGAATAACGTGAAGAAAGAATTAGAAGAAGGCATTAAAGAAAAAGACAGTACTCCTGCATAATGTTTGGTTTTACTACAATCAAAGCATTTCATACAGCATTGCAAAACGGCCAAACCACTTGTGTGGAGGCCGTTCTTTTTTATACTAAGGCCATCACTGAAAATGCACACTTAAATGCATTTTTAGAAGTGTACGAAACGGAAGCATTAGAAAGAGCAAAGCAGTTAGATGCGGCAGCCGCCAATGGTGCGCTGATAGGCCCATTACACGGTGTAGTAGTGGGGTTAAAAGATGTGATTGCCCATAAAGGACATATCCTTACTGCCAGCTCAAAAATGTTGGGCAATTTTGAATCAGTTTACAATGCCACCGCTACCGAAAAATTATTAGCCGCAGGAGCCATTATTATTGGCCGTCAAAACTGCGATGAATTTGCCATGGGCAGCAGCAATGAAAATTCTGCATTTGGTCCTGTGCGCAATGCAGCCGATACCAATAAAGTTTCAGGAGGTTCTTCGGGTGGATCGGCAGTTGCCGTTCAGGCAGGGCTCTGCATGATTAGCTTGGGCAGCGATACGGGTGGATCGGTAAGACAGCCAGCAGATTTTTGTGGCGTTGTAGGCATTAAACCCAGCTATGGCAGAATCTCTCGGTATGGATTGATTGCCTATGCTTCTTCCTTTGATCAGATAGGTATTTTTTCTACCAACGTTGAAGATGCCGCATTGGTATTGGAAGTGATTGCAGGGGCAGATGAATATGACAGCACGGTTTCAGAACTTCCAGTTGAACCATACAGCCAAGCAGTTGCATGTGGCATAGCCAATCTTGCAAGTGACTCGCATAGCAACCCTAAAAAATACAAGCTTGCCTATTTTAAAGAAGCATTGTATCATCCTTCTTTAGACCCAGCCATACAGGCACAAATATTGTCGTTCATACAAAGCATGCAAGCAGCAGGGCATACCGTTGAAGCCATTGATTTTAATTTATTGGAATACGTGGTGCCCACTTATTATGTATTAACCACTGCAGAAGCATCCAGCAATTTATCTCGATACGATGGCGTGCGTTTTGGACATAGAACCAACAAAGAAGGAATTGATTTAACAGAAATGTATAAAGCTTCTCGCTCAGAAGGATTTGGCGAAGAAGTGAAAAGAAGAATATTGCTTGGCACATTCGTGTTGAGTGAAGGATTTTTTGATGCCTATTTTACGAAGGCACAACAAGTTCGTCAATTGCTGAAACAACGTACTGACACTATTTTCAGCGAATACGATGCTATACTCTCTCCTACTGTTCCAGCAACCGCGTTCAATATTGGAGAAAAATCGGATGACCCCATTGAAATGTTCTTGGCAGATATTTATACAGTATATCCTAACCTAGTGGGTATACCCGCTATATCGATTCCCTTGTTTAAACATCCCAATGGAATGCCCTTTGGTTTGCAACTCATGACGCGTTCTTTTGATGAAATGAATCTATTACAGTTGAGTGCTCAATTGATGGAGCTTAAACCATGAAAAACTGCAGTTATAATCCACCTATAAAAAAACAAACCAGCTGGTTTATATATTATTTTAGCCAAGTTGTTTTGATAGCGATTATTTTTTGTTGCATAACAGTAGAGTTGTTTGCTCAAAAAGACAGCACCATTGATAAGTTTGGTTTTAAATCACTCTTCAAAAATAAGTTTGATGCATCCAAGCCTTATGCCGCACAACTCAATCCCAGAGCGGTTTCCTTTGTACAAGAATACATGCGCAAGCATACTAAGTCCTTAGAAAAAATGAAGCTATGGGGTAAGCCTTATTTTGATTTATACGATGGAGTACTGGCACAATATGGCATACCTAAAGAGATGAAATACCTGAGTGTAATTGAAAGTAATTTAGGTGCAGGGGTGGTTTCTTGGGCAGGTGCTGCAGGCCCTTGGCAAATCATGGACTTTGAAGCCAAGCGTTTTGGATTAAGTGTGCGAAACCCCGATGAACGCATGGATTACAATAAGAGCACCAATGTTGCGGCAAAAATTATGCGTGAGTTATTTACTCAATTTAATGATTGGCTTTTAGTGGTAGCAGGCTACAATGGAGGCGCAGGAAGGGTTCGACAAGCCATTCGTAAAACTGGTAGCAGAGATTTTTGGCAATTGCAATACCATTTACCCGAAGAAACACGCAACCATGTTAAGAAATTTATTGCAACACATTATGTAATGGAAGGGGGTGGTGGATGGACAACTATGACTGCTGCTGAAACCAAATACCAGAAAGAAAATACCCCACAAAGCGGGAATACATCTTTACTTAGCGCAGAAGAGCTGGCCAACTCAACAGAGATTTTGATAGCTGGAAGGTATCAATCCTTAATACTCGCCAACGAACTGAGCATCGATATACAACAGTTTAATCGTTGGAACCCTGGATTTGAAAAAACCTTGGCTTCGGGAAAAGAATACACCATGCGCCTTCCAAATGAGAAAGTAGCATTATTTCAAGCTAAGAAACAAGCCATATTAGGCGCTTCACTCAGGGCTTTGCTGGGGAGCAATTAAACACAGTGCACGGTCGCATTTAGTTCACAGCTTTATCAGCACAACAACTGCTCGCAAATGCATCAGGCTTGGCTTTGAAGGCAAATCCCATTCCCAAAATATAACCCATGGCTTCGCGCAACGCATCATTGCTTTTAAACATAGGATTCGTATTAATGTCTGCATGCACTTCCATTTCAATATGGTGCTCAATAAATAATGGACAAAGCTCATAGGCAATTTCAATGCTCTTGGCCACTTCGGTTAGCATACGCTCTTTTAAATGATACCGCTGTTTTGTTTTTTCGTTGTGGATGTACATGAAGCCTCCACTATGTTCTCTCAAAAAAACAATCACGGTTGCAAACTCCGTGTCTTCGCCTTTTACTTGGCTGTCGGTACCAATACAAACTTTCAATTTAGTGCCATTTGCAGCTTCTCTTTTAATGGCTTCTTCTACTGCATCTTTGATGGGTAAGATGATGTTTTCTCCATTGAATTTTCTCCAACGCATAAAATAGGGTTTTCTGAAGTTACCAATTAAAAGCCCTATTACCCGTTAAACAAGATGATCTTATTATTAACAGCGGTGGATAAGGCCTCAAATGGTAACTTTGCGCTAACCATGAAACTACTGTTACAATACCTGAAACCCTATAAATGGCTGATTGGACTAGCCTTGTTATTGGCAGCCATTAACCAGAGCTTTAGCATGCTCGATCCCTATTTTTTCGGAAAGCTATTAGACCAATATGGCATGCACCCATTGCAAACAGGCTATTTTAATGAGCAAAAACAATTTGTTGCAACAGGCACGCGTACCGAATCAGAATTTATTTGGGGCGTTCTAGGGTTTTTAGGCATCTTGATTAGTGTAGCCATGATCTCTAGAATTGCCAAAGCATTTCAAGATTATTTTAGCAATGTAATTGTACAAAAATTTGGGGCAAAAATTTTTACGGATGGATTAAAGCATTCGATGCAATTGCCTTATCAAGAATTTGAAGACCAACGAAGTGGCGAGACTTTGTCTATTCTTTCTAAGGTAAGAACCGATACAGAACGATTTATCATTGCGTTCATTAATGTTCTCTTTAGCATATTGGTGGGAATTGTATTTATTTCTGTTTACTCATTCCGATTGCATTGGAGCATCATGCCCATTTATGCAGTAGGCATTGTATTTCTTTCCTTACTCACGAGCTTTTTAAGCAAGCGCATTAAAGCCATCCAAAAAGATATTGTAAAAGAAACCACTACGCTAGCAGGCACAACCACAGAGAGTTTGCGCAATATTGAGTTGGTAAAAAGTTTGGGATTAACCGAACAAGAAATTGGGAGACTTAATAAAAATACTTACAAAATATTAGGACTTGAATTACGTAAAGTAAAGAGCATTCGTTCTTTAAGTTTTGTACAAGGCACGTTTGTAAACTTACTTAGACAAGTGATCATGTTCACGTTGTTATGGTTGGTATTCCAAGGAAAATTGACTGCAGGAGAAGTAATGACGCTAACATTTTACTCCTTCTTTATTTTTGGACCATTACAAGAAATAGGAAATATTATTTTAAGTTATCGCGAAGCTGAAGCATCCTTGAATAATTTTCATAACCTGATGCAAAAGCCATCAGAACCCAAACCTGCAAATCCTAAAGCAATTGGTGCTATTAATGATTTGTCCTTTAAAGACATCCGATTCAAGCACCAGTCGGCCAGTTTTTATGCATTAGATGGAATTTCATTTGAAGTAAAGAAAGGCGAGACAATAGCTTTTGTAGGACCATCTGGAGCAGGAAAGAGTACATTGGTAAAATTATTGGTAGGCTTATACCATACACAAGATGGAATGGTTGAATACAATAGCGTAAATGGCCATGATATAAATATGGATGAGCTTCGCAATCAAATTGGCTTTGTAACCCAAGACACCCAATTGTTTGCAGGCACTTTAAAAGAGAACTTATTATTTGTGGCTCCCAATGCCAGTGATGAAGAAATCAAAGCAGCATTGCATAAAGCCAGTTGTGATAATTTATTGGCCAAGGCCGATAAAGGCATCGACTCATTAATAGGCGAAAGTGGATTGAAGCTCAGTGGCGGAGAAAAACAACGTTTGTCCATTGCCCGCGCATTAATTCGGCAACCCAAACTATTAATTTTTGACGAAGCTACTTCTGCCCTTGATAGTATTACCGAAGAAGAAATCACCAATACCATCCGTTCTATTTCGGCATTAAAGGAACAGATCACCATTATGATTGCGCATCGATTAAGCACCATTATGCATGCCGATCGCATTTATGTACTAGAAAAAGGCAAAGTGGTAGAAACCGGAAGTCATGCCGAGCTTTTAACGGAGAAGGGTTTATACTACGCTATGTGGCGTCAACAAATAGGAGAAAGAAAATGATTAAAGCACTCTTACTAGAAGATGAACCTACTATTGCACATGAAATTTCTAGCTTTTTGAAAGCAAAAGATATCGCATGTGATATTGTTTTTGATGGCGATATTTTTTTGAAATATAATAAGAATAACATCTACGATATTTACCTACTCGATATCAACGTGCCAAAAATTAATGGACTAGATATCTGTCAAATTATTCGAGAAAATAATAAGGAAATACCAATCATAATGATAACAGCATTGGGTGAAATTACAGATAAAAAAATTGCATTTCAGTTAGGCGCAGACGATTATCTTGTAAAACCTTTTTTGCTTGAAGAACTAGTGCTTAGAATTGAAGCATTAATCAGAAGGAAACAAATACCACAAATTAATAATCAACTCATTAAAATTGTTGACCTATCAATTGATATTGTCAATAAAAAAGTATGGCGCTCGAATAAGGAGATCAAGTTGACACCTAAAGAATTTAAATTGTTGGTCATTTTAGCTAATGCAAATGGAAGGGTTTTATCTAAACAACAAATCGCAGAAGTATTATGGGACTATCATATAAAAGCCAATGAAAATACAATTGAAGTTTATATCAATTTTTTGAGAAATAAAATTGATAAATTTAATCCAATAAAATTAATTCATACCAAAGTTGGATTTGGTTATTATCTAAAAAAGGAATGACTATTAAACATAAAATAACACTTTATTCCAGCCTGTTCTTTTCAGGTTTTTATGCTTTAATTGCTTTTTTTATTGTATTAAGTTTTAGTTTATTTAGGGCAGAAGAGTTTAAAGAACGTTTAAACGAAAAAGCACTAACTACGATTAGGCTTTTATTAGATGTTAAAGAGGTAGACAATGATCTTTTGAAGATAATTGATGAGAATTCAATTCATCAATTATATGAAGAAAAAACACTGGTATTCGATGAGTATTTCAATTTAATTTATAGTAGTCTAGACGACACAAAAATAAATTGGAAAAGAGATGATTTGTTATTTTTAAAAAAACATGGAAATTTTTTTAAAAAGGAGGGTAAAAATGAAATTTATGGTATAGGTCATCTAAACAAAGGGAAACTATTTTATGCAATTATATCTGCTAATGATAACTATGGTAAAAGTAAATTAAGGTATCTAACTACTGTTATAATCATCAGTTTTATTATATTCCTATTAGCTACCTGGATTTTCACTTACACACTTATCAAAAAACAGCTAAACCCTCTTAATGATTTTCATAAAGAAATAAGTCTGATAAATGATTTGCATATTGAGCGCCAGTTGCCTAGCGACGAAAATAGTCAAAACGAAATTGACTTGTTAAGCAAGGAGTTCAATCTAATGATGAAAAGAATCACAGAAGTTTATAATCTTCAAAAAGACTTCACTGCGCATGTGTCGCATGAACTAAGAACACCGTTATTAAAATTGTCTGTTCAGATTGAAAATCAATTACTAGAAAAGTATAATGGAGAAAATATATTTCTTAAGAATATGATGAAAGAAATATGTCAGTTGAATGATTTGATTAATTCCTTGCTACTATTAACACAGAACAACCAAACTAATAATCAAGAGTATGAACCTATAAGAATAGATGATGTTTTGTATAATGCTATAGAAAAAATTACCCAAGAATATAAAGATATCAGTATAGAATATAGCATTGAGGAGTCTGTTGCAGAGTCACCAGAAATACTTGAAATAAAATCAAGCTCAAATTTGCTTGAAATTACCTTTAGTAATTTAATTAAGAACGCTTATTTGTATAGTGAGAATAAAAAGGTACAGGTTAAAATATTACAAGAAAACAATCGGCTGATGCTTTGCATAATCAACAAAGGTTCGATTATTGCAGAAAATGCAGAAGATATTTTATTTAAACCATTCAGAAGAGGGACAAATGCTGTAGACTCTAAAGGACTAGGTATTGGCCTAACTATTGTAAAAAGAATACTTGCCAATTTTGGGTTCAGTATTATCTATCATTTCAGCGAGGGAAAACATAAGTTCTTAATTAAATTTTAACTTTATTAAGCCCTTTTTAAGGCATATTTTAAGGCGATTTAAAGAACAGGGTTCAAGCTTTGTAGTATCAATTAAACTATTATGGGCCGACTACTTGGACTCCTCTTTTTATTATTTTCAATCAAAGGAACTAGTCAAATATCACTTGAATTAAATGATTGTGAAAGACTGTTTCAAAAGAATAATCTTCAGTTATTAAGTGAACAGTATAATATAAAGGCTAGTAAGGCAGCCGTGATTCAAGCTAAAATTTGGGAACAGCCATATTTGTCAGGTGAATTAAATCTTTACAATCCAAACAGAAAACAATTATTTGATATTGGGAATAAAGGACAGAAAGTATTGGCCTTACAACAGTTGATTTATTTAGGAGGAAAGAAGAAAGCAGAAATTGAATTTGCGCAATCCAATCTTGCACTTGCGGAAATACAGTATGAGGAACTATTGCGTAATCTTTCTTATCAGTTAAAAACAAGTTTTTATGAAGTGTACTTTGGTCAATTGAAAATAAGACAATTAGAGAAACAAATAACTCTACTTGATGAATTAATAAAAGCCTATACGGTTCAGGCAAATAAAGGAAATGTCTCATTAAAAGAGGTAGTCAGATTAGAATCACTTGCTTTATCATTACGCAACGAAATAAATAATATACAAAAAAATTTGTTTACTTACCAGGAAAACCTCCAAATATTAACCAACTCTAATGAAAATATTATAGCAATTACAAATGAAGAAAAATTGAATGAACAACTATTAGTTCCATCAATTTTTACTTTATCTCAATTGCAAGATAAAGCATTAGAGAAAAATCCTAATTATTTAAAAGCTGTTAAACAAAAAGAGCAAAATGAAATAAATGTGAAATGGCAAAAAGTGCTTGCAAAACCAGACCTTACTATTGGGGCTAGTTATGACCAGAATGGTGGGGCATTCAATAACCAAGCAAACTTAACCTTTGGTATAAACCTTCCATTTAAAAATAAGAATAGGGGAAATATAAAAATAGCAGAATCTTTGGCATCTCAGTCATTAGTAAATATTGATCTGATTAAAACCAGCTTATCAGCACAATTAACAGTAGCTCATAACAACTTAATTTATCAACAGATCCAGCTTACTAAAAGCATCCAGTCAACTAGAAATTTTGAAAACGTTTATGTTGGAATCATAGAGAATTTTCAAAAAAGAAATATTTCACTCATTGAATTTACTGACTTTATTGAAAGCTATAACCAAAGTATTTTATATATCGATGAAATTAAAAAGCAAATTATTTTAAGTAAAGAAACAATCAACTATATCTCCAATGAAAAAATATTATAAAGAAAGCAATCTTTCACTCTCATTAATTATTCTAATTTTTTACACTTCATCATGCCATGATACAGCTGAACAAAAGATAGAAAAGCAATCGTTTGTTATGAGTCAAAAAATGCTTGCTACTACCAAAACCGCCATAGCAATTATTTCCAATACAAGAAATCAACTTAATTTCTATGGAAAAATTACAGCAGATAATAATAAACTTATTGAAATTTTTCCAATTGTAGGAGGTAATGTTACCAAGGTTAATATTGGATTAGGCGACTATGTAGAAAAAGGACAACTACTGGCAACAATTAGAAGTACAGAAGTTGCAAGTATAGAAAAAGATTTACAGGACGCCAATAACGACTTGCTAGTTGCACAGAACAGATATAAAGTCGCCAAAGAATTGTATGAAGGAAAGCTGAATACAGAACGAGAAATCATTGAAGCGAAGAGTGATGTTGACAAAGCCACATCACAACTCAATAGAATTAAAGAGACCTATAAAATTTACAATATTAAAACTGGAGCAATTTATGAAGTAAGGGCTCCGATTGCAGGCTTTATAATTCAAAAAAACATCAATGAAGGCATGTTATTGAGAAGTGATAAAACAGATAACATTTTTGACATCGCACAAATTGACGATGTATGGGCGATGGCTAATATTAATGAAAGCGATATAAGTAAAGTTAAACTAGGGGTTGATGCCGAAATTTCTACACTATCTTATCCGGATAAAAAATTTTATGGAAAAGTAGATAAGATCTACAACATCATAGATCCTGAAACTAAAGCCATGAAAGCTAGAGTAAAATTAAATAACGCAGGCTTTTTGCTAAAACCAGAAATGCGTGCAACAATTCAATTGTCTTTCACAGAGGATAAGAAAATGATATCCATTCCTTCTAGTGCCATTGTATTTGATAAGAGCAAAACTTTTGTTATGGTATTTCACAGTAAAACGCATATTGAAACAAGAGAAGTTGGTGTTTATAGGCAGATTGGAGATACTACTTATATCAGTACAGGACTAAAAGAGGGAGAGACGGTAATGACCACGAATCAGCTTTTGGTATATGATGCATTAAACGATTAAATAGATGAATAAAATTATCAAAAATATTATCGCTTTTTCTTTAAAGAACAAAGCATTCACTTTCTTTTGGGTTAGTTTATTTGTCATCGCTGGTGTAATCGCATTCAAGACAATGCCAATCGAAGCATTTCCTGATGTTACCAATACCCAAATCATTATTGTAACCGAATGGAATGGAAGGAGTGCAGAAGAAATTGAAAGATTTGTAACAACACCTATCGAAATCTCCATGAATTCCGTTCAAAAGAAAACAAGTGTTCGGAGTATTACAATGTTTGGACTTTCTGTTATCAAGATCATCTTTGAAGATGGAGTGGATGATTTTTATGCAAGACAACAAGTCAATAATTTATTACGAAATGTGTCTTTCCCGGATGATGTTGTATCAGATGTACAGCCACCTTATGGCCCAACAGGTGAAGTGTTCCGTTATACATTAAAAAGTAAGAATAGGGATTCCAGGGACCTATTAACAATTCAGAACTGGGTAATTGATAGACAACTTAGAGCAGTTCAGGGTGTAGCCGATGTAGTGGCTTTTGGTGGGCAGCAAAAAACGTATGAAGTAAGTGTAGATCCTAACAGACTCTCCAAATATGATGTAACGCCATTAGAAGTTTTTGAAGCAGTAAACAAAGGAAACCTGAATGTGGGTGGGGATGTGATTGAAAAGAACAAACAGGCATATGTTGTTAGGGGTGTAGGATTATTAAGCTCCGTACAGGATATCGAAAATATTATTGTTAAAAAAGCTGGTGACAATCCAATTTTAGTAAAGAATCTAGCAGGGGTAACTGAATCATCAATGCCCAGAGTCGGACAAGTAGGGCTGAACAATGAGGATGATATAGTAGAGGGAATTGTTGTGATGAGAAAGGGAGAAAATCCAAAAGAAGTGCTCGGAAGAATCAAGGAAAAAATTGTAGACCTAAACAATCGGATTCTTCCTGATGATGTTAAAATGGAAACCTTTTATGATCGTGATAACCTGATGAATTACACTACCAATACTGTAATGCACAATATGGTGGAGGGAATCATTTTTGTAACGGTAATTGTGTTTCTTTTTATGGCGGACTGGCGAACAACAGTAACCGTTTCAATCATTATACCATTATCACTTCTATTCGCTTTTCTCTGTTTAAAATTAAAGGGTATGAGTGCCAATTTGCTTTCATTGGGAGCAGTTGACTTTGGAATTATCATTGATGGTGCAGTTGTAATGGTGGAAGGCATCTTTGTTGCGCTTGATCATATTGCAATCAAAAAGGGCATGAATGTCTATAATAAATTGGCAATAGGAAGTGTAATTAAAAAAACAGGAACAGAATTAGGAAAAGCAATATTCTTCTCGAAAGTCATTATCATAACTGCCTTGCTACCCATTTTTGCATTCCAGAAAGTAGAGGGCAAAATGTTCTCACCATTGGCTTACACTTTAGGATTTGCATTATTAGGAGCACTCTTGTTTACGCTCACCTTAGTACCCGTGTTGTGTCATATTTTATTGAATAAAAATGTAAAAGAAAAACACAATCCATTTCTAAACTTCTGGAACAAATGGGTGGAAAGAGGGTTTAGCTGGACTTTTTCACACAAGAAAAAATCGTTGATTGCAGCATTTGCACTTATAGCCCTCACTTTGTTTTCAACTAAATTTCTGGGCACCGAATTCTTACCACAATTAAATGAAGGGGCCCTTTGGGTGGAAGCCAAATTTCCTATGAGTCAGAGTTTATCTGAAACGGTAGAAAGAACCAAGGTCCTAAGAAAGGAATTACAAAAATTCTCAGAAGTGAATGGTGTATTAAGCCAAGTAGGCCGAAGCAATGATGGAACAGATCCCAGTGGATTCTATTATGTTCAGATGCAGGTTAATTTAAAGCCTAAGGAAGAGTGGAAACACAAGAGATCTATGGACGATTTGGTTCGTGAGATGGACGATAGCTTAAGTAAATTCCAAGGCGTTGGCTATAACTACTCGCAACCCATTATTGATAATGTGGCAGAAAGTGTGGCAGGAATTAATGCATCCAATGCAGTTAAAATTTATGGTGATGATTTGGATGAACTCGATAGAATTGCCAATAAAGTAATTACGCAGATTGAACATGTACCTGGAATTAAAGATGTTGGTATCCTAAGAAATTTAGGGCAACCAGAAATTAGCGTTATATTAAATAGGGAAAGAATGGCGGCGTATGGAGTACAACTGTCCGATGCACAAGCTGTTCTTGAAATGGCATTTGGAGGTAAAACAGCAACTCAAAAATACGAAGGCGAGAAAAAGTTCGATGTCAGGATTCGTTATACCAAAGAATATAGAAAAGATGAAACAGATTTAGCTAACTTAAAAGTCCCCACTATTGATGGATCAAAAATTCCGCTGAAAGAAATTGCTAATGTGCAGAAAATAACTGGGCCTGCATTTATTTACAGAGACAATACGAAAAGATTCATTGGTGTAAAATTCTCTGTGCGAGACCGTGATTTAGGTAGTACTATTGCAGAAGCACAGAAAAATGTAAATACGAATATCAGTTTGCCAAATGGCTATTCAATAGGTTGGACAGGTGAATTTGAAAACCAAGTAAGAGCAACAGATACATTAGCTCAAATGATTCCTGTTAGTTTGATAGGTATTTTTGTACTCCTTTTTATCATGTTTGGAAATATCAAAGATTCCCTTTTGGTGCTTACAAATGTTCCCTTTGCCATTATTGGGGGAATTATAGCACTTCACTTAACAGGTATCAATTTTGGAATTTCGGGAGGAGTAGGTTTCATTGCTCTCTTTGGCATCTGTATTCAAAATGGAGTTATTCTGATTAGTGAGTTTCACCAGAACATGAAGAATAAAATGGATTTAGTAACAGCAATCAAAGAAGGAGTAAAAATCAGAACAAGGCCTGTTGTAATGACTGCATTGATGGCATCCACTGGTTTATTACCAGCCGCAATTAGTACTGGGATTGGCTCTGAAAGTCAGAAACCACTAGCTGTAGTTATCATCGGTGGATTAGTAACCGCTACTATTTTAACCCTTTTTATTTTCCCAATCATTTTTTGGATGTTTAACCGTAATAAAAAACCAACCGATTTATTAATTAAATAAGTACCCAAGTATGTATTAACCCACTAACAATAAAGCACATACCAACAGATTGGAGAAAGGAAGGGGTAAATGATAAACATCAAAGCCAAGAACAAGCTTTTGAGCGGTTTTAAAAAATCCAACCACTTCTAGGTTCAATCCCCCCCCGGAAATTTTTCCCTTTAGTGGCTGGCTAGATTGTCAAAATCTGACACAAAAGAAACGGATTTGACTACTTTATCGCCTAAAAAAGGTTAAGTAACCAGTAAACAAATAGGTTATTTCCTATATTTTGCAGTAGAATTTGACCAATTCCTGCATTCCAATGAAAAAACTGCTCATATTACTCATAGGGTTACTTGTTTCAGGTTCCGTGTTTTCCCAGGCAATTGATATCGTATTTACACTAAAAAACTCACCGTTTTTTACCGATTTGATTCAGAGAAAAGCAATCATTCAGCCATTACGATCTGCAGAATATAATTTTGTAAAACCACAGTTCAAGCATTTAAAAACCAGGCGATATCAATTTTTTAAAAGCGGGCAAGATTTTTTTATCCATTTTAATGGATCAGGATTCTTATACAAACTAGAGAACCCCAATGATTCAATCTTAACATTTAGGCGGATTGACGATACCGAAAACTATAATTATAATATTGAGGCTTTCCTATTTACTCATCAAAAAGAGATCTATAATATAGGTGGTTATGGATTTTGGCGCTCAAGTGGAACGCTCAGAAAATACAATCGAAAAGACCAAGAATGGGATGCTGAGCCGATTGACCAAGAAATTCATTTGCCATATGCCAACCAATTAGGAACTTCAGGTCAGCTGTCCTGGTTCAATACCCAAATGCAACATTTATTTATTCCTTATCAAACCATCATCAATTCAGGTGTTAAAACAACTGATAAAGATGATGAAATAGTAAAAAATGTGTATCGCTTAGATCTTGCATCCAAGACCTGGAAAAA
>Ga0207952_1000817_pt1 | contig 18261 bp, 19 predicted proteins | sample SubbioR12Aug_8Ca_FD_184831 | JGI IMG/M metagenome (GOLD analysis project Ga0207952, IMG submission 184831) | Serpentinite rock and fluid subsurface biosphere microbial communities from McLaughlin Reserve, California, USA - CR12Aug_8Ca (SPAdes) | ecosystem: Environmental > Terrestrial > Deep...
AGTATCTCGGTTGGAGTCATGTAGGCTACCTGCAAGTTTCCAAAGCTCTGATTGTTTGGACGAGTAGACACAGTGGCAAAAGACGCTACCGCCGCTACCAGGGTTTTACCCGAGCCGACGTCACCTTCGAGTAACCGGGACATGGGGTGGTTTCGCTTCATATCAGACAAAATGGTTTCGATGGATTTGGTTTGAGACTCAGTAGGTTGGAAAGGGAAGCGCCCTAGGAACTCGTTTATATTAGCTTCATTTATTTTGAAACTCTTGTACTTGCTGTATTCATGCTTGTCCATCTGTCGCCCAAGCTGGATCACGAAAACTTCTTCAAAGGCGAAACGTTTGCGGGCAGCGACTGCGTCGGACTCTTTGCGCGGGCGGTGGATCCAAACCAAAGCCGTGTTTATGGAAGGCAGGTTGTATTTATTTAAAATTTCTTTGGGTATGTAGTCTTCGACTTCATCCAGGGTTTTGTCTTTTAAAATTTTTTCTATTGCATGATAGATAAATTTGGAACTGACACCTCGACTTTCGTGGTACACCGGGTAGGAGAGTCCAGTAGTGCCATCACCGGTGTTGAATAGTGAATCATGCACATCTATGGCCGACCCTGCGGTGCGTTCAAATTCTGGGTTGGCCAGGTACACGCCACTTTTGCTCTCGGTGACTCTGCCGGTCATTTTGACCACTTCGCCATTTTTGAGCATTTTGGCTAGGTAGGCCTGGTTGAACCAGATTATTTTTATTTTACCGCTCATGTCTTCGATGTAACCTTCGGCCATAGGTATTTTAGACTTCCAAGCTTTCTTGGTTTTCAATCCCGAGACTTTGCCGAAGACTGTAGCGGTTTCACCGGGGGTAAGGTCGACTATTTTTTTGACCTGGCTGATGTCGCTGTAGCGCACTGGGAAGTAGAAAAGCAAATCGGCCACCGAAAAAAGGCCGAGACGCGCAAGTGCCTTTTTTGTACTTTCGTCTAAACGAAAGTGGTTTTCTAGTTTATCTGCTAGTTTCATCTTAGCCTAAGATTGCTTTGACCTCGTCAGCTAGTTGGTCGAGAGTGAAGTTGGATTTAACCATAAATTCGCTGATGCCGAGCTGTTTGGCTTTTTCGATGTCTTTTTCTTCAGATAGGTTAGAGAAGACGATAACTGGAGTAGATGAAACATCTGGAGTTGCACGAATCCTGCGCAATATTTCAAAGCCGTCTACATCTGGTAACATGAGGTCGAGCAGGATCATGTCGATCTTGATTTTCTTGTCGATAATACGAAAAGCTTCGACACTGTTTCCTGCAGTGTAGACATCGTAGCCTTCCTTCTTCATTTTCTTGGCCTCGAGGCCTTGGAGGAAGTTGTCGTCTTCAATTATCAGTATTGCGTGAGCCATATTAGCCAATCAACATTTTTATTTTCTCGATCAGTTCGTCTAGAGTGAAATTGGATTTAACCATGAAGTTGGATATGCCCAAATGGTTTGCTTCTTTTACGTCTTTTTCTTCGTAGAGGTTGGAGAATACGATTACTGGCACTTTGCCGATGACTTCGTCTTTTCTGATGTTGCGTAGTATTTCAAAACCGTCAACGCCAGGTAACATAAGGTCGAGTAATACCAAGTCCACAGCACCCTTCGCGTCCGCAATGGCCTTGAAAGCCTCGTCGCTGTTTCCTGCGGTCATAACCTCATATCCCTTTTCTTTTAACTTCTTTGATTCCAAGCCGGAGAGGAAGTTATCGTCTTCAACTACAAGTATTGTTTTTGCCATATGGTAATTATACTAATTATAAGATTGAGTGCAAATCGTTATTTGTTAATAGGCAAAGTGAAGAAAAACGTGGTACCTTCGCCCGGACCACTTTCGAACCAGATTTGGCCACCATGATCGGCTATTATTTTCTTGCTGGTAAAAAGGCCGATACCGGAACCCACAACTTCTTTCTTTTCTGCTTCGGGGTCTCGGTAGAATTTTTGGAAGATTTTGCTACGACCTTCATCTGAAATGCCGACCCCAGTGTCTTTGACCGAAATCTGCATCATGTCATCGAGCTCTTTCAATGTTATGAACACCTTGCCGTGCATGTCGCTGTACTTGATAGAGTTTTCAATCAAGTTTTGTAATACCACTCGAATTTTATCTTTGTCGGCTTTGGCACTGTGCATGCGTTCTGGTTTGAGGAAAATTATCTCAACACCTCTGGCATAGGCTTCACCAGTGAAATCAAACAAGACACTGTTTATGAGTTCAGCCAGGTCCACTTTGGCAAAAGCATATTGTTTATCGAGGATGGCTTCTGTTTTATTTACCAAAAGCAGTTCGCTGACTACGCCTATGGCGCGATCGTTGCCTTCGTAGGCTTTACGCATCAGGTTTTCCTGCTCGGGGGTCATCTTGCCTACGTCACCGTCTAGGAACATTTTTATGATCCATTTCATAGCGGACAGGGAGGTACGGATTTGGTGTGCGGCGATGGAAACAATATCGGATTTTACCGAAGAGAGTTCTTTTAACTTCAAATATTCTTCTTGAAGTCCTTTCAAGTCAAGTGTCGTCAGGTCGGTGTCTGTTTTATTTGTTTCTTCGTCTTTATCCATTTAGAGTCCATTATACAGTATTTCTGGTAGATTGGGTGGATTCGAGGGAGGAGTCAGTGGCTTAAGCACCAGCATAACCAATATAAGGATATTTTAACATTTTTTACCAACACAACTCAAAATATTTAGGCTCAGGTTTCAATAATTGAAAGACACATTTTTAATGAATTTTTAATATATTGAGTATATAATTATTTGCATGAAAGTTTTGTTGGTTGAAGACGACAAGGATATACGCGAAAGTATAAAAGAAATGCTGGAGCAAGAAGGTTTTACAGTAGATGCTTTAGGTGACGGAGGTCAAGCATTGAGACGGTTATTATCAAATCATGACTCGTACGATATAGTGGTTTTGGATATGATATTGCCTGAAATCGAGGGTAAAGAAATTTGTAGGTTAGTCAGGAAAGAAAACATAGTTACACCAATTGTAATGCTTACCGGTCAAAGAGACTTACGGGAAAAAGTTGAGGCGTTTAGTGCCGGAGCAGATGATTATGTAACCAAACCTTTCTTTATCGACGAACTGATCGCTCGGATGCACGCCATTATGCGACGTCCGAGGCAATCCACAAAACTCAACACATTAGTAGTTGGGAACCTTGAGCTCAATTTTGCTACGAGGAAGGTTTACAAAGATAAAGTTGAGTTTTTTTTAACACCAAAAGAGTTTCATATTTTAGAATTGCTCATGAGGAATCCTGATCAAGTTCTGGCCCGCGACAAACTGCTTGCCCATGGATGGGATTTTAGTTACACATCTTTTACCAATGTGATTGATGTGCACATAAACAGTATTAGGAAAAAGTTAAGGATGAGCAAAGATCGGGACCTGGTCACTGTACATGGAGTCGGTTACAGACTTAAAGTTAAAAGTTAACACAACGAGAGTTGCTTAATATTTTGAAAAAAACAAGAAAGGAATCAGACAAAAATAAAGAAATGATAATGCATGACATGCGCTCAAAGTTGTCGGTGATTATGCTGTATCTTGATCTGCTTGCTCGTGATGATGAAAAGAAGACTATCAAAGATAGACAGAATATAGTAGCTATTATGAAAAATGCTGCAGAGGGGATGAGAGTGTCTTTAAATCAATTAAAATAATACCCGTAATTACCTCATTAAAATAACGTAATTAAAATAAAGAAAACACGCTGTAAATTATCAGTATTCCCGAATGTTGGAGTTATTATTTATATTTAAGAGCTCAAGAGTGTCGCTTCTTGCCCGGCACATAATTTCTTAAGCATATGGAGTCCTCTGTATGTTTTTACCGCCAGACAGTTTGTGGATTTTCCAGTTAAAGCAGAAATTTCAGCAAGACTCAAACCCTGTACATAACGCATGTTTATGATCTCTCTGTGCCGTTCTGGTAGACGGCTTATTAAAGCCATGGTTTTCTCACCATCTAAAAAGTTAAAAAGTTTTTCATAATCTTCGGTATCTGGCTCAAAACCTTTTTCTAAAAGTATATCTAATGATACGGTTTTGTGTTTTCGATATTCGTCTATAATAAGGTTATTAAGAACGTGGTAGAGAAATGCTTTCATGTTCTCAATACGCCCCTTTTTGATCAGGTAATTCCATGCTTTCATAAAAGTAGTCTGCACAAGATCTTCTCCGAGTATGCGGTCGTTGAGTCTGAAAAGTGCTCGGGCGACCAAACTCTCATAGTATTCTCGATAAGCTAAAGTTATCATACTTTCTAACTTATATTTTTGATTTGATGTCATATATTTAAAACAATTAAGCTTCTAATATTATGTAAACAAATTTTCGACTACATGAATATAATAAAAAATAGTTGTTAAGATTTTATTAAGAAATTTTGTGGACAAGTGCTACGAATAGTGATATCTTGACGGTTAAAATACCGGGTTTATAATATATAAGTATGCAGATTATAAAAAAAATCTGGCCCTCCTTTACAGACTTTAGTAATTATTTAAAAAGTTTTCTATTTGTATTTACTGGCTATTTTTTAGTTGCTAAGGCAAGCTTGTATGTGTATTATGAATTCTCAACTTCTCCCGCGCTTATTTGGCCTCCAGTGGGCGTCGCTCTGGCTGTAATGTATTTCGAAGGGTACAGGATTTTACCAGCTATTCTATTGGCTCAATTTTTGTCAGTAATTTCTTATAATCCCCAGTTTCAATTGATTGCTTTTATTATCGCAGTTGCTTATACACTGCAAGCTGCTGTAGGTTTGTATGTTATGCGTAGGTTTGGATTTGAGCCGTCTTTATACAAATTGCGTAATACCATAATTTTATTGGGGATTGCGTTTTTGGTTACAACGATAGAGCCTCTGATTGCAACAATAGCTCAGATGTATCTTTACCCATCTTTCACCGAACATCTTTTTAATTTTGGTCGTGCGTGGGGAGCTGGTATTTTTAGTAGTCTGGTGGTTACACCTTTTCTATTTACATGGTCTTCTTTCAAAAGGTTTTTCCATTCCTATACTAAGCGTCAAGGGTACGAAATTATAACTGCATTTTTACTATTAATTATTATTATATATATTCTCTTTTGGACTCCTTATCCGGCATTTCTGGGGATTACTGCTGTTTTCATTTTACCAGCAGTGCTTATTTGGTTTGCTCTGAGCCTGGAGATTAGGTGGACTACACTCGCCTTAGTCCTTACGTCATTATTTGGTTTTGCCGGAACCATAATAGCAAGTCCCACAACAATACCAATAAACGAACAGCTGCTCGCGTCTCAGATCTATCTGGGTCTGGTAGCCGCCATATTCCTTGTTTTTGTTGCTGTGGTAGAAGACAGAAGGAGAATGTATAGATCGCTCAAGAAAAATTACGGCTCGACACTTAATTCTGATAGATCCAAGAGTGAATTTATCGCGGTCCTCGCTCACGAGCTTCGAAATCCACTGGCTTCCATGGTGAGTTTGACTGAATTATTGCAACTAAAATCCAAAAATACGGATTCCAAGAAAATTATCGAAAATATAAAACTTAATGCAAAAACAATGACTAGGATTCTCGACGACCTCCTCGATACAGTCCGACTTTCGCAAAGGAAATTCAGGTTACAAAAAGAGGAGATAAGCTTGCAACAAACGATAGAGCAAGTACTCTTAAGCAAGAGTGAACTTTTAAAAAGATATCGCCACAATTTCAGTATCTCGCTTCCCCCAGAGGATGTCTTGTTGTTTGCTGATCCAGTCCGACTTAAACAAATAATGATAAATTTGGTTGGAAACGCATGTAAGTACACTAATCCTGGCGGCAAGATAGAGTTATCAGTGGCTGTATCAGACGAATGGGTTGTTGTGAGGATAACTGATAATGGAATAGGTATGGATAACAATACGATCCAGCACATATTCGAACCATTTAACCAGTCAGAACAGGCTATCAGGCAAGACGATTCAGGTATAGGAATTGGCTTATTTCTAACAAAAGAGTTAGTAGAAATGCATGGTGGAAGAATAGAGGCATCAAGTGGAGGGCTGGGCAAAGGCAGCATTTTTAGCGTGTATTTGCCTATTGTTTCTTATAACTCAAAAAAAACAGATTCGAGTTTAAAACTTCAGAATCACAGCACTCCAGAAAATAATAAAGTTAGGTTTCGCATACTAATAGTTGATGACAATCAAGATGTTGCGAGTGCACTAATGGCACTGCTTGGTCACTATGGCCACGAAGTAGCCATAGCTAATTCTGGTCGAGGAGCACTCGAAACACTAGATGTGTTTAATCCTGAAGTTGTATTTTTAGATATCGGTATGTCAGAGATGGATGGCTATGAGACTGCACAACGCATTCGCACGCGCGGATGGCAAGGGAAAATGATAGCGCTATCCGGCTATGGGCAGGAATCTGATTTAATAACATCTAAGAATGCTGGCTTTTATACTCACCTAATTAAACCCGTGGGGATAGAAAAGATTCTTGAAATTTTAAGTGACTTGGATAGGGGATAGCCTTCGGTAGATGTCTATATACTTGTTTCTTTTTGCGGAGCCGGAGGGATTCGAACCCTCGAGGGGTTTTACCCCCTGCCTCTTTAGCAAAGAGGTAGATTAGACCACTCTCCCACAGCTCCTTTGCGTGCAGTGCTAAACATAAACACTTTAACATAATATGGTTATTTTTTCATTTTACGGAAATATCACAAATCTAAAACAACAAAAAATACGAAACCACAATATGGTGCGTTGTCGTATTTCTGTTTCCCCCAAAAATATTTTATTATCCCCTCCGTATCGCCTTGACTAGGAAAATCAAGACTATGGCACCGAGTAAGGCTACTAGAAAGCTATACAGACTAAATCCACCTACGCCTGGTTCTCCCAGTCCACCCATAATCCAACCACCGAGAACTGCACCGACTATACCTACCACAATGTTTAGGATAATCCCTTGTTGTGCGTCTGTCTTCATAATAAGCGAAGCCACCCACCCAACCAAACCACCAAATATAATCCAAAGTATAATTCCCATAATTTTTTTCTCGCCAAAGCTTTAGCCTGGGCGGACGTAATTAAAAAATAATAATAAAACCTGCACTAATACAGCCGAGCCAACAGTTAAATTATTACCCAGTAGTTTGTTGTAGTTACAGCCCCGCCTTTGTTAAAAGTATATCTTGTTGTATATTGGGACAACGGATGGGTGGCCGAGTGGCTTAAGGCAGCGGTTTACTAAACCGCCGTCCTGTAAAAAGGACCGTGGGTTCGAATCCCACCCCATCCGCAATGAACCGCGAGAATGTCTGAACGACATTCGAGCGGCTCATCATTGCGTGAATGTGGTGGATGAGAAAGCCGCAGGCACAAAGGTGCCGAGGCGGGGTAGCGGAATTTTTCAGCAGAAAAATATCCGTGACCGAATCCCACCCCATCCGCCAGAGTTATCAGTATGAAATTCAAAAACGATAAATTTCGCAAAAACAGAGGTGGATATACCAGATTACTAAAAATAAGCTGCGAAAAGTGTAGCTCTCCAATTTGCCTATATCAAAAAGATGGTCCTGGCAATTTGCGCCGTATGTACATCGATCGGATGATCGATCCGACGGTTTCTATTTCTCGGAAAGATCTTTCTTGTTCAAAAGGTCATCTGCTGGGGGTTAAAATAATTTATGAAAAAGAGAAGCGTCCAGCCTTTCGTGTTTTTGTTGATGCAGTAACAAAGAAAATTGTTAAAAATCAATAGTATGAGGTGTGTTGTTTTGAATGTCACATAATGGTGATACAATTGAGTTTGTGTTTACATCTCTAACAACTAATTTCTATCTAGGTATTTCTCTTGCACATTGGCTTGTTGTTGTATCTGCAATACTGAGTCTCAGTGGTGCCTTCGCATATATCCGCGATATGCTCAGGGCGAAGTCAAAGCCAAACCTGGTGACTTGGGGGCTGTGGGGATTTGCTCCACTGATTGCGACAGGCGCAGCGCTCTCGGCAGAGGCTGATCTGTGGGCAACAGTTCGTATCTTCATGTCTGGTTTCGGTCCGATTCTAATATTTGTTTCCGCTTTCTTCATTGCTGGGAGTTATTGGAAATTATCTATGTCTGACTATGCGTGTGGGTTCCTCTCACTTGTGGCGCTAGGAGTATGGCTATTAGCTGATTCACCAGTACTCGCTATACTCTTCGCCGCGATAGCTGATCTCTTGGCAAGTTTGCCAACCATAATCAAGGCATGGAAACATCCAGAAACTGAGACCTTCTATACTTACTTTATTGGTTTGTTCACAGCCAGCATTGTCATACCTGCGATACCTGTATGGAATATCGAAAACGCTGCTTTTCAAATATACCTACTTATGGTTAATACGGCATTGTGTTTCATTGTTTTGCGTGGTTACGTACTAAAACGTAGAAAAATTTAACCCAGGAATGTGCTAACCCCCTGAACTATCAATATTAAGCAAATTTATGTTAAAATCTCGATATGGAACTAACTAGGATTTTCTTGGAGCTAAATAAAATGGATGCTGATATCGCTGGAGGCAAAGGCGCCTCGCTCGGCGAAATGAGTCAGACGGGTATCCCGGTTCCACCGGGTTTTGTTGTTTTAGCTACGACTTTCGATGAATTTATCAAAGAGAGTCACTTGTTTCAGGAAATTGACTCAATTTTAGATCAGGTTAATCACAAAGATATAAATAGCGTAGAAATGGCTTCAGAGAAAATTCAAGCGCTAGTCAGACATGCAGTAATGCCTGAAAGTATTGCTAGGGAAATTCTAAGTCAATTTAAAGAACTAAATACTGAATATGTAGCTGTTCGATCTTCTGCTACCGCCGAAGACGGCGCTGAACATGCTTGGGCAGGACAACTGGATTCATACCTAAATATTAAAGAAGAAAACCTGCTCGAAAAAGTCCAACATTGCTGGGCTTCTCTTTTCACACCGAGAGCCATTTTCTATAGGTTCGAAAAAGGGCTGCACGACACAAAGATTTCCGTTGCGGTTGTTGTCCAAAAAATGGTTAATTCGGAAGTTTCGGGAATTGCTTTTTCCGTTCATCCAGTAACAGAAGACAGGAACCAAATGATTATCGAGGCAGGTTTCGGACTCGGGGAAGCTATCGTTTCCGGTTCGGTTACCCCCGACTCTTATGTTGTCGAAAAAGAACCAAGGAGGATTATCGATGTAAATGTTTCGACCCAATCCAAGGGGATGTACCGCATCTCGACAGGAGGCAGTGAGTGGCAAGACTTACCTGAACCAAAAGCCTCATCGCAAGTACTCAACGAATCACAAATTCTAGAGTTTGCGGATTTGATTATGAGGATTGAGAACCACTATGGTTTCCCTTGTGATATAGAGTGGGCATTTGAACAGGAAAAATTTTACATTACACAATCAAGACCTATTACGACACTATCAGAAAAGACACTCAGCGAACCTTCTAATAAAATTGCTTTCGTAAGAGATTATACCCGCGACTTCTCGATTATTGTAGAAGATGCTTGGAGCCAGGGAATAATAAATGTGTATAAAAATATTTTGAAAGTAGAAATGCCTTCGCCGGTGCCATGTGTTTATTTTATTAACAATGGTGTTATCGAGGTGTGGGACAATACAAAAACATTCTCTCAACTAAAAAATGAATTACTCTCCTATAACTCAAAGCATCCTGAATTCATAAACACAATCTTGGAATCTTTTCACGAAAAACTTTTATCAGTTCAGGCTACACGTAAACAAGGAGGGGTTATCTCCAGCATAGAGGAGTTTAAGGTATTTTTGGAAATATTTTTCAAAGCCGTCGAAGAATGGATTATTTTTGATTACACTGCTAAGCACCCTCAAACACCTCCAGTAGTTAGGGACGCCTGCCATAAAATTCGTGATATTGATACGATCTGGGACGACGCTGATTTTATTATTCGTTCTACGCTCAAGAACGCGTATCCAGATTTAAGTACATATGGAACTACAATTTTAGCTGAAGAAATTGAGAATCCACCACCTCTCGGAGTTCTCAAGAAGCGCTTCGAAACTTTTGTCTTCATACCTGGGGAATATGCAGCGGTGGGGAATCTTGATTTATTAACAAATCGTTTTTATTTTGATTATCCTAAAGGAGAATTCAATCAAGGGGCTTTGAAAGGAGAACGGGCATTTGGTTCCGGCGTAATACAAGGCATAGTTCGTGTTATTCGTCGGAAAGAAGAAGCAAAAACTGTACAAGCAGGAGAAGTTCTCGTGTCTCCTATGACCACTCCTGATTATGTCGAAGCGATGAAGCGCGCAGCGGTTGTTGTTACCGACGAAGGAGGAATTACTTGTCACGCCGCCATAGTAGCTCGCGAAATGAAAATTCCTTGTCTGACAGGTACCCAAGTAGGAACCCAGATTTTTAACGACGGGGATGTTGTTAGTGTCGACTTACATAAAGGCACCGTCAGATTACTTGAAAAGAAACTTCCTCGTTGGGAAAAGGTATTACAAAGAAATTTTCCACCATTTGCGGCTACCGCCAGTGGCAGGTTTGAATTTGAAGGATTTAAAGTAGGACCGATGACATGGATACGCGAACGGGAGATTTTGATCAGGTACAAAACAGTGCAGATGTATATGATTCAGGATCCGGGAGCATTCTATATTAGCAACATTAAAGATTTATTAAACGAAGAACATTCTGATTTTGAAAATGCTATCGACAAAATAAATGCTGATGTATATGAAGGTGTACGTGTAGCTCCAGGCAAAACGCTCGAAGACCTAAAAAAGCTCAACGAACTCCACCGGTATATGTATGGGGTTATGCTCATCGGTTTTGATGTAGCTATAGATATCAAAGCAAAGATTGATGACCTGATAAAGAACAACGATGTTGAATTTCAGTCCTACCTAGCAACCCCTGTAGAAAAAACCGGAGTACAAAGAGAAAAAGACGCTATCCTAAACGCCGGCAAGAATCCGAGTGAAAAAGTATTAGAGGAATTAGTATATGATTTCGGATATATTCACCAAGACTACCTAGGTAAGCCATGGACCATTAATGATTATAAGGAAGCTGTTGCCGACACAACTATCCTACCGTCTGGAATGCATGAATCATACGACGTATCACATTACGATCCACAAAAACAGTATCTGATTCGGATTTTCCGAAAGATGATTTACATGTACGAAGAAGGACGAAATGCCATGGTTCGTGTTTGCTGGGCCATGAAGGAAACAGTTGCGACCTTGGGTTTCGATCCAGAAGCAATGCTCTATATGACAGAAACAGAAGTACAATTATTCGCCGAGGGCAAAGGCTCATACACTTCAGATGAATTGTTAAAAGAAAGAAAAGAGGCTTTCGCTATGTACTTTGAAGCTGGTAAATACTACGAATATACTGGCACCAAAGCTGTGTGGAAGTTTATTCAAGATCAGAAAATCGAATATATCTGGCAAGAAGAAAAACAGAATGAAAATATGCTCAAGGGAACTGTTGCTTACAAGGGGAAGGTAGTAGGCAAAGCTCGAATTGTTTTTACCCAAGAAGAAGCAAACCAAGTTGAAGATGGCGAAATCCTCATCTCGCCAATGACACAAGTTGAGTTCCTTTCCGGAATACGTAAATGTGGTGCGATTGTGACCGACGAAGGTGGTATTATCTGTCACGCAGCTATTGTGGCTCGCGAATTCGGTAAACCATGTATTCTAGCTACACAAAAAGCGACGAAAGTATTCAAGACTGGGGATATGGTGGAAGTCGATGCAGATAACGGGGTTGTGAGGCTTGTTGAAAAAAATGAAAGTATCAATTTTACATCGAAAAATTGGAAAAAGAATTGGGCGGGTGGTTGGGCCACTCTACCTTCTGCATACTTAGGGTATCAATACACTAAACAGTTAAAAGATGTTTTAGGTGTTTCCCTCGAGGAGGCTTTGTTTGTATCTCATGGAGCACTTACTGCATGTTACTTTATTGATGAACATAAAAAGGAATTCGGTGCTCATTTTGCAAAACAATCAATTGAAAATCCGGAAGTCGTTCGTGAATGGGCTTCCAAATTAAAAGACACAACAGACAAGGCAAGAAAAATCATGAAGGAGTTCAGTGCGCAAGATTTCAACCAAGCAAATTTCGAGACGTTTATGGAGTCTATATATGAATATGGAATTTACCACAGAATTGCAAAGGTGAGTGTGGATTATTTACCAGAAAATATTTTACGAGACAATATTGACGTCCTTTCAGAAGCTCGAGTTTACTCCGAACCGGTTTATGAAGAAATGGAAAATTGTTTTCAATATTTAGCTGGCAAGATTGCAACAAAGGAAAACACGAAACCCGAATTAATTTTAGCTATGACAAGGTCTCAGTTCACAAACTACTTGGCTAAAAATACACTACCCGAAGATGAAGTTTTAGAAACTCAACACGATGGAACGGTTATGTATTTCTCCGAAGGGAATGAGGTATTTTACACAGGTGAAGCGGTAGCTAAAATAGAACAAGATTTGCTCGACAAAACCACCAATACTAAACAACTGTCTGGGCAGACAGCATACAAAGGAAAAGTATCTGGAAGGGTTAGAATTATTTTAGACCCAACCAAGGCGTATGATTTCAATGAGGGTGAAATTTTAGTTACAGGTATGACTCGCCCAGAATATCTTTCTATTGTAGAAAAGTCTGCTGGTTTTATAACAGACGCAGGGGGTATTCTTTCTCATGCGGCTATTACGGCGCGTGAATTAAAGAAGCCATGTGTTATTGGTACCGAAGTCGCTACAAAAATTCTAAAAGATGGCGATTTAGTGGAAATTGACGCAGATAATGCAGTAATTACTATTTTAGGTTAATATTGCTTTTATGAGCACAGAATCAAAACCGGTAATTGAAAATAAAGAAAAGTACACATCAAAAATAGATTTACATTTTTTTCGTCATTCAATCAAAGAAAGCGATGAAATTGGAGCCAATACTCAAGCCATAAGACTCTCTTCTGAAGGCAGAAAGTTGGCGGTAGAAAAGTCACCCAAGGATGTTAACTTAAGCCAGGCGATTGCTTTCGGTAGCCCGCGCGTTCGCGCCCAAGAAACTGCTGGTTTTGTTATGGCTGGTTCGAGCGGAGACATCACAGGCGATGAAACTCTAGATGAGCTTAAAGCTAAACTTAATGAGAATATAAAATTTGGCAGCAAAATCGGAGTTGACCGGCGCCTTGATTTTAACGATGACCCCAAAAATCCAGTCGGTAAGGTTTTATATGAGGCCTATGCTCGTGGGGAATACACAAAAGCCATCATCGAAGATAGTGACAGGGTTGCCCTAGAAACTGGCGATAATACTGGCTCTCATTACTCCTATAAAGCGGGACAAATGGCCAAGATTGTAAAAAAATATTTAAAAATCGCTCCGAGATGGAACCAATTGGTCACAGATAAAGACAAGAAATATAAACCTGTCCTCGAAAGATATTTGGGGACACACCAGGGAATGTGCGAATCCTTTATTGCGAAAGTTATTGAAAAAACCGAAGGGTTAGAATCTAGAAGTGCCTTTGTTTCTGCGGTTGGATCACAAGGGTTCGATTACGTCGAGGGGTTTGATATTGATATTGAAACCAAAGGGGCAGAAGAACCAAGTATTAAAATTAAATTCACAAAAGATTTAGCAGATGGCTCAGTTTATTCTTTTGAACGCCTAGTGCCACTTAATCTTATTGAAGATATCATCAACGAAGCCGAGCAGTAATACCAATCAACTTTTGTGCTATACTCTCCCCATGGACGAGGACAAAAAAAAGAATAAATTAAAGAAAGTGCGTTATAGCTTTGTTAAAAAAATACAAAAATATTTACAGAAATCAGGTCTAATGAAAAGTCCTGGACGTCGACCGTACCATGTGGGGTGGTTAGCATCGGGCAAAACCCTTGAGGACCTGCGACTTTATCTGCATAGCGAATGGGGTTTCGGTAAGAGTAATAAAGAAATCAAAGACAAAGAAGTTGTGCTTTCTTGGTGCAAGATAACCGCCAACCACGAAGAATATGTCCTGCATGTTTACACAGACGGAGAAATGCGTGGATACTATCTAAAACTGCCAATCACTGGAGTTTTGGAAAAACCATCTGAAATGGGCGAGAAAGAAGCCAAGGAACAATTCATAAAATTTCTAGGAGAATTTTCTGTTGAGAAAAAAAATATTTCCGAACTGAAACCTCTTTCTGGACAAGTAGAACCCGAACCAGAGATAATCCAATAAGTTATAATTTTTTCAGTGTGCTAGCGTAAAAGCCACCACGTCCCGGGCGCCAGTATTTTTTAGTACCTTGCGGGCTTCCGATAATGTAGCGCCGGTAGTCGTGACATCATCTAGTAGAATTATATTTCTACCTGTAACATTTATTGTTGGAGAAACTTCAAAGCTACCTTTTAGATTTGCCAACCGCTCATTTCTGTTTTTGATGTGAGCCTGACGAGGTGTTTCTTTTACTTTTCTGAGCCATGTGGTTTCTAGTTTAAAATTTTGATTTTGATCCACCTTTATGATGGCTTTCGCTATGAGTTCAGTTTGGTTGTAGCCACGTTCTCGGAGTCTTTTTTTTGAAAGAGGAATGGGTATAAGTACAGGGTCCTGCCAATTTTTCATAATTACCAGTTCAGATATTTCTTCAAGCATTATCCCATATATTAACCTGGCAAAGGTCTCGGCCACAGGCTTTTTGTTTTTATACTTCAAGAGCCACAATGCTTTTTTGATGACCGGGTCACGGTAATCATACAGAGAATATACCCATTCCAAATTTTCACGTTCGGCTTTGCGTATTTGGTGGGCACATTTATCACACAGGTAACTGCCCGATTCTCGGCAACCTACGCACCGAAGAGGGAACAGAAAATCAAGTATAGTATTAATAATCATCATTTGATATAATTATAAAACATTCTGTAAACAATATGGTGAATATTTTCGGAAAAATTTTTGGCATTGGCGGGGGTGGACTCTCTGGTTCTTCGGAGAGCGTGATTGGTATCGACATCGGTACTTCTGCCATCAAGGTTGTCGAGATAAAGAGAAAGGACGGAAAAGCAGCCCTTGAAACCTACGGGGCTATTTCGCTTGGGCCCTACGCTGGAGTTGAAATCGGGCGAGTCACCAACCTGCCGATAGAGAAAATAACCGAGGCTTTAACCGAAGTCATCAAACAATCAGGGGTAACAACCAAAAGTGGTGCTATGGCTGTACCCGTACAATCCAGCCTTATTTTTACAATCATGCTGCCAGCCCGACTCGAAGGCAGTGGGATGAAATCAATCGTAGAAACCGAAGCTCGCAAATACATTCCGGTGCCGATGGACGAAGTCAGTCTCGATTACTTTGTTTTGCCACACAAAGAACTTTCTTTTGAAGAGGCCAACAACCCAGATAGGGTAGATATGGGAGAAAAGACAGAAGTCTTGGCGGTAGCTATTCAAAACGAAGCTGTAGAGAAATTGCGTACATTGGTTACGTCTTCCAAACTAGACGTTTCGTTTTTTGAAGTTGAGATATTCTCCGCGGTCCGCGCTAATTTTGAACACGAGCTATCACTGGTGCTTTTGGTAGATTTCGGTGCTTCACGGACCAAGCTATGCTTGGTTGAGTTCGGGGTAGTAAAGAGCTATCACGCTATCAACCGCGGGGGAGCGGATATAACTAACTCTATTGCTCAATCACTAGCCATACCTTTCGATCGCGCTGAAGAATTAAAAAAACAATTTGGTTTATACGAAAATCCGGTTGAAAAGGACATGGGGAACATCATCAAATCTCATATAGACTATATCTTTTCGGAAACTAATAATGTATTATTAGGACACGAGAAGAAATACGGACGAGCTGTTAGTAAAATAATATTTACTGGCGGTGGCGCACTCATGAAAGGACTCAGAGAAGTTGGTAGCAATAATTTTAAAGCAGAGGTGGAAGTAGGGCATCCTTTTACCAAGATTCACACTCCGGAGTTCTTGAAGAAAGTTTTAGAAACTACCGGACCCGAATTCGCCGTCGCTCTCGGACTTGCCCTGCGAAAATTACAATAAATAGTTTATAATAATAGAAGAAGATGGATCAAAATTTTCAAACATCTTTCATACCCAAGAAACCGGTGGTTCATGAGAGGACCGAAGCCAAGCGCCCTACGGGTCTTCTGGTTATTTTTTCAGTTCTTATTCTCTTCACTGTATTTGTGGCTTACGGAGGTGTTTATTTCTATAAAAACAGTTTGACCCAAAGTATCACGAGCAAAGAAAAAGCCCTAGAGCTAGCGCGTAACCGTTTTGAACCTGGGCGTCTGTCTGAACTAAAAACCCTAGACCGCAGAATCAAAGCAGCCAATGGAGTATTGGCGAACCACGTAGCTCCATCACCGATTTTCAAAATACTCGAAGCTACAACTATGAAGACTATCCGGTACACCAGCTTTTCTTACGAGCTCAAGGAAAACGGTATGGTTTTTGTTAAGCTAACCGGTGAGGCCAACGGCTACCGCAGTATTGCCCTACAGTCTGATTTACTGACCCAGAATAAAGACATAATGGATCCAGTTTTTTCAAACTTGGCACTAGACACGAAAGGCAGTGTGCTTTTTGATTTAACTTTTTCAGTTCAAGAAAGTTTGGTTAGCTATAAAGAAAATCTGACCAAGGGTGCCTATGCAGAGGAAGAGGTTTATGAGTCAGTCGACACTGGGGCGGGGTCTCCACTCGAGTTAGAAGGTAACGAAGCAAACTAAATGTTTAAAATAATTTTTCCAATCATCGCAATAATCATCGCCCTCACAGGGCTGTTTGGTTTTGTTATGCCTGGTTACAAAGAACTGTCTGCTTTGAAAACTAAAGTGTCAGCTTATGACCAAGCCTTGAATAACTCGAGGTCACTCGAAGAGGAGAGAGACAAGTTGACCCAGAAATTCAATTCCATCAGTGCGAGTAATCTAGACAAGATAGAGAAATTAGTACCAGACAACGTCGACAATATTCGCCTAATACTGGAGATAGAAAAACTAGCTTCACCATACGGCATGGTGCTCAAAGACGTGCACTATGAAGTGGTATCAAAAGAAGACCAAGAAAACAAACAAACTCCAAAACAAGGTGGTTCAATCAAGAATGCTAATTTGGAATACGGTTCTTGGGATTTGGAGTTTACTACCGAAGGATCTTACAGTGATTTTGTAAATTTCGTAGCTGATCTGGAGCAAAATCTGCGCATTGTAGATGTGGTGTCTGTTCAATTCTCTTCTGGTTCAACTGATGCCAACAACAAAGCTGGAGCTCAGAAACCATACAAGTACAAATTTAAAATTAAAACTTATTGGCTAAAAAACTAACATGCAGAGCAAAATCAAAGGTTTAATAATATTTGTCTTGATTGCCGCAGTTTTGGCTGTGGGTTATAGCCTGTTCATAAAAAAGCCTAAAAAAGAAGCCAGTCTAGTTTCTGAGACAACTTCACCGACTGCTCCTACGAGCGGTCAAGATCAAACTAGTACTGAAGAGAGTGCCAAACTCGGCCAAGATTTTCTGAACTTACTTTTTAGTTTGAAGAGTCTCAACCTAGACGGAGCTTTGTTTGAAACTCCAACCTTTGGTTCACTCAAAGACAGTAGCATCATCCTGGTACGAGATGGCACCGAAGGCAGACCAAACCCATTTGCTCCGATAGGGACAGAAAACACTTCTTCGTCCGCTCAAGTTGCCGATTTCTTAACCGCACTAGAAGATTCAGCTGAATCACAGAACTCTACACTACCACCGCAATTCCCTGGGGCTGAAGTAAAACCTGAGACACAAACCGCTCCACCTGCCGGCACTCCGAAAAAGAAAACAAATTAATTGAATATGAGCTTTTTAGATGATTTAGCCAAAAGGGGTCTAATAGAAAAAGACCAAATAAAAGATATAAAAAGTCTTGCCGATGAAAAATACGGTGGCGATGTGGAAACAGTGCTATATGAACTCGGCCTCTCAGAGGATCAGGTACTTTTAACAAAGGGAGAGTACTACAACATGCCGGTCAAGAAAATAAACGCCAGGGATGTGTCGTTTGATATTTTAAAATATATTCCAGAAGATTCTGCTAGGCATTATCGCTTTGCGCCATTTGCCATGGATTCCGGTGTGCTCGAAGTCGGTGTGACTGATCCTGAAAACATAGCAGGGCTCGATGCTCTACAGTTTATTTCTGCAAAACT